>Ga0157372_10001938_pt1 | contig 22461 bp, 13 predicted proteins | sample C55metaG_FD_115307 | JGI IMG/M metagenome (GOLD analysis project Ga0157372, IMG submission 115307) | Corn rhizosphere microbial communities from Kellogg Biological Station, Michigan, USA - C5-5 metaG | ecosystem: Host-associated > Plants > Roots > Rhizosphere > Soil | place: USA: Michigan... | reverse complement strand
GATGTCCGAATCGCAGAAGCGATTGAAGATCGGAAACACGGATTTTCACGGACGTGTATTCGATCATCGCTGGGATAGCCCTGACGACCTGATCACGATCGGTGAGTTGAGTGCTGAGATGGTGCGCGAGTTAACGGGTGGGTTGATCGAGCACGCAGTGCCGGTCAGCATCAACAAACTGCTCGCGCCCGGCACATACACAACCGTGCTTGTCTTCGGCGCCACCGTTCCACACGAAGTCGCAGGGTTTGCTGGTGGCGCAAAATATTTCTTTCCCGGTATCGCTGGACCAGAATTGACGCACACCACGCACTGGCTGGGCGCGCTCGCGGGCATCGAAAACATCATCGGCCAGGTCGAGACGCCCATTCGTCGATTGATCGAAGCGGCAACGGATCTGATCGCTGCGCGCATCATCTCGCTGAACACAGTTGTGTCGAGACAGGCAAACGAACTCATCACGCACGCACTCTTCGCCGGCGACATACGCGAAGCATTTCGACGTGCTGCAGAAGTCAGTCGTCAGGTTCACATTCGGTACACCGGAAGGAAATATCAGCGAGTCGTTGCGTTGCTCGACCCGCATTACGATGAGTTGTGGGTGGGTGGAAAGGCCAGTTACAAGCTCGGCGCGATCATCGAAGAAGGCGGCGAGTTGATCATCTACGCGCCGCACTTGACGCGACTCTCAGAAACGCACGGCGCGCTCATTGAGAAGTACGGGTACGCGCCGCTAGAGAGCGTGCGAGATATGTTGGGTGTGTCGCAGGAGCTTCGTGAGAATCTGTGTATCGCCGCACACCTGGCCCACGTTGCTTACGCTGGCAGGTTAGACGAGCGGGGCAGGGTTGTGCCTCGTTACAACATTACGATGGCGACCGGATTGGATGAGGAGACTTGCAAGCGCGTCAATCTCGGATATCTGGATTACCGCACGTTTGATTATGAAGCTTTGAGGTCTGATCCGGATACGTTCGTGGTGAAGGATGCAGGGCGTGATCTTTACGTGGTATAGGGACAGGATTTACACGATTTTTCAGGATTAACAGTATAGAATCTTATAAATCCTGAAAAATTCTGTAGATCCTGTCCTTAAGCGACCAACCGCGCGGGCGCTTCGAGGTTGCAGTTCGCGATAAACTGCTCCAACTGATTTCCACCGAGCGGCGTCGAGAACAGGTATCCCTGTCCATTCTCGCATTCCAATTTGCGCAACAACCTTAGCTGATCTTCAGTCTCGACACCTTCAGCAACCACATCCATTCCGAGATTTTGCGCCAGCGCCACAATCGTGCGCACGATCGCGAGGTTCTCTTCATTCTCCATCATCTGAGTCACAAACGACCTGTCGATTTTAAGTGTGTCGATTGGAAAACGCTGCAAGTAACTCAGGCTGGAGTAACCTGTTCCAAAGTCATCAATACTCAACTGCACGCCGAGCTCTCTGAGTTGCGTCAGCAGCCCAACCGCTGCTTCGATATTGTCACTGAACACCGACTCCGTGATTTCGAGCTTCAAACAACGCGGAGGGAGCTTGAACTCCAGGAGCAGATCCGCAATGTTCTCAACCAGGTCCGGCTGGTTAAACTGCTTCACTGACAAGTTAACGCTGACGAACAATGGCGGCGACGCTGGATACGTCTCCTGCCACTCGCGCGCCTGCCGGCAAGCGGACTCGAGAACGGTTTGTCCAATCGTGAGAATCTGACCAGTCTCTTCGGCGACGGGGATGAAGTCTTTCGGCGGTACGAGTCCGAACTCCGGGTGACGCCAGCGCACGAGTGCTTCGAACCCGATCAACGTCCGGTTCTCGAGCGACACGATCGGTTGATAATCGACAAAGAGCTCGTCACGTTCGCACGCACGTCGCAAGTCAGTCTCCATCTTCAAGCGGCTCATAAACTCACCGTGCATGTCGCGCCCGAACACTTCGTAACGCGCCTTACCACGTTCTTTGGCGGTGTGCATCGCCGTTTCGGCGTCGCGCAGAATGTCGGAAACGTGTTCGTTGTGATCCGAAGCGAGCGCGATACCGATGCTCAGCGTCGTATAAACTTCCTGGCCCAGCAGGTTGAACGAAATCGCAAGCGCCTGCTGAATCCGCGTCGCGACTGAAGAAGCCTCGTCAACACCTGAGACGTCATCCAGTAGCACTGCAAACTCATCACCACCGACACGTGCGAGCACGTCGCCCTGCCGCATACACGTTTTGACCCGGTTCGCAATCTGTAGCAGGAGTTGATCGGCGCTCGTGGTTCCGAGACTGTCGTTGACGAGTTTGAACCGATCGACGTCGAGCAGCAACACCGCACACTGGCGGTCCTTGTTTGGCTGTTTACGAGCCATACGCAACTTGAGCAGGTCGTAGAACCTTGCGCGGTTTGGCAAGTTCGTCAGCGGATCCAATGTGAGCTGTTCTTCGGCTCGCTTGCGATCGCTGATGTCCTGAACCTGGAAGAACAATCGCTTCGTTCCAGTTTCAGAATCCTTCAGCAGCGACACGTGCCACTGCACCCAAACCGTGTGGCCCTGTTCGTGGATGTAACGCTTCTCCTGCTCGTGACTCTGAATGTAGCCTTCGAGCACGCGCTGGATATACGACTGCACGTGCCTGAGATCGTCCGCGTGTGTGAGTCGCTGGAAGCTCGTCGCGCGCAACTCCTGTTCTGAATAACCCACGAGTTTGCACAACGCTTCATTTACCTGAAGCCAACTACCATCCGTCGAAACCACCGCCATTCCGATCGCAGCGTTATCAAATGTTCCCTGACTGCCGTAGGCCTTCGTCCCTGCCGAGAGCGCGAACGGAATCGAATTAGCGGCGAACTGCGATTCAGCGGCTTCAACGCCGTCGAACTGTTTATTCTGAATGCGCTCAGTTGCACGGCGCTGCTTCATACGCTTCTGTTCGTACATCGCCTGGTCGGCCTGTTCGAGCAGCTCTTCGAAGCACGTCATGCGTTCCGGTTCGAGGGTCGCGACGCCGATACTGAACGCGAGCTTATGACGTGTTTCGGTCGCGTTGTACGCTTTGAGATTTTCGTTGAGACGACTAATCGCTTCTTCTTTACTTGCGTTCAGATCGGTTACAAGAACGGTGAACTCGTCGCCGCCGAGCCGCGCGATGATGTCGGAGGTTCTGAAGGTGCGATTGAGTATTGTGGCGGTACTGATCAGCGCGTTATCGCCTTCATTGTGTCCAAACTCGTCGTTGATCCGCTTCATTCCATCGAGGTCGATGAAGAGCAGCAACAGACTTTCCTTTTGCCTGCGTGCGAAATCGAAGTAAGGCGCAGCTTGTTTCAGCAAGCCACGCCGGTTGAACAGACCCGTGAGATCGTCTTTCAGCGAGCTGTTGCGGAGCGTCTCTTCGAGTTTCTTGCGCTCGGTGATGTCGCGTACGACCTGCACCAGACCACCACCGTCGACGCTCGAAATCGAAATCTCGAGCGGTAACGTGCTGCCGTTGAGTTTCAGGCCCATCGCTTCACCACGCCACGAACCGTCGCGCCAGACGGCCGGCATGATCTGCTCCTTGAGACGGATTAATTCGTCTTCGAAGTAAAACATCTCCCAGCTAGCGCCGATCAATCTTTCCGGATTCGCGTAACCAAAGATCTTCGCGTACGCGTCGTTCAAGTAAATGCAGACGCCGCAGTGGTCGATGATGGCCATGCCGTCCATCGACGCCTTCATCGCAGCGGCCTGTTGGGCGAGAGAGCCGGCCGCGCGTTTGCGCTCAGTGATGTCGCGAGCGACGACGGAAGCCCCGGTGATTGTTTTACCGTCCATGATTGGACAGATGGTTAAAGACACGTCGATGGGGGTGCGGCCCTTTTTGAGGTGGACCATCTCATGCTGCGTGACGTTTTCTCCGCGCGTCACCTTCTCGAACAGTAGCGTAGCTTCCTGTCCGCGACGGTGATCGATGAGCATGGAGAGCGGGGCCCCCAAAGCTTCCTTTGCGGTGTATCCATAAATGCCACGGGCGCCACGGTTCCAACTCATGATGACGCCGTCGGTAGTGACGCCGATGATTGCGTCGCGAGAAACGTCGACGATGCCTTGCAGGCTGGAGAGTTCGTGGCGAACGCCGGTGAGTTGTTCGTTAGTGCCTTTCCAGTTCTTCCAAACGAAGGCGGCGGCGATTATCTGTGCAACAAATAAGGCGACGAGGAATATTGATCCGAAGCCGAGTCCGAATGCGACGGGAATCATAAAAGTAGGGAGGGGCCACAAAAGGCGGCTGGCGCGGGAGATAAAAGAGTTGCTGTCGAGAAACATTGTGTGTGAACGGGACTGGGATTCACCACTCGGATTTGTCAAACTCGGCCTCTGGGCACTGCTGGCCCGCTGAGGGTAAAGCCAATAGTGTGCCAACATAAACTGCGATTTGCCTGGGGAAAATAAAGGATTTAGCGCATTTGAGGCGGTCAGCTTAACCGCCCGGCAAGCCAAACTGACCGAGGGGGAAGTTAATTTGATTTAGCAGGAACCTGCCAGTGAAATAGGCAGGGCTCTGCGTTGTACGGGCCTTGAATGTTTGGGTATGCTCAGTGGCGAGTTGGTTTCTACTCATCCCCGGAGAAAAAACGAATGACGATAGTGTTCAGGCTGTTCGGGTATGCCATTACCTTCAGCGTTGCGAAAGTTATTACGATCCCCTCCCACCGATTCCACCAACTGACCTAACCGCAATAAAAAACTTGGGCCACAAAAAGGCACAAAAGTGAATTTGTGTCTTTTTGTGGCTTGTCAGGGTGGCTGATCATCAACTTACCCAGGACAGTTTTGTCCTGCCTCTTTATTTACTCAATCCAAACTCCTTAACTCCACATGGCCCAACCTGGATGGACAAAACCATCCGAGATGGACCACTGCCTTCCCGCACTTTTCGCCGAAAACTCACGCACAATTCGTTGGCCCATAGTTTGCCACTATGCTTCCACCAAAATTTTTGCGCTATGAAATGTCACCTCATACTCAAGCTTTACCAGCAACTCTCGGATGACATCAGCATCCCGGATTGGACCTCGTTCATCAACGACAAATCTCGCGTTCGCGAGAACCTGAATCCCGATGTCGATCGCCTGATGAACGACTTAGGCGTGAAGTTCTGGCTAACAAAGGAATACAAACCCGCCGCCATTGCGTGGGGCAAAGAAGAGATCAGCGAAGGCCTGAATCGCACCTACCGTTTGATCCTCCAACAGGACTACAACTTGCCCGCAAACATCGTCGAGCGCCTGAAACTGGTACCTTCCGTTGAGAACGCGCGCGAGTTGGAACTTGGCGAAGCGCGACTGCCAAAGCCCGACGTTTCTGCTCAAGCATCCCTCACATCGCAAAGTATCGCCGAATTAATTAACCTGCCATACGCACAAGCCCTTACCAAGGGTGTCCCCGACGTGAAGATCGCAGTGCTCGACACCGGTGTAAACCTCAATCACAAAGAGCTTTCGGGAAAAATCATTAAACGTGCGGACTTCGTCAATCTCGAAGGTCTCGATACGTCCGGGTTCGTCGGCGATATTCAAGGTTACGACGATGTGCCCGAAGACGAAGTCGGACACGGCACGCATGTCTCCGGAATTATTGGCGGTCGCGGCGTAGAGATGGACGAGGGTGTTGCACCGGAGTGTGGAATCATGGCCGTGCGCGTTCTGGCGACGATGAAGGATGGTGACCGGCTCGTCGGCGCAGGGATAGTCGACAACATCAATACCGGGATCAAATGGGCCGTCGACAACGGCGCCGACGTCATCAACATGAGTCTCGGCATCAAGCACGTCGGCGGTGGTTTACCTCATGAAGATGTGATCCGTTACGCGTTGAGCAAGAACGTAGTGGTCGTCGCGGCGAGCGGAAACGACGGTACGAACGAGCGATATTATCCGGGCGCTCTTCCCGGAGTGATCGCGGTTGGCGCAGTGGACGGTGGTGGCAGTGTGACGAGGTTCACTTCCTTTGGCGCCAACATCACCGTGGTCGCTCCCGGTCAAAACATTTACAGTTCTTACGCCCACAACACTTACGCCTCCGCGTCCGGCACTTCTCAGGCATCTCCTTTTGTCGCGGGCAGTGTGGGGCTGATGAAGTCCTACGCTCTTCAGCAGGGCACCCGGCTAACAAATCACGAAGTAAATTACATACTTAAAAACACGTCAGACAAAGTAAACAGCCGCCTACGTGATGAGCGAGCGGGATACGGTCTGATCAATCTGGCAGACGCGTTCAAGCTAATGAACCATTTGCTGAACTAACTCAAAGAGAAGGTGAAAAGATGGCAACCAATGCTAATTGCGACGGCGGATCAACCTTCAAGATCAAAAGGCCCCGCATCACGACGAATGGCTTCATATCCGAGGTCGACCCGACGATTAAAAAACATCTTGAAGAACTCAACGAGTTGCTCGGTAAACGAATAATTACCTTGCTGCGCGGTCATGGTAATTCGCCTCCAAACACGACGGCGCACAAGGGCAAAGTTCGAGGAACAGCGACCGCTACCGCTGCCGCTGCCGCTGCCGCTGCCGCAGGCACGGCTGTCAATCCAAGAGTCACGGCGTTGCTCGATCGAGACCTGACTCCGAAGAAGACGCCGCCGGCTGAGCCGAAGCCGGATGACGAGTTGTGGGCACCCGACAGCCTCGCAGATGTCTTGTCGAAAATACAAGTGTCGGACGCCAGGCTGACTCTCTCTGAATACGTCGAGATGACGGCCGGCTTATCGTCGTTGAAGTACGCTTTTGACAGCAACCTCTCGGCGAATTGGTTTAATCTCGACGAGCAAACGAGAACCGTCCTGGATTATCCCGCGATCAAGGACTACCTGATCGCATACGGTTACCAGGTCCTCAACCTGCAGGACTTGAGCAGTCTGAAGAGCTTCATCTTCGGTAATCGCCTGGGCGCAAAGAATGTCGCCAACTACGCGCTCGTCAGTGCCGCGCGTGAGATCATCGAGCAAGAGCAGCTTAAAGTCGCCGACCCTGACGACGACGATGGCGACCTGGTGAGGGCGATCAAGAAAGCGCCGATGCTCTCGCTCTTTACCGCCGCGTATAAGAAGAATTTGAAAGCCAGGATCGCCGACTTCACCTTCAATTCAGACGAGGCGGAATTGATCGACCAGGCAGCTAAAGTTGTTGGTCCATTCCCGGCCAACTTCAAGCCCCTGCTCATCCAACAGATCAAAAAGTCACCTGTAAAAATCAAGCCGAGTAATGCCAACTTCTATCTGCCGCTGATGGTGTCGCAGATTCAGGGCGCGACCGCGCTGGACGATCCAACAGACACTGACCCGGTCGACGACGACCAGGAATTTGAAGTGGAGTTCTTCCAGGACGACTCGGCGATGATTCAGGTCAGCGCCACCGCGGTCAAGTGTGCGTCGCAGTTGTTTTACGCCATGACTCTCGGCGACGAACTGGATGTCTTCAACGTCGTCAACTACTTCACTCACAAGTACCTGATCCGTGGTGGTCTCGAGATTCAAAACCGGCGCCTGCGCGACGATCTGCAACTGTACGTCTTCTCAAACAAGTTCACAGACATAAAGACGAAGAAGGTCGTCGATCGCACGCGACCGGCCGAGCGACAGATGTTCTACCGGCAAGTGTTCAATTACGGCAACGGACAGATCACGGAAGATGTGATTGTGAACGACGAATACCCGAGGCTCTGGAAAGTCTTGATCCTCGAGTCGGCAAAGTACCTGGAGCGCGCGCAGTCCAGCTTCAATCCTGATAGTTACGTTTCGCGGCAGAACGTCATGCAAGCCGTCGAGGATTTGCAATACAACCTCTCCACACACTGCACGGGCATGGCAAACGTGATCACGCCGATCATCTATTCCGAGCTGAACTTCGTGATTCAAAGAATCTTCATGCATCCGGAGATTCTGCGTCAGGTCGTTCCGCAGGGAGGCACGTGGTGGCGCGTTGTCGAAACGCTGTACATGGGGATGAACCGGACCAGGCCGCGGTCCACGGTGATCTACAACAAGGCGAAACTGGGCCACGACATCATCCGGTCGATTGCCGATTACGATCCGTCGACCTTTGAAGACGATAAGAACTTCTCCGCTTTCATCAGCAATGTCGATGCGTTCATCACCACGCAAAGCATTCTTCAGGACGCTCTGGTCGACGATCTAAAGAAGGCAGACGCGGAAGAAGGCGCAGGCCCGACGGGCTATAACGTGAACGGCAACGGTAACGGCTCGATGCCGGACGCGCCGGCGATGGCCGCTGCTTCAGGACCGAAAGCGGAAGCTGACGAATGGGATTTCTAACTTCTTAGAACCAGGAAAAAGCGATGAATAATAACGTGACGCTAGTTCCCAGCGAATCTCAGATGAAGCAACGTGCGCGCGAACACGCGAGGCAGGTTCTGACGCCGATGTCTGTGTTTCACGCGATGACAATGCAAGACCAGCAGACCATCTATAAGACGCTGGTCCAGGAACATCTCGATAAGCAAATGAAGGAGCATGGCCTCGCCAGGCCGATGGCCACAGATTCCGGGGCCGAGATGGGCTACAAAGGCTACGACCCCGGATTCAGTGGTGATACTAAATCGTTCAAAGAACTCGTCGATTCCGTCGACTTTCCGAAGTTCGTTGCCGACCTGTTGAAGGCAGTGTTCGACGCGAATCTGAAAGTGATGAAGCAGCAGACAGACAGCTACATCAAGCTGATGAAGGAGGCGACGAAGTCGACGGCTGATTTTATTAAGAAGGTCAAGGATGACGATGCGTTTGCGAAACTCGCCGAGTCGCGTAGCGATAAATACAACGTCATCACCGAGGACGCACCTGATGGGACCAGCAAGCTGGCGCTCACGACTCCTGAAGGTGACAAACACGACGTCGAAGATGCCGAAGTCAAGCGACACATTCTCGAAGCCAAGATCAACATGGCTAAGGAACATCGCGCCGCGCTAAGAGAAGTGTTGTTGATGGGCGTGACGCGATTGGTTGTGAACAAAGGGCTGATCGAAGCGTCCGTCGATTTCAGTGTCAAGGCTCATCGCGAGAGTAAAGCACATCACAAGGATGAGAATGTCAACGTCGTTGGTTTCAATGCCGAGATGGATGCTCTGTGGTATAGCGCGAGCCTGAATGTTCAGAACACAAACATTCAGGTCAACACCTCTGACAAGAAAGCGACCGACGACCTGTCGGCAACGCTGCATGGCAAGGTGAACATTGAATTCAAGACCGACTACTTCAAGCTAGACAACTTCGCCAACATGTACGCCGATGGTGGCGTTGCGGCTTTGAAGGCCGGCACCGCTGGTGGAGGGCCGCCGGGGCAACTACCGGCAGCGCCAGCGCCGGCACGTTGAGAACTGAGGCGCCATGGCGTTAGCGATTCTTGAGCTGCTCGAATTCGACAATGGAATTCGGTTCAAGATTGATACGGGCAGCAACCGCTACTATCAACTGCGATTCGGCAAGGCTGTGCAACCGAGGTTCGGTCTTGACTGGGTTGACGAGGTTATTTACGCGACGCCGATGGCAGTGAATGAAGCCGGAGGGGAATTACTCAATTCGTCCAAAGAGATTTCCGTTCCGGCTTCACGACTCGATGCAGGACATGTTTATGCACAGTTGTTCAGTTTCAAAGATACGCACGGCAAATCACCTGCATTCTCGCGCGTGGTCAAAGTGCCAATCGGTGCGGGCTACAGCAGTTCGCCAATGCGTGACTTTGCTCCTTCTTTCTCGCTTTCGACTTTCAACACCATGAATACGTGTAAGCAATTCAACCCGCCGCGATACGTCCCCTGCAAAACCGGGCGCGAGGCTCTTGCGCGTTCAGCTTCGCTCGAGGATTTGCTTGCTGGAATCGTGAAAATTGCGGCGCCGGCCGTGCTCGGGATGTTGGGTGGACATAATGGCGCGCCCGTCGGAGCATCCGCCGTGGGCGGAGGGCAGTTGGATGTCTTGACGAATTTGTTGAAGACGATCCTCGGGAGTGTGATGCCTGGCGCCGGAGGTACAGGAGGTTTTAGCCAGGTGCAGTCGCTGGCTGGTCGTGCAAACGGTCACAATCGTTTCGCTTCGCTGAAGACCCGAGCATACGCGCGCCCGTTTATCGCGGGCATCGACGATGCGCTGCTGGCAACCATGATTGGTCCGCTCGTGCAGGTTCTGCCGCAGTTAATGAATGCGATGAATCAGAAGCGGATCCAGATGAAGCAGTCCGACAACAAGTTGATGAGCGACATCATCTCGGAGATTAACCGCGACCTGTTGCTGGAACAGTTGATCGATGCGCAACGCACGTCAGATGGTGAGCCTGGGACGACGACCGACATCACTCAATTGATGCAATTGCTCAAAGCCGCGGTCCCTGCAACTCCTGCCGGCCCCGCACCTGCGAATGCCACTGTTCCTGCACCTGCTCGTACACCTGCTCCCGCGCCTGCCCCTTCTCCGGCGACCGCGCAGAGTTTAACGGCCGAAATCGACGATGGCTCTGTGTTGAGCAGCAAGGCTGTGGTCTCGTTTGAAATGGGCGATCAGGTTTCGTGGAATGGAGCGCCGCGCAATTTGTTTGCGCGGAATCAACCACTGCAACTGCGTTTGCAGTTGAAGGTCGCTGAGCCTGCTCCTAAATCACCACTTCCGAAAGCGATCGTGAAGATCGTCGTTCAGGATTCGGCGAACACCTCAGTTCGCGTCGAAAAGACTTTCAAGCAGAAAGACGTTGCTGGAAACCAGACGCTGACGTTCGCATTTCAAGCCGGCGAGCTGGTCCAACTACCGGCGAACAAGCCGCTCAGTGTGTTAGCCGAATTTCGCTGGTTGACGAAGAGTGGTCGACAGTACAAGGCGCTGGGTTCAACCGAGATTGTTCTGGTCAACAAGTATTTCCTGAAGGCACAGGGAAAAGAGTTACCGGAAGAACGAGAGCTGGTTGACATGAAACAATTCCGTCCGTTCTGGAACAAGGTTTGGGAGTCGCCGGTGCTTGATGCGGTCACCAGTTCGAACGGCAACAAGAAATACATGTGGGAGCTTAACGTCAACGCGAAGTACTCCGTTTTGCTTTCCGCCAATCAGGAAGCAAATGGATTGATGGAGACGAAGGTCCTGCGTGGAAAGCCCGACGAGGAAAGTCTGACTGAGACGGTCGATGGTCGCATGAAAGCGGGCATTGAGTTGAGCATCGCCGAGCTCAACAAGCTGCTGCCGTTGTGGAACGGCGTTGCGCTCGATAACGAAAAACTCGAAGCACTGAAAACCGGCGACTTCGCTAAGAACAACAGCGGCGAATTCATCTACAACATGAAATTGAAGGGCCGGGCCGCTGAGCGCGGCATGGTTTGGGTCGTGCCGACCTTCAAGTTGTTTGAATGCACGCTAAGCACTGTCTCGAAGACTGACGAGATGGGCCAGGTGGTCTCGATGAACGACGAACAGGTTCGCTTTCCACTGCCTGTCTCCGCGCGCGTCATAGGTTTGAAATCACAATAGGGAGCTGCGAGATGCGGTCAAGAGCCTTTACTGAGGAAGAAGAGACAACCGTTGATAGTCCGAGTAGCGCGGCGCCCGAGTATGCGTTCGAAGGATTCGACATCGAGTTCTCGGAAAAGATCCTCATCACGCCGTTAACGCCTGGTCGCAATGTCGTGGCGACGGCGCAGTCGCGGGCTTATCGTGCACGCGCGCGTCAATTCACGCTCGATCCCGACCGTGCCGGAAGTTTCATCATTCCCGACATCTATCCACACGACCTCCGTGGAAATCCGAACTTCGAAGTGTTGCCCGGCCTGGTAGTCGACGGCAAAGAAGTTGTTGGTTGTATGGTCAAAGCGTCGGAGGGTACACGGTGGAAGAAGGAATCTGAGGATTGGTTCAAAAACGCGTGGAGGCGTTTACGTGAAGTCGCGGGCGATCGCTATGGTGTCGATTTCTTCCGTGGTTGCTATCACTTTCTTCGGTTTAGCGCGGATGGAGCTGCGCAAGCAGATTACATGTGTGATCTCGTGGACGCGGCTGGTGGTTGGGGCGACGGCGATCTGATGCCCTGGGTTGACGTTGAAGAAGGTGGTCAGGGTAACTGGGCGCCACAACGTCTCGAATCGATCACGGATCCAGCAGTACGGAAACGACTCGCAGATGATGTAACGGCCTGCACTACCGCCTTCGTGAACCGTTTCAAAGAGCGCACTGGTTTACGCATCGCCGTTTACGGCAGAGGCCTTTTCCGAGATCTGCGTATGACTGATTGCCAGTTCGGCGCTGACGGTTCAGTCAACCCTGCCTACACCTCGACAATTCCGCGAATGGAACAATACGGTGTTCCGTTGGACCACATCATTTTCTGGCAAATTCAGGGAACAGAAGAGAGAGGTGCGCCAGGCTCCAATCGCGCGCAGGTTAAAGGGTATCCGTCGCAAATCGGCGAGTGGGGACAGGTAGATTACAGCGTCTATATCGACGGCAACAACAAAGGCACTCTGAAGAGTTTGAGAGAGCGCTGCCTGGCTCGGCGCCCTTGAGACGTAGCTTGGGTCCCGGGCCGTTTCATTCTCCCCAAGCTTTAGCTTGGGGGACCAGCGCTCCAGAATCAGGAAAACCATTTAAATGGTTTTCAAGCGTGGGAGGAAACGAGGGGACCCCAAGCTAAAGCTTGGGGAGAATGAGAGAGGACCTCCAAGATTCTATGATCGACGAAGCATTCATGCCATTTCAGCGTGTCCTTGAAGAGATGTTGTCGTTCAACGGCGAGTTCGTCGATGAAGAAGCCGGAGTTCGCACTTACATATCGAGATATGAGATCGAATCGCCGGTGGAGTTGGATGTTGTGAAGGATGAAAACGGCGAATTGCACATCGGTTCAACACCGCCGCTTTACTACGTCGATACAACGTTCAGACCCTCGTTTCACAAACTGAAATTCACGGCGGAGATCACAAGGGAAATTAATGGCGACTGAAAACACAGCATGGCAGTTGGAGGATTTCGTCGACTCGCTTGTAGTCGAACTGGATAAGACGCGGGAAACACTCGCCGTCAAAGCCATCAACAAACCGTTGAGTTACACGGTAAAGGAAGTTGCATTGGATCTGAATATCTTTCCATCGTACGACGGCGACCAGATCACATTCATCACAGCCCAGCCGGGACAGGAGGGAGCGTCGAAAGTCTCGATCCAACTCGGTTCGATCACGGACCAGCAAGTGCGTGCTACCTCAAAAACTCCTTCGGCGAAAGGTGACGTCACGATTGATGAGATCGACGTCGATAAAGCGACGAAGAAAAAGTTGCGGAAGTTAGGCGTGAATTCCGTGGACGACCTGCAACAGATCGAGCAAAAGAACGTCGACCTGAAGAAGGTCTCCGACAACTCGGTCGACTACAGCACGCTGGCCAAGCAGATTCAGAAATCGAAACGAGATCAGAATCCGCCGCGCGTGCGAGCTGTCAGTCTTTCTATCGACGAAGATCAGAAACCGTATCTTGTGATCAAAGGCGATAACCTCGCGATCGATCCCGTATTCAATCCGGTGGCCGTCGTCAACAAATCGCTGGCGGGCGTGATGTCGAGCAGCCCGAAAGAAGTGAAGATTCGCTTAGACAGTGCACACGATCTCACGGACAACAATGAAGTAATCCTTACTTTCGATCCATTTGCAGTAATGAAAGTTAACGTCAAAACGGGAACGTCAGCGTCATGAAAAAACGACTTTTCCTCCCTGCTTCTTTCGACGACTTGATGAAGCGTCATTACGGTGCTCCTAGCCACGTTATGTTGAGTAACACCGCGAAGGCGCAGAGATTGATTGCCAACTACTACGGCAAGCCTCTTCGTCGCGGCAAAAAGCGCTGCCGGCCCGCCGTGCCGGCGGTCACGATGAGTTACGACACCGGCGAAGTGCTGCCGCAGCGGCAGGTAAACGCCGAGCCATTTGAAGAATACGTCGTCGCGAAATCGTTATCGGAAGAGACATTCGAGGAGTACGTTCTTGGCGATGTCTCTGCCGAAGCACCGGTTGCGACTGCATCGTCGCTGCAAATACCGCGTGCTGAAGCGGTGAATGTTGCACAGGAGTATGAAGTCGACATTCTTCAGAGCATAGGTGGTGGTTCAAACTCCTGTTACTCGCAGCCCAGCCTGCCCGCGCCGCAACCAACTTATGCGAGTGGAAGTGCAAGGCGTGCTTTGCCGCCCGCAACTGCGCAGTCGTTGTCCGCACCGGCGGAGAGCGGTCGCGTCAAACCTGGCAAACCTGACGATGACGAGTTTGTTAAAGACATGGAGGCAATTCTTTCGGGGAAGATGCTCTACGACCCCGTCAGCAAGACGACGAAAACGAACGATGCGGGCAATCGAGCTCCTCAACCCGCGCCCGAACAGCCACAGCCTCCGGCAAACGAACAAGCGATTTTCGATCGCATCGCGCAAAGCATGGAGTATGCGAACAAATACGATCTCGGGACTCTCGAAATCGAGAACCGCTTCTCGGATTTCGATCGCATCTCAGAGCTCCAGGAAAAGTCTAAACGCGATACGAAGTTGAAGAAGAGTCAGAACACTTCGAGTATTCCAACCGTCAATCCAACAGTCGACAGCGCCGACTTCCTTCACGACCTGGATGCGATCAAGCGACAACAATCTGCGGCGCCGGCAGCACCGGCCGCCGTTGGATATGGACAGTCGATAGGCGTTCCCGCTGCCGCAGCGTTCGCCGAGCCGATCCAGACAGTGTGTGGATTCTTCGGTCCGGATAACGTCGTGCTCACGGAGCAAAACCTCCGCGACGGTGTGCGCGATGTGGCGTTGCAAGAACGTCAGGCATGGTTTGATGCGGCTGGAAATGCCAGGTCGGAGACGGAACTCGGTCAATTCGGTCAACTCGTTTTCTATAATCTCGGACGTGAGAGCGCGATTCTTCCCACCACGCTGACTGCTGCACAGGCAGCCGCGATCAGCGGCGGCGTTAATTACAACGTGCTGTGGAGTGACGCCTCTACCAACGCACAAGTAAACACCGCCGTCTCGCAAGTACGGACGGCATTACTCACAGGTGCGCCAAATCCTGGTAATCCAGCGAACCTCAACACACTCGTGGACCAGTCACTTCGCAATGCGAGATCGTCGCGGCTGGATGGCTTTGCGTGGAGTTCGGTTTTTGTGTGCACCTGCGTGCGGAGAATGGCGATTCAACTCGGCATCGAAGGCGAAGTGCAAGGCACGCACGTCGGGCGCGATGAGTTGCTGTTGGCTCATGAGGCTCACCGCGTTTACGTTGTCGAAGCTTTCAGGCGACGTTTTGGACCAAACCAAAAAGATGGGACGTATCACGCGTTCCGCATCGACGAGCGTGCGCCTCAAGTCGGAGACATCGTCGTGCAGGATCGCCAGGCAAACAATATCGGGGGCGTCGTTACGTTTGATCAGATCCCGACAGTTCTTCCCGCTGGCCGCAACATGCACGGCGACATCGTCGTCGAGGTTAATGCGACGGACGTCGTCACTGTCGGTGGCAATCTGAGCGGCGGTGTACGCCGGCGTCGTTTCCCACTGGATGCAAACGGCCGGCTGGTCGTGGCTCGAGAGCAGCTCTTTACGCAGGAGGCAGCCGACGGAAGTCTCGCAGCCGTTCCGGTGGTCAACAACGCTGCCGGTCTGAACGGCCAAAGCACCGGCCGCCTCGTCACCTTGTTGAGCCTGGTCCAGGTCTGCGCAGCGGTTCCCGGTCAACCAATGAATGGCGGCATCTTGACTTAGGTGTTGAGTGGCTTTTGCCTTCAAAACTCGTCTCATTCACACCGGGCTTTAGCCCGGTGATAGACGAGAGGCATAGATACAAACCGTTTCCAACGGTTTTCCCGTGCTTTGGCTGTCGAAACCGTTAAAACGGTTTCAGGAGAAATTGAAGTGCCTTTCCACCGGGCTAAAGCCCAGTGTGAATGAAATGAGGAGTGAAGTGATGAACAATCGCTTTCTAGAGATGAACGATCACTTGAAACGTGTTTCAAGTGGAAACGGCAATGGCAAGAACGGCAACGGCAAAGGTGTCGCGAGTGCGCACTCGTTGTTCGGTAAGCAATTCTCCGCGCCGGATCGAGTGCTTGTCATTCTGATCGAAAATGGTGGAATCGATCTCGGCATTCCCACACTCGTCGATAAAGTGCTTGCGCTGCTTCCGGGTTCCGAAATGATTCCCGATTCAGTCAAACAGGAACTTGTCGAATTGATCCGCCAAAAGATCAAGTCGTTCACGGACAATCTGCTCGAGACTGCCGAACTCACGATCAACCGTTATTCAGCCGCCAAACCAGATCCGTATGGCGACGTCGTAATCCTGCGCGACAGCACTGCTACATATCAGGATTTAAAGAACACGCTCATCGCCCTTTCGAAAAATCAAAAGATCATCGACGTGTTGATTCTCACTCACGGCAGGGAAGATCACATTTCAGTTGCGGGGGACGTGAATAGCGCAAAGATCAAAGCCATGAAGACCGAGAACGGGAAGCCACTCAGCATCCGCTCGGTCTACATGATGAACTGCGTTGGTTCGTCGCTGAACCCGGCGTGGATAGACGCGGGCGCCAAGGTTTCGATGGGCACCACAAAAAACAACTATTTACCGGAACCTACGACTTTCTTTTTCTGGGATAGTTGGAAAGCAGGCAAGAGTTTTCAAGAGGCCGTCACGTCGGCCTATGTCAGAACAATCGGCTTAATGAACGACATTGTGAAGGGCTTTTTGCGCGCTCTGCCGATTCCGGGTACAAGCGCGATCGCCGACGTCGTCGACTTCGCCAACTTCGATTTCGTGCAGCAGAGCGCACCTCAAATCCAGGGCGACGGCTCAATGACCATCAGCTCTGACAGTCTCACTTTTACTCAGAGCGTGTCGAGTGGTTTGACGACGACTGTGTTGCCCAGTTCAGTGCTGCGCTCGCTTTCACTCTCTCGTTTCTTTTCCGATTCGGCGACACCGGCACGAACACTTTCACCTCAGGGTGTTGACTTCATCAAAGGCTGGGAAGGATTCCGGCCGCAGCTTTACAACGATCCTGTGGGCCATTGCACGGTCGGCTATGGAACGCTCGTGCATAGAGGCAATTGTGACGGGCGATCGTCAGAAGAACCTTATGTCAGTGGCGTGTCTGAGGACGCGGCGACGCAACTGCTTTCAGACGAGGCTGCCAGGTTTCAAAGGATCATCAGCGAAAAAATCACGGTCCCATTGAATCAGAATCAGAATGATGCGCTGGTGAGCTTTGTTTACAACGTCGGCGACGGAAACTTTCAGAAGTCTTCGCTCCTTCGATTGCTGAACCAGGGAAACTATGCAGCAGTGCCGGCGGAGCTGAAGAAGTGGACCAAGGCGCGTCAGAACGGAAAGCTGATCGATCTCCCTGGCCTGGTGAAGCGACGTGCAGCCGAAGCGGAACTGTTTCAAAAACCTGAAGCGGCGACTGCGCAATCGATGAGCACCTCGGCAGTGGATTACGAAGTCGATATGCAGACCATTCGCGACTACGTTCAGTCTGTGGTTGAGGCGAAGGGCAAGATCGCGACTTCGTATCTTGCGGCGATCGATAATTTCCAGGTGACGGTCCAGTCTGCATCTCCCGCGGAAGCCAAGCCTGACGTTCTCGGAGTGATTTTGAAGTTCGGACTGAAGACCATTGAGAAGCAGGCGATTTCGGCGGTTAAAGGTGCTACGGGCGCAGATCTTGGACCATTGGTCGAGCTAATGCATGCAGTTTACGACGAGGTCGACCGTGCACAAAAAGCAGCGCAGAACCTCGCAGTTGCTGATTGGATCAGGAACGCAAGAACAGCGATCGCGAACGCCTACACACAAGATCAGACGGGCGAAGCATTGCGCAACAAACTCGAAGAGGAATACAAAAAGTTCGACGAAGGTGGCCGCGGTGGGTACATCGGAGGAATCCAAATCGAGCTTGAGGCGATGCGCAAAGTCCAGGCACCGAAAGCGGAAATCGTGGAAGTGGCGCTCTACACGTCCTGGATCAATCAGAACTTCAACAACGATTGCGTGGACGGCACCGGCGTGATCGCGTTGATGTTTGATAACGACGGCAATCCCGTCTCGGCGAGCGTCAAAGCACCACAGGGCGACAAGATCGCAGGCGCCTTGAACAACCGCATGAGCTCTGCGGGCATTCGCCGGCTGATGGATTTGGACGTCGTGAAGAAAGCTTGTAAAGGCGACGTCTGCATGTGTTTCGAAGGAAACAACGTCGTGCGCAAAGCCGCCGCAACAGACGACGTCCAATCCTTCCTGACTTCAGAAGACACCTGGAAGAAGTTCAGCTCGTTCAGTTGACGGCGTCCTCACAAGTACTGCGATGGTGGTTGGATCGGGTCAGTACCGTAGCTCGATAGCGTCGGATCGAAGTGGAGCATCGCTATTCCGATGCGCAAGCTGACCCGACGCTATCGCGTTGCGGTACTGATCCGATCCAAGATCGATCCCAGACCAACTGCACCAGTACCTCAACTCAAAATAGCCGTTGACATTGCGTTCGACGGGACTATAATCCTCCGCCTCTGCCAAAAGTCTTTCCCACGCTGGCTTGCCCGCCCGTGCACAGACTTCTCTTCATGTTCAGTGACCAGTCGAACATGCCCGGCAGATAAATCAAAACTCGTGACACAGTAGTGCGAGTGCGGCGCGCCCTACCCCCCAACGGCGTAGGTTTTACTAAGTCTCGGGATCGCAGATTTACTGCCTCCCTGTTTGTTCTGTTGCCATCGTCCGCGCTTGAAGATTTAGAACCGGCCTTCGGTCCGGTTTCTGGAGTAGTCTCAGCACGGGGCTGCTTCGTAAGCGAAAAGCCTGGGGGCCCAGACCTCATTCGGCCAGGTTTTCTGAGTGACAGATGGTTGGTCATAAGGAGAACTGTTATGAAACGGGCCAAGATCCTCGTTGTTGACCTGAATCCGTCAGACCGTCTCGGTGACGATCTACGAACAATTATTGAATCGCAATTCGACGTTGAGGAAGTTAAGATTTGCGATGAAATCGATACTGATTTAGCGGCGGCGAAATGTCGCAAAACGCTGGCTCACGTTATTGCACGGTCTAATCCTTCGGTAATTTTCCTCGTGCAATCCTCCCATCGGTTGCGGCATACGCGGCAGTTATTTCATTCACCCGAAATTGATGTTTTGAGAGTACCGCTGCTGGTTGTCGTCGACGAAGCTGATCCCCATGAAATGATTGAATGGATCAGACAACTAGCGGCTGATTTTCTTACCAAGCCGTTAAAGAAGATCGATGTCCTGCCTCGTATCTGGCGATTGCTGGATCAATCGTCCGAATCTGAATCAGAGCTTTTGCGCGTCAAGGAAGAGTTGGGAATGAGACAACTTGTAGGCGAAAGCGAAGCGTTTCTAACGGAAATCGAGAAGCTGCCGCTGGTTGCGAAATGCGATGCCAGTGTTTTGATCACAGGCGATACAGGGACAGGCAAGGAGCTATGCGCGCGAGCTATTCATTACCTTAGTCCACGTGCGAGTCAGTCATTTCTTCCGGTCAACTGTGGCGCCATTCCAGCAGAACTGATCGAGAACGAGTTATTCGGACATGCCTCGGGTGCCTATACGGGTGCCAAGACGTCGCAACGCGGCCTGATCGATGAGGCAAATGGGGGGACGCTCTTTTTGGATGAAGTGGATTGTCTTCCACTCATGGCGCAAGTAAAACTTTTGCGCTTTTTACAGGAGAGGGAATACCGGCCGCTAGGTGCGACAAAAACTTGTAAGGCAGACTTGCGCATCATTGCGGCAACTAATGTCGATTGTGAAACAGCAGTCCGGGAGGGAAAACTCCGCCAGGATCTGTATTACCGGTTGAATGTGATTCAACTAAAATTACCGGCGCTCCGAGAGCGCCGCGACGATATCCCCTTACTCGCGCACCACTTTCTGAACAAGTATGCGATCGAATTCAACAAACAACTCTCAGGTTTTTCGCCTGACGCAATTCAGAAACTCATTCTTTACGAGTGGCCGGGAAATGTGCGCGAATTGGAACATGTGATCATGCGCGCCGTCGTGCTTTGCACTAAACCAATAATCTGTGCGTCCAGTATCGCGATACCTGGGGCAGAGCCTTTGCCTCCTCCGGAATCTTTTCAGGAAGCGAAGAACAGGCTGGTGGAGCAGTTTGAGAAGACCTACATTAAAGGGCTGCTGCTTTCAAATCATTGCAACATCAGCAAATCCGCAAAAGCCGCACAAAAGAATCGACGTGCTTTCTGGGAGTTGATTCGCAAACATCACATTTCGGTGCAGACATTGAAGTCGAAAGCCTCTTAAGAAAGATTAGCCGCAGATGAACGCGGATGACGCAGATCCTGATCTGCGTCATCCGCGTTCATCTGCGGCTAATCTTTTCATCTCACTCCAAAGACTAGGACATGTCTGTCCTAGTTAGTCTATCTACAACAACATTTCTCCTGCCGCATCAAGATGGTGCGACGCTTGCTAGAACCTGCCGACCGCTCAACTATGTTTGCATGAAACGCTTAGACCAGATTAACGACAGGAGAGTGGAGCTTGCTCATGAAATACTCCAGTACTTGATTGACAACCCGAATGCACAAGATACCGTCGAGGGCATTACTACATGGTGGCTCCTGGTCCGAACCATTAAACATCAGACCGCGCTGGTGAAGGAGGCACTGGCGATGTTGGTTAGGGATGGCCTCGTGATTGCACAGGAGGGAAGCGACTCTCGAACTTATTACAAGCTCAATCTCAGGCGACGCAAAGGGATTGTTTCGTTACTACAGAAAAAATCATAAGGCCATCCAGCATGAAATCGATCGTTAAAACCTCGCCGCGATCAGTTAGTTCTACAGTTATACCCATCCGGCCACAGCTCCAGTCGAACGTAAACGGCTCCCTGGCGCAGTTGGTGTTTCACTTCGATGAACTGCTCATCGCAGTACTGCGCCGCTGGAGCATTACGGTTTTGAGGTTGGCACTGGGATCAGTATTTCTCTGGTTTGGTGCTCTCAAGATTTTCGGCGCGAGTCCCGTAATACTGTTGCTTCAGCAAACTTATTCATTCCTGCCGATCAAGTTATTCCTATTCTTTCTGGGGGGATGGGAGATGTTAATCGGCATCGGAATCATCTTCAGACGCGCACTTCGTTGTGTGTTGATACTGCTGTGCATTCACCTCACTGGGACGTTTGTCGCGCTGTTGCTGAACCCCTACCTGTTCTTTGTTCAGGGAGTTCCGTTCTGCCTGACGGCCGATGGTGAGTTTGTGATGAAAAATGTCGTACTCATATCTGCGGCTTTAGTCATCGCCGGTCATGAAGTGAAACCGTTGACAGCCGGAGATTTTCGCAGATGAACGCGGATCTGATCAGCGTTCACCTGCGAAAATCTGCGGCAAAGCCATGGTCGCTGGGACAAAGTTGTCCTCCCACGTATCTATCACTAACAAAGCAGTTTCGCTGTTTAGGCCTCCCTTATCCCGCAATCTTCATACGGTCACATAGGACAAAATTAACTTACCTACAGGGCTCTCCTAACCTGCTTGCATTGAGAAACCAGCAATTTCATTTGGCATAGCGGTTGTACAAGGCATCGCCACGCAATTCACAACACGGCGCGGGACTACTCGCTACGAAATCTACCCGCTAGCTGGAGGAGCCGAAATGAACAAACGATTACGACGACAGTTAGTCACTATTATCTTTTTGTTTTGCGTGGCGTTCGCCCTGATCTGTCTGGGACCGGAGAGCTGGTCTGTCATCGATAGCTCGGCACAGGAAACGAATCAAACCAGGAAACCCGCTGAGCCTGCCAACACAACCGCGCAAGCCGACAAGAAAGGGTTGTCGGAGCACACGCGCTCAAACACCGCCAGTCCCGCAACGACTAAGTCGTCAACTGAGCCGCCGGGAGACCTGGGGTTAACTGAAAGAAGCCCCGCTGCTTACGATCCGAATTGGGAGCGCGATTACCCGCAGGACCAGCGCAAAAAGCTTCAGCCTTTTCCAGAACTTCGTCCGGGTGACATCCCGCCCGTGAAGCTCTACCTCTATGGCGGGCCGGGAAAATCTTCCTACGCCTCGGTCGACGACGTGGGAGACTTCAAAGACTTCTACGATCGGTTGAGTGAACAAAAGCCAAAAGTAATGGCGCGCTGGAAAGCTTACCTGGATACACGCTACGTGTTCACGAACAAGACTGATTCTTCAGTGACGATGACGCGCGGCAAGCCGCTTCCGGTTGGTCCAGTCGTGAAATTGCCCACCGCGATCACGAGTTGGGAGGATCTTGCGAATCTCACGCCTGAAGAGATCTTCAAACGTGATCTTTTCCCCGAAGGCTTTCGCCAGCTATCACATCCGCTGCATTCAACAGGCCACATGCTGTTTCCCGAGATGTGGTTAATCGCACATCCGGAAAACACGCGCTTCGACGTTGACTT
>Ga0157372_10001937_pt1 | contig 22472 bp, 15 predicted proteins | sample C55metaG_FD_115307 | JGI IMG/M metagenome (GOLD analysis project Ga0157372, IMG submission 115307) | Corn rhizosphere microbial communities from Kellogg Biological Station, Michigan, USA - C5-5 metaG | ecosystem: Host-associated > Plants > Roots > Rhizosphere > Soil | place: USA: Michigan... | reverse complement strand
CCGCCATTCGTATTCGCGCCATCCTTCGGCGTATTCGCCGCTGGCGAGCAACGCAAGTGCCAGGTTCCAGTGCGCCTGCGCGAACGCGGGTGTGAGCGCGAGGGCGCGCCGAAACGAGGCGATCGCCTCGGGCAGGCGATTCGCTGCCTGGCAGGCGAGGCCAAGGTTGTTCCATGCTGTCGCGTGGTCCGGCTTGCGCTCGAGCGCGCGCCGATAGGACTCGATCGCCCGATCGTTGTCGTCGAGCGCGGCAAACACGAGACCGAGGTTGTTGTGGAATTCGGGCTCCGCCGGAACGAGCGAGGCGGACCGCTCGAGCAACGGCAGCGCCTCGGCGTGTCGCCCGCGCTGATGAAGCACGACACCCAGATAATGGAGGGCAAGCGGATGCTCCGCTTCGCGGACGAGCGCCGCCCGATACGCGCGCTCCGCAGCGTCGATATCGCCCCGTTGATGCGCAACGATTCCCTGATGCGCGAGCGTCGCCGCTGCAGGCGACAGCGGTTGTTGCGCCAATCCTGCGGATGCAGGCAAAGCCTCCGTGGAGCGTCCCGGTCCTTTGGACGATCCAGTAGCGTCCGATCCGATCACGCCGTGGCATTGCTTGTAGCGCTTGCCGCTGCCGCAGGGACAGGGATCGTTGCGGCCGACAAGCGGACCGCGGGCAATGCCGGCTTCGGCACGCGCGAGCAGCGCACGCGCTTCATTATCATCGGGCATTGCGCCGATGCGGCGACGCGCGAGCGCCGCGGCCGCATCCCATTGTCCGAGCGCCACGCAGTTGCGAAGGAGCTGGCCGAGTTGAATGGAGCGGGCGATCGCGTCGGAAAATTGCGATGCGAGCGCGGCCAACTCGGCGGGCGGCACGACGCGGCAGAAGTTATAGAGGCCGTGAAAGCCGAACGGCATGCCGGTCGGATACGCCGCTTCGAACGCGAAGCGGTCCGCGAGCGTCTCGCTCGCGTAGCGGATGCCGTAGTCGCGCTCGAGCAGCGGCCGGAACGCGCGCCCGATCGTGATGTCTTCGGCCTCCGTGAGCTGGATTCGTTCATCCTGCAGCGCCTCCAGCAGTTTCCTCGATCGCAGCGAAAATCCGCCGTTGCCCACGCGCATGCCATCGTGGAACCAGAACCACGTGGCCCCGATGTAATCGCAGTCGAGGAACGCCGCGTCGAAGGCGTCAGGATTGACGACGTACCCGTCCCACTGGATGAGCAGGACATGCTGCGTCTCGACATGCCGCAACAGCGATTTGAGCACGAAGCGCGAATAGTCGTCGCGCGACTGCAGCCGCGCGATCCGCTCCCATTCGATGCCGGCCGGGAGGGGCGTGCCGTCGGGTATTCGATCACTCAGGAACAGCGCTCGCGCAAAGCGCAGGTCGCGTTGCGACCGTTCGAGCGCACGCAGCGCCAGCGCATGGTTCACCGTGTCGACGCATGCGAGCGTGACCGTCTTCAGTTCGCGCATGAAGCGGCTATGGCGTCGTCGCGCCGCCGACAACGGCGATCGGCGCCGACTGCGCAAGCGACCATTCCCGGAACGTCATCAGCATCCACACGACGATCAGCGGCGCGAGGTGCAGCGTCGCGCGATTCACGGTCGACTGGTCTTCGACCCAGACCCGCGCGTTGGTGAACGCGAATCCGAAGAGGAGGAACGCCGCACCGGCCGCCACGATGATCGTGAGCGGCGCAAGCTCGCGCGAAAGCAGATGACGCCAGCCGAGGAGCGCGACCGCGAGCGCGCCGTAGAACAGCAGGTGCCAGTTCGCGAACGTGAAATACGCCTCCGATAATCCATTCCACGGCATGTCGAAATCGAGTTGCAGGTGATAGCCGAGGAGCGTCAATCCGATTCTCGTGAGGACGAGCGCGCCGATTGACGCGACGGCAAAACAGGCTGCCGCGATTCGCAGGCCATAGCGCGGAAGCCACGCGACCAGTATTCCGGGGATCAGCACCAGCAGCCAGACCTTGCCGGGATTCTTGATGACAACGCATGCCGCTGCAAGCACGAGCGCCAGCACCAGGTCTGCCCAATCGCGCGTGCGCACGAAGCGCAGCGACGATAGCGCGGTCAGTGTCAGGTACGTCGACATCGCGAGATCGGCGTAGCCCGCGAGCGCCACGTGCGCATCGAGGATGGGCAGTGACAGTGCGAGCCACGTCCCGAGCAGCGCCGCGAGCGCTCCCATCCGCGCCTGCCGCAGGAAGCCGTAAAGCGCAAAACCGAATGCAACCGCCGTGAGCCACCACGGAAGATTGATGAGTGCGTCGTCCCACCGGCCGAGAAGCGTTGCCGACCACACCTGCGTAAGTGGCACGGTGCCCGGGTAGTTCGGCGCGGCGTCGTAATACAAGCTACCCACCGGCGCCGCCAGCCACGCCGATTCACCGCCGAACGGGACGATCGTTCGCAGGTCGTACCAGACGCGCGCTTTCGTTGCCCATTGCGTCCACGCGTCCCATGGATAAAGCGGGCGTCGCAGCACTTCGATCAGCAGCAAGCCGAACCGAAGCGCGAGCCAGCCGAGAAGCGCGAACCAGAGGACGCGGTGTTCGTTCGCGACATCGGCGTTCGGCCTCGCGCGAAGCGCTGGTCCCACGTGGCGCAGCGACGCATGGCCGTGGCGCCGCCACGCGATCCACGCGGCGATTGCCGAGAGTGCCACGAGCGGCGCGCCGATCGACACCGTTCCGAATGGAACGTGCGCAATCGCGAGGAGCCGCATCCACAGCGTCACGAAAAACTGTCCGACAAACCACCCGCAGCCGGCGATTATGGCGATTCCGCCGGGACGCGCGAGCGTTGTCGATGGCCGGTATAGCGCAAGGAGCGCGGCAATGCCGAGCGCCCATGCCAGCAGCCATCCGATCCAGAGTGCGATGATGTGCATTCAACGGATCACGAAGAGCGCAGCACCCGGCTCGAGCAGCTTCAACTCGGCATTCACCGTCTGGTTGCCGTCCCAGCGCAGCTTGCCCTGCGTCCTGTCGAACTGGATGCCGTGACGCTGAAACACGAGCAGCCAGTCCCCGGCATGGAACGATGACGCCGGCGGTAGCGCATTGTCGCGCGCATTGAAGTACACGCTGTGCGGGTACAAATGATAGGCTGCGCGCCCGCGGAAGTAGTCGGCATCGGCGGCGACGAATATCCGCACCGGCGTGCTCGGCATCACGGTGAGCGCCTTCTGCACGAAGGCGAAGAGCGGCGCGTCTTCACTGGCCAGGTGCTTGTCGCGCGAATCCTTGCCGCCGTACTGCGCCGCCGTCGCATTTTCCTGGCGCAGCAGGTTCCACGTCCAGCGTGCATCGAGCGCGAGCCACCCCGCGACAAAAAATCCGGCCAGGAGGGTGGGCATCGCGATCGTGAATGCCGCGGATCGTCGGCGACGAATGGCGAACGCCGCCAGCGCACTCGCGCCGACAAGAACCGCGAGTACCGCGGGCAGTGGAAGTTGCTGGTTGTCGGCGCCGCCCGTGATCGTGTTGATCGACGCGCCGTTCCAGGGCTCGAACGCAAACCATTCGTGCCACCGGTCCGCAATGGTCTCGATGGCGCCCATCGGCTTCGCAACGCCGCCGCCGATCAGGATCGGTTGCGCAAGCGGGCCATGAATCGCCAGCGCCACGCCGGTGATTTGTCCGATCCATGCGGGGTTCTTCGCCACGATCGTCGGCAACGTGTGACCGGCCTCGACGCGGATCGGCACCGAATTGAGCTTGTCCGGCTGGAAGTCGCTGCGCCAGAGCAGCCGCACATCGGCATCCTCGCGAAGATTCGCGACGCTCCACGCAATCCCGGGATAGTCGGACGAGCGCAAGTTCGTCGTGGCCGTCACCAGCGTGATGTCGTTGGCGTCCGGCGCCGATACGACGAGCTCGTTGCCGATCACGCGGCCCACGCCTCGTGCAAGGGTGAGATTCTTCACAGGCAATGTTTGCGGTGTCGCGCGCGGGAACCATGCACCGGGCACGACGACGGCGAGGTAGCCGAGCGCGCATGCGAGCAGCACGGCGAGGAAGATCAGCGCGGCACGCAGCACATCGCGTCGCGGGCCCGAAGCGGTGGCCGCCGACGAGGGAGGCGCCGCATCGTGGCTGTCGGACGGAGTGTCGTTTTGCGGCGACGTCAACGAAGCACCCGCGCGAGTGTCGAGCTCTGCCATGCGTCGATTATCCTCGCTCAGCGCGCGTTGCGACTCCGGAAAATGTGGATCACCGTCAGCGCAATGATGCGCAGGTCGAACCACAGCGACCAGTTCTCGATGTAGTAGAGGTCGCACTGAATGCGCTCGTGCAGGTTCGTGTCGCCGCGAAAATCGTTCACCTGCGCCCACCCGGTGATCCCGGCCTTGACCAGGTGCTTCTGCATGTAGCCGGGGATTTCCTGCTTGAAGCGCTCGACGAACTCGGGGCGCTCGGGACGCGGGCCCACGACCGACATCTCGCCACGAAGCGCGTTGACGAATTGCGGCAGCTCGTCGAGGCTCGTTCGCCGCAGGAATGCGCCGAAACCGGTAGCGCGGCCTTCGTCGCGTTGCGACCACACCGGTCCGGACGCGGACTCGGCGCCGATCGGCATCGTGCGGAATTTGAGAATGTGGAAGCGCTCGCCGTTCCACGTCACGCGCTCCTGCCGATAGAACACGGACCCGGGGGACGACAATTTGACGCCGATCGCGATCAGGAGCATCAGCGGCGACGCAATCAGCAGGATCGACAGCGACAGGAAGAAATCCTCGAGCTTCTTCAGCAGCAGATTTGCCCCTTCGAGCGGCGATTCCGTCAGGTTGATGACCGGCAGTCCGGCGATTTCCGTCATCGAATGATGGAGCAGCGTGAAATTGAAAATATCGGGCACGAATCGAACCTGAACGGAGTAGCGGCGCAGCCGTTCGAGCAATTCCCGGATGCGCGCTTCGGCGCGCAGCGGCAATGCGATCCAGATTTGATCGAGCGACCCGCCGTCGAGATCGCGGAGCAGTTGATCGACGGCGCCGACGACCGGCACACCGTCGAACGCCGCGCCCGCCAGCCGCGGATCGTCGTCATAAAAGCCGCGGATGAGAAGACCGCTCCACGGCATCTTGCGGATGCGGTTCGCGATCTCCCGGCCGAGCACTCCGGCGCCGACGATCGCGATCCGGCGGACGTTGTGCCCCCGGCGGCGCAGCGTGCGCAGCGTAATGCGGATTCCGCCGCGCACGATCAGGTGGACGAGAAATCCCGCAACGATCCAGTAGATCGACCAGACGCGCGAAAAATCGCTGCCCGACTTGGAAAGGAACAGAAACGCGAACCACGCCGTCGCGAGCAGCAGCCAGGCGTTGACGAGTCGGCGGAACTCCTCGAACAGCGTCACGCCCCGCTGCGGCGCGTAAAGGCCGACGAACGGAAAGAGCGATGCGCAGGCGAAGCTGACGCCGATGATGGCCAGCGTGTAGCGCTCGAGCAGCGCGGGTTCGTCGAGATAAATCCAGTAGGCAATCGCACCCACCGCGGCAACGAGCAAGGGATCGAGCAGGCGCATCGCCCACTCGAAGAACTGCGCGTTGTCCTTGAGCAGGCTGCGGTTCATCGATGCGTAGCCGCGGCATGCGACCCGGACAGTCGCGCATCGACGAAGTCGCGGAACTCGCGTCGGAAGCGGCTCGGCTCGAAGCGCTGCGCATTCTGGCGGCACGCGTTCGCGGCGATGCGCGATTCATTGTGTTCAAATTCAGCGACCGCATTCGCGATCGCGGCCGCGGACTGTTCGCCGTACAGCACGCCCGACGGCATGCTCGCATCCAATCCCCTGATCGTTTCGGAAGCGGCGCCTCCGGCGTACGCAATCACCGGCGTGCCGAGCGCCTGCGCTTCGAGCGGTGCGATGCCGAAATCTTCCGCCGCGGCGAAAACGAACGCGCGCGCGCCGGCGAGCCAGCGATTGCGCTCGGCGTCGGGAAGTCTCCCCAGCATGCGCACGTTGCGCGGAGCGATCGCCGAAATGCGTGCGTGCTCCGGCCCTTCGCCGATCACGACCAGCTCGCGTTCTGGCATCAGCCGGAAAGCCTCGACGATCAGATCGACGCGCTTGTACGGCACGAGCTGCGAAACGGTGACGTAGTGCGCCGCGCGCGGCGGGGTCGGCTCGACGGGTTCGACGGCGACGGGCGGATAAATGACGCTGGAATCGCGCCCATAGCTACGCCGGATACGCTCGGCGATGTATTGCGATATCGCGACGAAATGATCGACGCGCTCGCTGGCGGCCCGGTCCCACGCGCGCAGGCGCGCCAGCATCCGCTTCGCGACGAAACCGCGCAGTCCGCGGTCGAGCCCGGTTTGCGTCAGATACTGATCATGCAGATCCCACGCGTAGCGCATCGGCGTGTAGCAGTAGCAGATATGTACCTGCCCGGGACGCGTTCGCGCACCCTTCGCGACCGCGTGCGAGCTCGAGATGACGAGATCGTACGCCGACACGTCGAGCGACTCGATCGCGCGCGGGAAAAGAGGCAGCAGCATTCGGAAGCCGGCTCGCGCAAAGGGAACGCGCTGCAGAAACGACGTCGTCGCCCGCTTGCCGTTGAGCGCGCCGCGGTCGGCTTGTGGCAAAAAATCCACCAGCGCGAACAGGTCGGCATCCGGGTAGATGCGCAGGATTTCCGCGAGCACCATTTCTCCGCCACGCCAGGTGTCGAGCCAATCGTGAACGACGGCAACTCTCGTATGTATCTCCCAGGCTTGCGGCTTACGCCGCTGCGCTGCCCGGCGGGCACGATTGGCGCATTGGGGCGGCCCGGCGGTGCTCACGTCAGGCGCGATCGTCGAGCTCGGTGTGTCGGCGGCATCGTGGCGTTCATGGGCGCGGTTGCCGCGCAATTCTACGCGCGCAAGCGCTGCGTCGGTCGGTGCAACGCGGTGATACCATTCGTCGCCCTCCATCCACGGAGGCCCCACGTTTTCATGGCGCTTCGCGTCGGCTTCAACGCGATTCCCCTGTTGTCGCCACTCACGGGAATCGGCAATTACATTGTCTACCTCGGCGCGGCGCTAGCTGCGTCTGGTGACGTCGATGCGTATTCGTTTTATGGCTACCGATGGCGGCACGAGCCGCCCTGCGTGACGGCAAGCGGTCCGCGTGGCCGCAATTCGCAACGGATGCGCGACCTCGTCAAGCCACTGGTTCCGTTCAAGCGCGAATTGCGCCGGGCACAGCAACAGCCCTTCTTCGCGCGCGGCCTGCGCCGGCATGCGATTGCGCTCTATCATGAGCCGAACTACATCCCGATCCGATACGACGTGCCGGTCGTCACGACGATTCACGATCTTTCGTGGCTGCGCTATCCCGAGACGCATCCGACGGACCGCGTCCGATGGCTCGAGCGTGCAATGCCGCGCGCACTGGCCGATTCGGCAGCCGTTCTCGTCGATTCCGAGTTTGTCCGGCAGGAGGTTCTGACGACGTTCGGCATCGATCCGGCGCGCGTCCATACGGCTCATTTGGGCGTATCACCGGTATTTCGGCCGCGTAGCGATGCGCAAACGCGAGTAACGCTGAATGCGCTCGGTCTCGCGCATGGCGAATACGTCCTTGCCGTGGGGACGATCGAGCCGCGCAAGAATATCCGGCACGTTCTGGAGGCATACGCACGATTGCCGGACGCAATGCGCAAAAGGCACCCGCTCGTGATTGCCGGCGCGAAGGGCTGGCGCGCCGCCGATTTACGATCGGCATTGCGAGTGCTGTTCGAGCGTGGACTCATTCGTTTCCTGGGCCATGTGCCCGACGGTGATCTGCCGATCCTCTATGCGGGCGCAGCAGCGTTCGTCTTCGCATCGATCTACGAGGGGTTCGGCTTGCCGCCGCTCGAGGCGATGGCCTCCGGTGTTCCGGTCCTGGTCGCGGAACGAGCCTCGCTGCCGGAGGTGACCGGCGATGCGGCGCTGATGATCGATCCGACACGACCGGACGACACGGCGGTGAAGCTCGCGTCGCTGCTCGACGACAAGGCGATTCGCGACGACTTTGCGCGTCGCGGATTGGGGCGTGCCGCAGGCTTTACGTGGGACGCCTGTGCGCAGGCGACGCTTCGCGTCTATCGCAGCGTCATCGGCGCCGCGTAGCCTGCGGCGCGTTCGGCGAGCGATCCCGCTGGTCTATACTTATGTGCTTTTTTTCAACCGTGCATGAACCCGCTCATCGATCAGAACTCGCCGCAGGGCTCATGGGAAGTCATGCGCGAGTCGCCCGGCCGATGTCCAGGCTTCGAGGACCGATTTGAAACGATTGCTGGTGACCGGGCGGCACGGCTTCGTAGGATCGACGGTCGCGCGTATTGTGCAAACCGACGCAGCGTTCGCTAACTGGAGCGTCGTCGAAACGCCCGAGGCGCTGGACCTGCGCGATGCGACAGCGACTTCCGAGATGGTGGCGGGTGCAGCACCCGACGCAGTGCTGCACCTGGCGGCGCAGAGCTTTGTGCCCGATGCGCTGCGCGATCCGGCGGCGACGTTGCGAGTCAACCTGTTCGGTACACTCAATCTGTTGCAGGCGTTGAAGCGGTGCGGCTTTCGGGGACGAATGATTTATGCCGGTACCGGCGACGTGTATGGGGTTGTGCCGGAGGATGCGTTGCCGGTTGCGGAGACCCGCCTGCCTGCGCCGCGAAATCCGTACGCTGTCAGCAAGCTGGCCGCCGAAGCGTTGTGCTATCAATGGACCGTCACCGACAGGATGGATGTCGTGCTCGCCCGTCCGTTCAATCATATCGGCTGGGGACAGAGCGAGCGGTTCGTGGTGTCTGACTTCGCACGCCAGGTCGTCGAGATTCGGCGAGGCAGGCGCAAACCCGTCGTTGCCGTCGGCGACATCGACGTGACGCGCGATTTCACCGATGTTCGTGATGGGGTGCACGCGTATATCGCGCTGCTTGCGTCAGGCTCGATCGGCGAGATCTACAACGTGTGCTCCGGGCGCGAAACGTCGATCCGCGCGGTGCTCGAGCGCCTCGCCACGTTGGCAGGCGTCGAAATCACAATCGAGCAGGATCCGGTCCGGTTCCGCAAGTCGGAGCAACGAAGAATGTGCGGTGACCCGGCGAAGATCAAGCGCGCCACCGGGTGGGAGGCGACGACGCCGCTCGACGATTCGCTGCACGAGATGTTGCGCTATTGGGAGAGCGGGGAACAGGGATGGCCAAGTCGGCATTGATCACCGGCATTACGGGTCAGGACGGCGCCTATCTCGCCAAGCTGCTGCTCACGAAGGGATACCGGGTCTTCGGCGTGCTGGCAAGACGCAGCTCGAACACCGTTTGGCGCCTTCGACATCTCGGTGTGCTCGAAGACGTGACGCTGATCGACGGCGACCTGGTCGACATGACATCGATCCTGCGTGCGCTCGACACGAGTGCGCCAGACGAGGTTTACAACCTTGCGGCGCAGAGCTTCGTCGCAACATCGTGGCGCCAGCCGCTGCTCACCGCGAACGTCACCGGCATTGGCGCGCTGCACGTACTCGAAGCGCTCCGCGTTCACTCACCGAAGGCGCGGTTTTACCAGGCGTCGACGAGTGAAATGTTCGGACTGATCCAAGCGGAATGGCAGGATGAGACGACGCCGTTCTACCCGCGCAGCCCGTACGGCGTCGCGAAGCTCTTCGCGCATTGGTCGACGGTCAATTATCGCGAGAGCTTCGGCTTGCACGCGTCGAGCGGGATCCTGTTCAACCACGAATCACCGCTGCGCGGTATCGAGTTCGTCACGCGCAAGGTGACCGACGGCGTGGCGCGCATCAAGCTCGGCAAGGCGAAGGAATTGCGGCTCGGCAACATCGATGCGAAGCGCGACTGGGGCTTTGCCGGCGATTACGTCGATGCGATGTGGCGGATGCTGCAGCAGGAGCGCCCCGACGATTACGTGATCGCGACGGGCGTCACCACCACGGTTCGCGACATGTGCCGCATCGCGTTCGAGCACGTTAGCCTCAACGCGGAGAAGCACGTCGTCGTCGATCCGCAGTTCCTTCGTCCCGCCGAAGTCGACGTGCTCCGCGGCAATCCGACGAAAGCGCGTGAGCGGCTCGGATGGAAGGCGACGACATCGCTCGAGGATCTGGTCGCGATGATGGTCGACGCGGACTTGCGCCGGGTCGAGCGCGAATAGGCCGCGTCGCATGGCATTCGGGGCCCGACGATAGCGGCATGGCTGCGACGCCTCTCTTCAGAGCGGGCATGTTGCGGGAATGCTGGGATTTCCGTGGCTTCATTCTCGCGAGCGTCAGGCGGGATTTCGTCTCGCGTTATCTCGGCACGAGCCTCGGTTTTTTCTGGGCAGTTGCGCAGCCGCTGACGATGATTCTGATCTACACGCTGGTGCTCGCGGAGATCATGAAACCCGCGCTGCCGGGACACGCGAGCCGGTTCGCGTACAGCGTTTACCTTTGCTCAGGCATCATCCTCTGGCAACTGTTCAGCGATCTACTGGCTCGCTCCGTCGGCATCTTTGTCCACAATGCGGCACTGCTCAAGAAAGCGAATCTCCCGAAGCTCGCATTCCCCATCATTGTTGCGTTGTCCGGCCTGTCCAACTTCGGCGTGATCCTCGTATTGTTTCTCGGGTTCATGGTCGTGATCGGCAGCTTCCCTGCAGGGTCGGTGTTCGCGATGATCCCCGTGGTGTTTCTGGTTGTCGGTTTCGCCTTGGGACTGGGCGTGCTGCTTGGTACCGTCAACGTCTTCTATCGCGATATCGAGCAGAGCACGTCGATGGTGCTGCAATTCTGGTTCTGGCTTACGCCGATCGTCTATCCCGGCCGCGCGCTACCCGGGTTCGCGGCCCACCTGCTCGAATGGAACCCGATGTGGCCGATCGTCAATTTCGCGCAGACGATCTTCCTTGAAGATCGCGTACCTGACTGGTCGACATTGCTATATCCGGCCGTGGTCGCGATGATTTTTCTCGCGCTCGGATTGGTCGCCTTCAGACGACTGAGCGGCGAGATCGTGGACGAGCTGTGATGGGCTACCTTCGCATCCGCAAGCTCGGCAAGGCGTACAAGCGCTATCCGCGAAAGTGGGGTCGACTGGCGGAGTGGATGGGACTTGGCGTTCATCACAACCTCACGTGGATACTGCGCGACGTGAGTTTCGACGTGGCGGCCGGCGAGGCGGTCGGCATTGTCGGGGCGAACGGCGCCGGCAAGAGCACGCTCCTGAAACTCATCACCGGCACCGTCCGACCGACGACCGGATCTTTCGACGTGGGCGGAAGAATCGCTGCGCTGCTCGAGTTGGGGATAGGTTTCCATCAGGAATTTACCGGACGACAGAACGTCTACATGTCCGGCCATATCCTGGGAATTCCGGGGACGCAGATCGCTTTGTTGATGGACGAAATCGAGTCGTTCGCTGAAATCGGCGAGTACATCGATCAGCCCGTGCGAACGTATTCCACCGGCATGCAGGTGCGACTTGCGTTCAGCGTCGCGACGGCCGTGCGCCCCGACATCCTGCTCGTCGACGAGGCGCTTTCGGTCGGCGATACCTATTTCCAGCACAAGAGCTTCGATCGCATCCGTCAGTTCCGGGACCAGGGAACGACGCTGTTTTTTGTCTCGCACAGTCCCGCCGCCATCAAGACGTTGTGCGATCGGGCAATCCTGCTCGATCATGGTGTCGTCGTGCGCGACGACATTCCGGATGCCGTGCTCGACTACTACAACGCGCTCATCGCGGCGCAACGCACGGAATACGAAATCTGGCAGTCCGCGCGCGCGCCGGGACGCACAGTCACGCGCTCGGGCACTGCCGAAGCGACGATCGAAGGGATCGAGCTTCTTTCGCAAGGGCAGGCGTCTCGCGCGCTGCGCACCGGTGACCAGGCGGTCATCCGCGTTGCCGTCGCGGCACATGCGCCGGTGCCGACGCTGACCGCGGGCATCCTGATCCGTGACCGCCTCGGCAACGATGTGTTCGGGACGAATACATTCCACTTGGGCGCAAGTCGATCGGGTCTCGCCCCTGAAGAAGCGCTGATGGTGGAGTTTTCATTTACGAGCCTCGACCTCGGCGCGGGCAGCTACAGCGTTACGGCGGCCCTGCATTCCGGTGATGAACATACACAGGCGAACTTCGACTGGTGGGATCGAGCGCTGGTGTTCGAGGTCCTGCCAGGCAACGCGCCGGTGAGCATCGGCGTTTGCGCGCTCGATGTTTCCGCTTCATGGCGGACGCGGGTTTCCGGTGTCACCGTGCCCGTGCCACAGTGCCCCTAGCTCGAATGAGTCGATCCCCCCCCGGGACACTTGGGAGCGCTCGCGATTCGACGCTTGACGATTTGCTGCGCCTCGATGACCAGGACTTCGTCCAAGCCGCCTACCAGCGCCTGCTCTCGCGATCTGCAGACGCCGCAGAATTGCCAACCTGGCTCCTACCGCTGCGTACTGGTTACCTGACAAAGCTCGAAGTGCTCGCGGCGATTCGCGACTCCCCGGAAGGGCGCACACGGGGTGCGCGCGTTCCCGGGCTTGCGATCCCGCGCGTTGCCTCGCGGCTACGCCGACTCCCGCTCGTCGGTTACCTGGTACGGTGGCTCGAACAAGCTGCGCGGTTGCCTGATCTCGCTCGCCGCCTGAATGCGCACGATGCCGTCCTTGCTGAGAACGATGCTGCCGAGGCCGGCCGTGCGGAGGCGATCCATCGACTGGATGCAGCAATTCGCAATGACCGGGAACGGATGGCGGTGCAGACGCAGGAGTTCGACGAACGTCTGCAGTCGCTTGCGGGCTTGATGACCTCGCTTCGGAGTGAACTGCGAAGGGCCAGCGTGCTTCCCCCGGTAGGCGGTGACGCCGACGGCGAAGCGAACTCGTTCGATGCCTACTATCGCCGCTTCGAAGATCATTTTCGTGGATCGCCGGAGCAGATTCGCGAGCGACTCAGCTTCTATTTGCCGATTCTGGATGCGGCTGGCCACGCCGGAATTGCGCACGCGCCAGCCCGCTTCGTGGACATTGGCAGCGGACGCGGGGAAATGATCGGCCTGCTGCGCGAGCACGGTATCGATGCTTACGGCGTCGACAACAGCGAAAGCATGGTGGCGCAGTGCCGCGATCAACGCCTGGCTGTTGTCCACGCCGATGCGATCGAGCATCTCGCCTCCCTTGACCCCGCTTCCCTCGCTGGCATTACATCGATCCACGTGATCGAGCACCTTCCGTTTCGCACGCTGATGACGCTCTTCCAGCAAGCATTTCGCGTACTGCGCCCGGGTGGTGTGGCAATCTTCGAGACGCCGAACCCCGAGAATCTCATCGTGGGGGCATGCAACTTCTACTACGATCCCACGCATATGCGACCCCTGCCGCCCGAGCCGACACGCTTCCTGCTCGAGTCGTGCGGATTCGAGCGAGTCTCGATCGAGCGGCTTCATTCCGGAGGGACGCTCGCTCAGGTCGACGCGGCGGTCGATCCTGTCGCGAAGCTGTATTCGGCCATCATGCTCGTTCCGCAGGATTATGCGTTGATCGCCTACAAGCCCGCCATTCCGAAAACGGCTTGATTCGATTCATCCATGAAGATTTTCCAGCAGTTTCCATTCGGACACATCGACAGCGTCGGCGCGCCGATCGTCCGCGAGATATGGCCTCGGCAGCCTGCCTGGGCGGTGGCCAGTATTTCGGATATTGACGCCGCGTTCTTCGCGGGCCTGGTCGTCGAGACCCGCCCGCGAAAGCTCGTCGAGATCGGTGTCGCCAGCGGCTGGGGATCATGCGTGCTGCTTCACGCGCTCGAGACAGCAGGCGTCCAAGGCAGCGAGATTCATGGAGTCGATATCGCGGACCGTTTTTTCTACGACGCCGCCTATACGACCGGTCAATGCGTTCGCGACGTCATGCCGGAACGTGTTGCGTGCTATCACCTCACAACCGGCGTCACCATCGGCGAGTGCGCATCGAAGATCGGCAGCGGCATCGACTTCGTTTTCATCGACGCGCATCACATGCATCCATGGGCGACGTTCGATCTGCTCGCCGTCATGCCCTTCGTCGAGCCCGGTTCCTGGATCGCGATGCACGACCTCAATCTCTCCCGCAAGGAGGACCAGGAGCATCGCAACCGGGGCCCCAAGTACCTGTTCGAAGGTTGGGAGGGCGACAAGCTGCACTCCATTCAGGAACCGACAATGGCCGGAGCCATCCGGATGCCTGACGACGCCGCAGCGGTATTGCCGTTGCTGCTTGATATTCTCTATACGCCCTGGGAATTGCCGGTCGAATCGCGCGCGTCCGATGCCGTGTGCGGCATCATCGAAAGCGCATATGGCGCGGCGTGGGGCGCCAAATTCCGTCGAGGAATCGAAATCGGCAACTATCACGTAAGCAAGGTCCAGAGCCCTGAGATCGAGGATCTGCGAAAGCAACTCCTGGCAATGTGCGCGAGGCCCAAGGGATGGGCGCGGAAGATCTTTCGTGAGAGGAACGCCTGAGTGTGCGGAATTGCCGGATTCTGGCAGCCCGGCGCCAACATTCCTCGTGACGAACTCGAGCGGAGCGCGATCGCCATGGCGCGTGCGATCGCCCATCGCGGTCCCGACTTCCAGGCCGGATGGGCCGATCCCGATGCAGGCATCGGTTTCGGTCACGCCCGCCTATCGATCATCGACCTGACGGCTGCCGCCAACCAACCGATGCATTCGCTGGACAAGCGGTACACGATCGTGTTCAACGGCGAGATTTATAACTATCGTGAGCTGGCCGCGCAGTTGCGCTCGGCAGGGTACGCATTTCGCAGCGCCGGGGACACCGAAGTCATTCCGGCGGCAATCGACGCGTGGGGCGTAGAAACCGCGGTGCGGCGACTCAATGGCATCTTCGCTTTCGCGCTTTGGGACAGCGCGACGCGACACTTGCATCTCGTTCGGGACCATGTGGGAGTCAAACCGCTTTACTACGGCTGCCGCGGCAGCACTCTGATGTTCGGGTCGAGCCTCAAGGCATTGCTGGCGCATCCGGCGTTTTGTGCGGATATCGATGCGACGGCCCTCGCCGCCTATCTGCGGTACTGCTACGTGCCCGAGCCGGGCTCGATCTTCCGCGGCGTTTCGAAATTGTCGCCGGGCTGCATACTGAGCTTCGATGCGTCGTTGCGGGCGGTGACGACACGCTACTGGGACGTCGCGAACCAGGCGCGCGCTGGCAGACGCAATCCTTTCCACGGCAGCGAGCAAGAATTATCGCGCGAGTTCGAGGAGCTGGCGCTCGATGCGGTGCGCGGGCAGCTCGTTTCGGACGTACCGCTCGGTGCGTTCCTCTCGGGAGGGATCGACTCGTCACTGGTCACTGCGCTGATGCAGGCGAGCGCGCCTGGAAACGTGAAGACGTTCACGATCGGGTTCGAGGATGCGCGCTTCGACGAATCGGCCCAGGCGCGCGACGTTGCCCGCCATCTAGGAACGCGGCATACCGAGATGTTCTGCACGACGCGGGAGGCGCGCGACATCGTCCCCGAGCTGCCGCAGTTCTTCGATGAGCCGTTCGCGGATAGCTCGCAGATTCCCACGATGCTTTTATCGAAGCTGACGCGCCTGCACGTTACCGTGGCCCTTTCCGGCGACGGCGGCGATGAGCTGTTCGCCGGCTATGACCGGTACTTCTGGATGTATCGGCTGCGTCGTATCAAGGCCCGGCTTCCGTCGTTCGCGCCGCGATGGCTTGGCATGCTGGCCGGGATCGCATCGCGGGAACGCACGTTCCCCGTGATCGCCCGGATGTTTCCTTCGCCGCAGCGATGGCTCGCTCGGACGGACGCTCTTTATCACCTCGCGCGCATGCTTGAGCACTATGCCGACTATGGCTATCTCTATCGTACGACGCCGATGTCCGTAGCCACGCTCCGGGACGGGCCGGTGCTTCGCGACGAAGGCGAGCCAATCGGTGTCATCGACGACCCACAGCTGCGACGTGACTTCCCGGATCTCCTCGATTGGATGCAACTGGTCGATCAGAAGACATACATGGTGGAGGACATCCTTCACAAAGTCGATCGCGCCAGCATGGCGTACGGGCTGGAGGCGCGTGTGCCGTTGCTCGACCGGCGGCTGGTCGAATTCTCCTGGCGTATACCGCAAGCGATGAAGCTCGATCGCATGCACGGCAAGCGACTGATGCGCTCGGTCCTCGGCCGCTACCTTCCCGGCAATCTCATCGACCGCCCCAAGCGGGGGTTTTCCATCCCGCTAACCGATTGGCTGAAACGCGAGCTGCGCGACTGGGCAGAAAGCATGCCGTCGCCCCGGTTGCTGGAGCGGGACGGATTGCTCGATGCTGCCGGCGTGCGGCGATGCTGGACGAATTTCCTGACCGGGAATGCAAACCATACCCAAACGACCGTCTGGGCTCTGCTCATGTTCCTGGCGTGGCGGGATAGCTACGGCCGATAGCGGGTCTGGAAATGGCAGGATTGCGCATGACAAGAGACGAAAAGCTGCAGCTCATCGACAAGGTGCCGTTCTGGTTCCATTCGATCGATTGTGGCGATGGCGTCATCACTGACGGTGTCAAGCCGCTTGCCATTCTGCAGCAGGAGCTTGCAGCAATGGCGGTTCCACGCCTTGCCGGCAAGACGGTTCTCGATATCGGCGCGTGGGACGGTTTTTTTTCCTTCGCTGCGGAAGAATCGGGCGCGGAGCGCGTCACGGCGCTCGATCATTATGTCTGGAGCATGGACCTCGAGAGGCAGCAGCGCTACTGGAAGGCGTGTCGCGAACAAGGGGTTCCGCCCACGCCCTATCATCTCGTCCCGGGGCATTGGGATCCCGGCACCCTGCCCGGCAAGCGCGCGTTCGACACAGTTCACAGAATCAAGCGCAGCTCGGTCGAGCAGGTCGTCGCGGATTTCATGACGGTCGATCTCGTCGAGGTCGGTCAGTTCGATGTCGTGTACTTCCTTGGCGTCCTGTATCACCTCGAAGAGCCGTATAAGGCACTCAAGCGCTTGTCCCTGATCACCCGCGAAGTAGCGATCATCGAGACGGCAGCCGTCTTTTTGCCGCCACACGAAGACGTGGGCATTTTCGAATTCTACGAATCCAACGAACTCGCCGCCGATGTCGGCAACTGGTTTGCGCCGAACGCGGCGGGCCTCGCAAAGGCCTGCAGGGCAGCCGGCTTCAGGGGTGTCAATGTAACCTCAACTTACCCTCCGGTGGACGCGACTGCGGCGAGTGCCCAACAAGTCCAGCGGTATCGCCTGACGGTCCATGCTTACAAGTGAGGTCGAGGACGCGCAGGACGTTCGCCCGTACTCGATCGAGGTCGTTCCGGTCGACCGAGGGTGGATCCTCGAAAAGATCGCCGGCGAGATTGCGCGCGTAGCAGCTATCGAGCCGTCTCGCTATGACCTCGCCGTCACGACGCATCCGAGCGGCAATGCAGAGCTGACATTTTTCCTCCCCGAATCCGCGTGGCGCGACGATCTTCGCGACACGATCCGCGCCACCTACTTCGCACACAAGGAAGACCACCCTGCCGCAGCCGCGCTGTTCGAGGACGTCGCGCGCAAGAGTGACTACTGCATAACATCGTCGTCGAAGTACGCGGAGATGCTGCGGAGCGATGGCGCACGCGAGGTGTTCACGATCCCGCTGGGCGTCGACAGCGGCGTCTTCGTGCCCAAGGTTCGCATCGGTGTCGTCGGCCGCACTTACCATACCGGCCGCAAAGGCGAGTCGCTGCTCGCCCGCTCGATGGACGTTCCCTTCGTCGAGTTCGTGTTCACCGGTGAGGGGTGGCCGCTGCCGGCGCGATATTACGGCGAGAGCGACCTGGTCGAGTTTTATCAGTCGCTCGATTACCTGTTGATTCCGTCACTGATCGAGGGCGGTCCGGTTCCGATGCTCGAGGCGCTTTCGACGGGCTGCCAGATCATCGCGTCGAGCGACATCGGAATGGTCCAGGACTTCCCGCATATTCCGTTCCGTCGCGGCGACGCGGAGGACCTCCGAAGCGTGATTCAGCGGCAAGTCGACAAGCGGCTGGCGTTGCGGGCCGCGGCCCTTCCTTGCGACTGGCGACAGTTCGCACAGCGGCACCTCGAGTTGTTCGCGCAGCTGATAGAGCGCAAGCGTTCTGGCGAAGCCGGGTTACCCCCTGCAATTTCCCGTTCCGTCCGTCCTTGGCAGTGTCGCGCATTGCTTTTGACGCACGGTGCCGAGGTGACCGCGAAGGGTGGACCTACGACGCGCGTGCACAATATCGTCGCGCACCTGCGGGCTCGAGGAGCGCCCGTCGAGGCCGCTTGCGATCCGCGCGCACTGGCGGCAAACCGATATGACGTCGTCCATGTTTTCAATTGCTGGCCACCCGATTCTGCGCTCGCCACACTGGTTGCGGCGAAGCGCAGCGGAGCGCGAGTCGTGTTTTCCCCGATCGCGCTGGATCTCGCGGATTGGCCGCTGTTTCATCCGTTCATGGAGAAGCTCTTTCAATCTCGGCCATCCGAAGAGAATCTCCATGCGGCGCTTGCCGCGATCCGTGCGGCGACACCGCCTCGCCGCTACGCGGGCAAAGGCGTCGACGTTCCGGTGGAGGGCCTGCCCGGCATTTTCGAGAAGCTGCGGCTGTGCTGCGACCTGGCCGATCAACTGGTCCTGCTGAGCGAATACGAGCGCGCATACCTTGGAGCAATCGGAGCACGGATCGATCACGGCGTGATCATTCGCAATGGTGTCGATGGGGACACGATGAAAGCAGCCGATCCCGAGCTCTTTCGGGTTCGATTCGGCCTGGGCCGCTACGTCCTCTGTGTGGGGCGCATCGAATATCGCAAGAATCAGGCGCTGGCTGCGATGGCGATGCGCGATATGGACGTCGCGTTCGTGCTCGTCGGCGCCGCCGGCGACGCGGGTTACCTCAATCACGTGCATCGACTCGGTGGCCGAAACCTTCGCGTGCTCGATCGCATAGAGGAACGGTCACTGCTGGCTTCCGCGTACGCAGGTGCAGCGGCCTTCCTCTTTCCGAGCTGGACGGAGGGCGCACCCCTCGCCGCGATGGAAGCCGGCGCGGGAGGCACGCCACTCGTGCTGGGGGGAATGTCGTCCGAGCCGGAATACTTCGGGAGCGATGCACGATACGTCCATCCGACCGACGTCGCCGAAATGCGCGCGGCGGTGAGGCAGTTACTCACGCATCCTGAGGAATCGGCGCGGCGAGAGGAGAGAGCTGGCCGTCTCGCGTCCGATTTCTCGATCGCGCGCCATGCCGAGGATACGTGGGCGCTGTACGAGCGTCTTCACGCGGCGGGACCGGGGCCGCGTTCACTCGTAATAGACGTATCAGCGCTTCTGCATTTCGTGCGTGTTCGGCAGCCCTTTACCGGCGTTCCGTTTGCCGAGCGCCATATCCTGCGCGAGCTTGCCGTACTGGATCCCACCTTGCGCGGGATCGTCTACAACGACGTGAAAGGACGCTTCATCGAAATCGGGCTTTCGGACCTGGACGATTTCGACGAGGGACGGTTCAACTCTCGTTACTGGTTCACAGCCGACGAGAATGAGGACGTCGACCGGCGAGCAACCTTGGAATTCGCCGATCACAGCACGCCCGTGCTGCCGCACGCCGTTACCTCTTCATCTCATCCGCCCCCACATCTCAAAACCCGGACAATCGTGCTCGCCAAGCAGGCAATGCAGCGAGCGCCTCGTCTGCTTCGCGATCCCGTGATTGCGCTATTGCAGCGCCTGCGCCCCGGCTTCGATCCTTATCAAATGCCGAGCGGATGCAGACGTCTCGAATCCTTGACAACGGAAACATTGCCATTGCCGCAAGTGGTCGAACCGGCAAAAGGCGGCGTGCCGCGTTTCGAGCACGCGCTTGGAACGCTTCTCGTGCAGGAAGCACTGCGTCGCCGGCCGGTCGTGCCCGCCGGCGCGCGGCTGCTGACACTGGGACAGTCGTGGCTGTCGAACGGGCCGCTGCTCGACGAGATGGTGCGCCTGGTCGAGACGCGGGCTTTGTCGCTGGAGCCGTATGTCTACGACCTCACATATCATACGGGTGCTCACCAAACCGGTTGGGGCGACAACGATGAGCGGTTCGCGAGGCTGCTCAAACTGCTGCGCCACAGTCAACTCGTATTCACCGAGTCGCGGCAGGTCGAGGACGAGTTGCAGAAGCTGCGCGCCTCACGCGGCTTTGCCTACCGGACGCGTCGCACGCGGCTGCGTGGTCGCGATCTCCCTGAGGTGGGCAGGCGCGATGGTGCGCCGTCTTACCGGCCGGATACGTTCGTGCTGGTCATAAGCAGTTTCAACAGGCGGAAGAACCATGACTTCCTGATCCGGGTTTGGTCGAACCTCTTCGAGACATGGATCGAACCGGCATCGCGCGATTTCAGGCTGGTGCTGGTCGGACAAGTGCAGGAGGAGCAGAAGTTCGGGGATCCGGCATTCCGGGAGCTATTGCGGCGGTCAAACATCGATGTGCATAGCGATCTGCCGGATTCGGCATTGGTTCGGCTGATGCGTGACTGCGCATTCACCGCCTATCCGTCGCTTAAAGAAGGCTGGGGGCTGCCGGCACAGGAAAGTCTGATGTGCGGCAAGGTGTGCCTGGTGTCGAGCGTATTGCCGGTTGCGCAGGAGATCGCCAATCCGGCGCTGGTCCGAATCGCACCAGACGATTTCTACGGGTGGCATGAGGCGCTGAGGACCTGGCTCGAGAATGCACCGATGCGCCGGGCGTTCTCCGACCGCGCGCGGGAATATTCCGCACCGAGCTGGCGCGAGATTGCCGACACGATAGCCTTCAGAGAATGATCAATCTGACGCTACTAATTCGCGAGCCGTTCGCTTGAAACCAGCGAACATGCTCGCTGACCAGGTCGACGTCCACCCGATACTGCCCGGCATTCAACCCGTCGAGGTGGAGGTCGACTGCGATGCTTTCTCCGGGATTTACTACTTGGTCGGATAAGTGACAACGAAACTCGGTTCCCTTCGCGGGCTTGTGCTGGGGCGCGAGGTCATGCAGGAAATATCCGATGTTGACGCTTCCCGGGGTCGTACCCGATCTTAGCCAGCGTTTCGTCGATGTATTGTGGAATCGCAGCGGGATCGAGATCGGAACGCCGGCCTTCGCGGTGATCTGGTCGGGCGCCTCGGTTCGCGCAACCAGTCCCTCCATGTTGCGACTGTCGTCCACGGGTGCTGTTCCCTTGTACAGGAAAAAGAGCGGAAAATTCTTGATCCTGTGGGCAGTCGATTGAAGATATTCCGTCGCCAGCCGTTCCTCGGCGGGGAAACATGCAAATTTATCCAGTGACACTCTGAGCGGATATGTGCTGCCGATCGAGACATTCATGTGCGTGAAGCCGCCCTGTATCGCACTTTTCAGAATATCGTCCAGCACGATGTCGTTTTCGATCACTTTGAAGTTGCGCATCTCCAGTTGCGATGACGGATCCTTCGAATGCGAGGGGCCCGGTTCCGCAAATCCCGCAATGCCGCCGACCTTCAATACCCGGCTCATCTCCGCGAGTACTTGTCGCTGGTTCGGGACGTGGTGGAACGCATCGAGGCAAAAGATCCGGTCGACGCTTCCGTCCGCCAGGTCGATGTTGTGTCCGTCGAAGTGCATGAAGCGATGCATCGGCTGATCGCCGAAGACAGGGTGCCTTTGGGCGAGATGCGCTCCTATCTTCAACGCCGTGGCGGAGACATCGAGGCTGATCACCTCAAGTCCCATCTGGTTCAGCATTCTCGAGGCCCATCCAGGACCGGCACCGAAGTCGATGACACGCATTCCGGGATAGAGCTCCAGACCTTGAAGCAGATACGACGTCTGGACGAGCAGGTGTATTGCGTCGTTGCTCGATGTGAAAGGTTTCGCGAGAAGGCGATCCCAGTCGCCAAGTCGGGCGAAGTATTCTTCAGCGGATTGATTGAGCTCTTCGACGGAGTACTTGTCGATGAGCTCCCTGACGTTGATGAAAGGCGGTTCCGAGCTCATCGAAGTCTCCATGAATCGATCTTATGTCAGGCTGCAACCGGTGAGATGGATTGTTGCTTGCGACCACGGGGCGCTGCTTGCGTGCGATCTAACGGACGTTTCGAGCGCGTGAGTAATGCACGATACTGTGCTTAGCCGGTGCATGAAACACGCTGCCGGAGTCCGAGTTCCCCGATCCTTTATTTTCTGTTGGTTCATTCGCGGCGGCAGCTGCGGACGAGAATTCAGGACGATAATTCCGATTGACGGCGCGCTTTTTCGCGCTATAATCGCGCCTCTTTGCTACCGGAAAAGCGAGCTTGACTCAGGCGCTCCGGTGGCCTGCTCTTTAACAATCAGCAATCGATAGGTGTGGGTGCTGGGGCGGGGTCCTCTGGCGTCTTGCGGTCGCGCGGCTTTCGGGTCGCGCGTGGCAAGGTGGCGGGGGAGTTCCCAAGCTCGAGTGCTCACACGACGCTAGTGCGGTT
>Ga0157372_10001935_pt1 | contig 22480 bp, 16 predicted proteins | sample C55metaG_FD_115307 | JGI IMG/M metagenome (GOLD analysis project Ga0157372, IMG submission 115307) | Corn rhizosphere microbial communities from Kellogg Biological Station, Michigan, USA - C5-5 metaG | ecosystem: Host-associated > Plants > Roots > Rhizosphere > Soil | place: USA: Michigan... | reverse complement strand
TGCTGGCGGCGTACATGGTGTTCTATGCGCGGTATTTTGCGTGGGCGGGTGATTTTGCATGGGGCGACCGGTACATTTCGAGCGTAGTGGAGTTGTTCGCAATGCTGGCGGCGCCACTGCTGATGCAGTACGGCCGGGAGGTGGGGCGCGTGGTGCGAGTGTACGCGTGGTGCACGGTTGTGGCGAGTCTCGCGATTCAAGCGGCGTCACTCGCGTTCTGGCTGCCTCTGGAGATCTATCAGATCGACGCAATGGGGCATGATGCATGGACGGTGGCGTTGCGGTTCAGAAACATCTGGGCGCTAGCGACGGGGCGGCCGATGCCGGCAGGAATTGACCTGCCAGGTGCAGTGTCAGACTCGTTTGACGCGCTGCATGTGCGCACGTGGAACTTTATGCCTGCGCTGATGCGGCATGTTGGTGCGGCGCCGATTTGGGTGGTGCGACTGCTGGATGTCTTGTGGGTGCTGGTGGCGGCGGCGTTGGTCGTTGTGGCGGCACGATTACTATTGCTGCTGCGCAGGCGGGCGGTAACCGAAGCCACTTGAGGGCAGAACGGTACAATGGAAGCTGCCGATGGCTCCCCTGATTCAAGCCGATGAGCTGGTGCAGATTGATCTTGCGCCGCGCAAGCCGACGCCGAAGCCTGAGTGGTTGAAGGCGCGGGCGCCAATGGGCGAGACCTTTCACTCGTTGAAGAAGCTGGCGCGCGACTTGAACCTGCATACGGTGTGCGAGAGCGCGCACTGCCCGAACATTGGGGAGTGCTGGAACCACAAGACCGCAACCTTCATGATGCTCGGCAATCTGTGCACGCGGCGGTGCGGATTTTGCGCTGTGCCAAAAGGTAAGCCGGAGCCGATCGATCACAGCGAGCCAGAGCGCGTGGCGTATGCGGTGGCATCGCTGGGATTGAAGCATGCGGTCATTACGAGCGTGAATCGCGATGACGATAATGTAGGCGCGGCGCTCGCGTTTGTGAATGTGATCAAGGAGATCCGGCGGCAGGCTCCGGGGTGCCAGGTGGAGGTGTTGACACCGGACTTCCAGGGTGTGGATGAGGCGCGGCGCATGGTCGTGGATGCGCGTCCCGAGGTGCTGAACCACAACATCGAGACGGTGCCCAGGCTGTATCGTGTGGCTAAGTCAGGTGGGAGATATGAGCGGTCGCTGCGGTTTCTGGAGGCGGCGAAGGAAGAGTCCGCGGCGCATCCGGATGGGGCAATTGTGACGAAGACCGGCATCATCGTGGGGATGGGCGAGGAGATGCACGAACTGCTGAGCGTGTTCCGCGATCTTGCTGACCGAAAGGTGGACATTTTGACGATCGGGCAGTATCTGCGTCCGAGCCGCGATCACCTGCCGATGGCGCGTTATTACACGCCGGATGAGTTTGCGTTCCTGAAGCACGAGGCACTGCAGATGGGCTTCCGGCATGTGGAGTCTGGGCCGCTGGTGCGATCGAGTTATCACGCGCATGAGCAGGCGCAGTCGACCGGGCTGCTGCTGTTAACTTAAACGCTATTTCGGACTGAACAACGGTATTTCGGACTGAGCAACGCTATTTCGGACTGAAGTGCGACGAAAAGGGTTCCTGCTCCGATGCGACAACCTGTTCCAAAATACGCCATCGTTGGCGATAACTCCTGGAGTTTGGGGGACGGTTCAGCGCCATTACTGGCGTGGCATCCCCAGATCATTCCGATCGAGCGTCTGAGCAGGAGAACATTTGTGCGCTTAGTGGTTTGTTGCCACCCAAAGTAAGCGCGGAGTTCGACAAAAATATTCGCAAGATAGGGTACCAAGATGGGGATAGTTGGCTCACCTGGCAACCGGTTTAATGGCCAGGACAGCCAACTGTCCAAACCTCACGGAATGTTGGGATATGCGCGTCGCATGATGCATATTGAATTTTAGGTCCGTATTCTTGGACTGATTCAAATCAGTAGATGCCAATAGTGAACGGAGGCGGAGAAAGATGGACGATGGTTCCCGGAGAACGCCCACCACTTTGAATCGGCGTCAATTGCTGAAGCACATCTCACTCCCTGCTGCAGCATCAATTGCACTTCCTATGATGGCCGAGGCCGATACCGAACCCGTCCAAGACAGCGAGGAACGTAGCGCTCATGTCTACAATGTGCGCTCCTACGGGGCCAAAGGGGATGGTCGGACCCTTGACACCAACGCCATTCAAGCGGCGATCGATGCGTGTACGCGCGATGGTGGCGGAATTGTTATGGCCCCACCTGGGGTCTTCCAAATCGGAACCGTTGAGCTCAAGAGCAATGTGACTTTACGAATCACTGCAGGCGCAAAGCTACTAGGCAGTGCGGATGGCAAACAGTATCACGCCGTCGATGCGATCCCGCTGAGCGGTGATACGACGCTGATTGACGGCAATTGGGCGCTTCTTTACGCGGTCAATGCGAAGAATGTGACGATTGAGGGCCCCGGCACGATTGATGGTCAAGGCTATCAATTCCACTCACCTGTTCGGGGTACGCCGCCACCAAGTGGTTTGGGGGGTCATGATCGCCCCTATCATCTGCTTGCCTACCGTTGTGAGGGGCTGGCAGTTCGGAACATCGACCTTGTCGACTGTGCATATCACAGCGTCCGTGTGATTCAGAGCAAGCGCGTCCACATGGACGGCATCTACATTCACAATCGTGTGAATAGCAACAACGATGGCTTTCACTTCATCAGTGCACAGTATGTCACGATCAGCAATTGCATTGTTCTCTCGCAGGATGACGCCTGCGCTCTATTCGGAAGTTGCAAGTTCGTTACGGTTACCAACAGCGTCTTCAGCACCCGCTGGAGCGTCTTCCGCTTCGGAGGGGGGTCCGTTGAAAACGTCACGGTTTCGAACTGCGTTCTGTACCAGGTGTACGGCTGTCCGATAAAGTTTCAAGGCAACCCAGGTTCTCGCTATGAAAACCTGGCGTTCTCCAATCTGATTCTTCAGGATGTGACTGGGCCAATCCATGTGGGAATGGGTCCACGACCCGTGAAATCACCCGAGCCCGGTCAGCCAGCCAAACCCGCCACGGACGACATGGCCGCATCGGACGAATCCACAATGCACGCGGCGCCCGCTGTCCTGCGGAATCTTTCCTTCAGCGGCATCCACGGAACAGTCACGACCAATCCTGGCCAGATCGCTGAATCGAAGATTAGCAGTTCCGCGAACGCGGGCGAAAAGCATTCCTGCATCACCTTCAACTGTGTCGGCGGAGCCACAATGGAGAATGTCTCTGTCTCTGACGTTCATCTCGTCTTCGGTGGCGGAGGCACCGCCGAAGATGCGGCGCGGCGCGACCTCCCCGAGATCGCCGGCGAATATTTCATGCTTGGCCCAATGCCTGCATATGGCATCTATGCACGCGGTGTGAAGGGGCTCACACTTCAGAACATCCGCCTGCAGGTTGCAAGTTCTGATCTTCGTCCCGCCGTCATCTTTGACCATGTCTCTGACGCTGCCATCAGCACCCTCAGCATTGAAGGCGATCCTGGCGCCGAATCGGCCCTTCGCTTCATCAACAGCAAAGACATACTTATGAGTGCGCCCCGCTTGCTGACGCCGACGGGTGTCTTTCTGCAGATTGAAGGCCCGGACAACGCAGGAATCACGGTCGATGGTGGTGATATATCGAAGGCGCAACGACCGCTGACGGCGAAGGACAATGCTCGCATTGAAGCAGTAAAGATGCGGCAGTAGCGCAAACATCGAAGCGGATACCCACGCCCCGGCTCAAAGGCCGCGAAGGTCTTCTGTCGGTTTTTTCAGACGAGGATGTTGGGCATCACCGGCACTCGGCGGACGCCGATCCCTATGTTTAGTGTCTAAACGTGATTGCGACAGCGTTAGTGAAGTTCAGAAACTAACCTCTTTGCGTTTCATATATTGAAATTCATTTTTAGTTACTTGACATAGCTGCCTCATACCTTCTAAAAAATTCAGCCATTGAGGAGATCACAGAGTCTCGGGCCTTTGTAACCGCACGTTTCTGGAGGTGAGGAATGCGTAGACGCTCTTTGAGTGTTTTGTTTGCGGTGCTGTTGAGCGCGAGTCTAGCCCTACCGATGGCCGCCCAGCATACGTCGGCGGGAGTAGACGGAACCATTACAGATGCGACGGGATCAATCCTCCCGGATGCAGAGGTGGTGCTGACCAACGTGGACACAAATGTGGCCGCGCGTACGAAGACAAACAAGAGTGGTTATTTTGCGTTTGTGAACGTCAATCCCGGGCAGTACAAGATGACGATCGCCAAGCAGGGTTTCAAGTCGGTGGTGGTGCCGCCATTTCAGCTTGTGGTCGACCAGACCTTTACCACGAACCAGGCGATGCAAGTGGGTGCGGTGAATGAAACGGTGACGGTGGATGCAGTTCCGAAGGCGCAATGTTGCAGAAGAGCTCATCGGAGCTGGGCAATGTGATCGAGGCGAAAGAGATCCAAAACCTGCCGCTGAATGGCCGCAACTTTACCCAACTGATGATTCTTTCGCCAGGTGTAACTCCGGTTTCGACCGCGCAGGGCTCAGGCATAAGTACGACAGATGCGGGTATCACCGCGATTCCGGGCACGGCGTTTTATAAGCCTTCGTTTTACGGCCAGCAGAACCGCGAGACTTTCTACCTGATGGATGGAATTGTGAACACGGACCTGCGCGGCGCGATCTACGGGTTTCTGCCGATCATCGATTCGATGCAGGAGTTCAAGATGCAGTCGCACATGGATAGCGCGGAGTTTGGCGTGGTGACCGGTGGTGTCGTGAATATGCTGTCGCGCTCCGGTACAAACCAATTCCATGGGTCCGTGTGGGAATTCATCCGGAACAACGTTTTCGATGCACGCAACTCGTTCTCGGACTTCTGCTCGGTCGGACGTTGCCCGGCGGGAACACCTACAACGACGCCTGCATCGCCCGGGCACTATACGCAGAACGAATTTGGTGCGGCCGTGGGCGGGCCGATTCTCAAGGAGAAGCTGTTCTTCTTCGGAGCATATGAGGGATGGCGCTACAGCAAGCCGGTTCTTTCGCAGACCCTGATACCAACGGCTCAGGAACTGACCGGGGATTTTTCGACCTCGGCGATTTCGTATTATCAGAACCCGATTTACAACCCATACTCAACTGTTTGCTCGGGCGGCAAGTGCACGGTCCAGCAATTCAAGTGCGATGCTGCGGGTAATCCGATCACTCCGGCTTCGAACGGGACGCAGACGGGAGGCACGCCGTGTTTGAAAGTTCCATCAGGGTTGATAAGTTCCACGATGCAGTCGTATCTAAAGGCGTACTACCTCCCCGCCAATTCAGTGCCGTCGGAACCCTCGGGATACAACTTCACTGAGAGTCGACCGAACATCGATAACAACAATGCCTATCAGGTGAGGATCGACTTTCACAAGAGCGACAAGAACTTTGGATTTGGTCGCATAAGCCAGATGTGGGTGTACGATACGTCGCCAATTGCAGGTACCGTGGGTTCGAATGTGTCGAACTATCACGCGTATAACTTCGGCGGAGGATATACGCATGTCTTCGGGCCGAACCTGATCGTGGATGCCCGCGGCGGCGCGATGTTGAAGCCGTACCAGTTCAGCCAGGCGAATGCGCCCAATGGATTTAAGCCAGCCGAGGATGCGGGCTTTAAGAATCTTGCACAGTATGGCGGGATGTACATCAACCTTGCTGGGCCCTATTCCACTTCAAATGCAGGCCATGAGGGCACGCTGTATCGCGGCAATCCTGTGGTGAACGGAGGCGGCAGCGCCACCTGGATTAAGGGAAGTCACACGCTGAAGTTCGGCGTGGATTACCTCTATCAGAACCGACTGCAACGGAATCTGTATCAGCAATTCACGTTCAGCGATTCGGTAACGAGCAACATCAACGCTTCGAAGACCGGCAACTCGCTGGCGTCGGCGATGGTAGGCTTGCCGGCCACGTTCACGGCGCAGAATCCGATTTACTCGGAAGACTTCTTCAGCATGTCACTTTGGTCGGGTTATGTGCAGGACTCATGGAAAGCGACGTCGAAGCTAACGTTGAATCTGGGCGTGCGGTATGACTACCTTCCTTCGATCCACATGTTAAACGGCAGGCTGGCCAACGGGTTTGATATTCCAAACGCGAGATACATCATCCAGAACAATGTCGCGGCGTGTACGACGACATTCACAAATCCGTGCATCCCGGGCGGCATTGGGAGTGTTCCTCATAGCTCAAACATTGTGTTTGCGAATGGGGCGCAGCAGGTTGGCCTGCCAATCAAAGACAATGTTGGTCCGCGGCTTGGCTTTGCTTACCAGGCTTATCCCAAGATGGTTGTGAACGGCGGTGTAGGGATTTTGTACGACACGATCACGGCGAGAAGCCAGTGGGTGCAGAACAATATCGAAGGACCGACGTGGCCGTGGACGACAGGTATTTCGGCCCAGCAAGTCAACTTCTCGCAAAGCGGCACGTGGCCCGGTGGGCCGGGTAACCCTCTCACGCTGATCACGGATCTTGAGGGCAACTTTCCGAACCCGGTGATTGCCGCGACACCCTGGCTAACGACTGGGGGCGGCTATGTAAGCGCGCCGAACTTCACGGATCAGAGAGCCGTGGAGTACAACCTGCAAGTGCAGCAGCAGGCGGGTGCGAAGTCACTGTTCACCCTGGGATATGCAGGATCGAAGAGCACGCGCATGCCCTTTACGGGGTTTGCGAACGCTGCTTCGCAAGCCTCACCGGCGGGGACGCCGCTGACGACGATTGACACGTACAAGTACATGCCGTGGGTGACTCCCGGATGGCACTACTCTACGTCCACGGGCCACGCGAACTACAACGCACTGACGGCGCAGTTTCAGCAGAGGATGACGCAGTCGCTCAACACCATCATTTCGTATACATGGTCAAAGACGATGGATAACAGCAGCGGATGGTTCAATGCAGAGAACGGTACGGGAGGTGGCTCGGTGGTACAGAGCTACTTTATGCCGCGAAACGCCTATGGAATTTCGTCTTATGACGTCCACCAGTTCTTTACTTGGAGCACGGTTTATAGCCTGCCTTTCGGACACGGACATAGGTGGGCCCAGACGGGATGGCTGTCATATCTGGTTGGCGGTTGGACGACAAACTATGTCTTCCAGGCGCGTTCTGGGCAGCCATATGGGCTGAATGTGGGAGGCGATCCGGCGAACATCTCAGGCGACAACGGCTCGGTGACGAGTTACTCGCGGCCAAATGTGATTGGCAATCCATCGCAGGGCTCTTGCGGAACAACACCAATCGGCAAACGAGGTTCGAGCGGATTCTGCGAGTTCAATCCAAGTGCGTTTGCGATTCCAAGTGGATCGTATGGAAATATGGGCAAGATGCCGTACCGGGTGCCTTACTACAACAACCTGGACTTCTCCCTCGTGAAGGACACGCCGCTGTATGAACAGGTAAAACTGCAACTTCGCGCGGAGTCGTTCAACACGTACAACGTGGTGATTCCGGGCAATCCGGGAACTACGATCGGGAACTCTACGGCGGGATTGGCTACAACGCAGGGAAATACGCCACGTGAGTTGCAGTTCGGAGCAAAGATCACGTTCTAGTGAATGCAAGCGAGTGTGGCCCGCAATTCCACGGTGCCACCCTCGTGTTTCTGCTAACCAGACAAAGCTGACGAGGGTGATGAAAATATGGGCCTCAGTCGCAGAAGGCTATTGAAGCTGGGAGCCGCCGGTGTGGCGGTTGCACGCGGCAGCAGGATGTTTCCCCAACTTCCGACGAGCGCAGCGCGAGGTCCGAGACAACCGGTAGCGGTACGCACTTCAGCGCTGGAACTGACACTCGATGCAGAAAGTGGGCTGCCTTCGTCGTATCGGCTAGTGCGGTCGGGAATCGTATTTCGTGGCGAGGAACCGGGGGTTCTGCTGAAGGCGCGAATCTGCCGCCGTTCACCGCAGAGCTTTGCGGATGTTGAGTTGAAGCCTGCAAATCACAGCGTCGCGTCCGGCCAAGCAGACTTCAGGTTTACGGCGAAGTGTGACGACGGCGCGGCCGCTGGGGACTTCACGCTCCGTTATGTGCTGCAAGAAAGCACGGTCCTTATAACGTTGCAGGATGTAAAGGAGAACGCGGGCTTTGAACTGATCTCGCTCTCGATGCCTTCGCTCGTATGTGTGGATGAAACGGAGAGAGGCGCGTGGCTGGCTCACGGAGATGATGGTGGTGATCTCGTTGCATTGAAGGATGCGAAGGCAGCGAAGTTGCCGTTGAATACATTCTGGGGGGAGATCAACGGTATTCTGCCGGTCATCATGACGGGGCACTCGGGAGCGGTGTGTGTGCAGGAGACGACTGCATACATGGATGGCACACTGCTGTCGGTTATAGGAGAGGCTCCTTCGCGGCGCGTCTGCATGGGAACAACCAAGATGCACCGTGTGGATGGCAGCGCTTGTTATGACATGAACCTGGGCAAGGGTGCGCCCAGAAGCTGTGGCAATGAGACTACGCCAAATTTATTAGTGGAGCAGCAATCCGCGTGCAGGCTGGATTTTCTTGAGCCAAAAGTTTCTGGCCAAACGCTCAGCTGGCTCGATGGAGCGCGGCTGGTGCGTGCCAGAATGCCCGAGATTCCGAATCACTTTTACGATGACAAGCTCATCTATGGAATCCGCGTCGATGAGCCAAAGTTCCCAAAGCCCTCCGCAACCTTTGAGCGCTGTGAAGAGATGATTCGCGAGATGCATGCGCTGACGGACGGCGCGCCGCAACTCGTTCATCTGTGGGGCTGGCAGTTTCGGGGAAAAGACACAGGCTACCCGGCAGTGAATGTAGTCGATGAGCGCATTGGTGGTTACGACGGCATGATGCGCCTGATGGAAAAGATGAAACCGCTGAATGTGACGGTGAGCCTCTCGGACAACTACGACGATGCGTATCGCAGCAGCCCGGCGTGGAACGAGGAGATGATTGCGCGCAAGCCAGATGGCGATCTATGGCAGAGCCGCGAGTGGACCGGTGAGGTGTCTTACATTCAGGGCCTGGCGAAGTATATGGAGGGTCCGGGAACCGAGCGGGTGAAATATACGTGCGAGCGCTACAAACTGCCGGGCACGATCCACGTGGATGTGCTGTCGTACTATGCGATCCGCAATGATTGGGACCGCAAGCAGCCGGCGAGCGGGATACGCAATCTGGTTGCCGGCCGCTACAAGATACTCGAGGACTTCAAGAAGCACGGAGTGGATGTTACATCGGAAGGGCTGCGCTATCCGTTCATCGGCAAGATGAGCATGAGCTGGTATGCGGGTGGGCCGAAGCCTTGTCCGTTTGGCGGTAAGCCGGTTCCTATGCTGTCGATGATCTATCGGAAGAGCGCCGTGTGGGGACGCGCTGGGAATTCGGGCGACCTTCCGCTCGTACTAATGATGTTTTACGGGGAGGCTCAGCATAGCATCTTCAATGGCGACGCTCCGATTGAGCGCAGGCTCGACTCCTTCTACCTGGCAATGGTGCCTTGGTTCAGATTGCACGAACTGAATATTGAGGGCTTCGAGCGAACCGGGGATCGCACGGTGACCACACTTGAGGGCAAGGGCAATCGCGTCGAGATCGACTGGAACAAACAGAGCTATGCGGTCTTTCTCGATGGGGCAGAGGTCGCAAGCCGAACCGCGGTTTATTGTCCACTTGGCGAAGACCGCGTCGCGATGTACGCAATTGAAGACGGTCCCCTGACGGCCACGATCCCGGAGGGCTGGAACCGAAGTATGGTGACTGGAATCGCGCTCTCGTCAGAAAAAAAAGAAACTGTGAAGCTGGAGTGGGACAACCGCAGAGTAACTGTGGCAATGCGTGCGCGCCAGCCGGTGATGCTCTACCGGCAAGCGCTCGGCTGAAGGAAAGCGCGATAGAGTATCGAGGACCAAATCAAGGATGGTTCGTTCGAAAGACCGATTCATTTCTAAACCAGCATTTCATCGAGTGAGCTTCCGCTGCGCCGGCCTCCACGCACTCACATAAATGTTTCCAACGCAGCTGTTGCAAGCCATGCTCTCCTGGCATCATGGCTACATTTCTTTACGTGACGGACAGCATCGTCTCCTGCGGAGCCTGTGTCTATCCGAGTGAGACATGGATGCGCTCAGGGCACTCGTAGCTCAATGAGTGCATAGTCCACTCGACACTGAAGGAGAAACACATGAAGAAAACATTCATTACATTGGCCCTAGCCATGGCCTTCTCAAACCCTGCGTGGCCGCAAGTCGTAGTGCGGGTCAGGCCGCCGCGTGTGGTCGTTGAAAGGCCGGTACCGCCTCCAGGACCTCGATATGTGTGGACGCCCGGCTTGTACCGGTGGGAAGGAGCCCGGTACATATGGGTTCCCGGACGATACGTTATCCCTCCTCGCCCCGGTGTGGTGTGGATTGCGCCGCGGTGGGTGGAACGCAATGGTTCCTGGTTTTTCATTGAAGGCTACTGGCGCTGAGCTTTTAGGATTTCCCGGCCGCAGGCAAACGAATTTGTACTTCGAGCCCACCTTCCGGTTGATTCTTCGCTGTGATAGTTCCACCGTATAGTGTGGCAACACGCTTGCTGATCGAGAGTCCTAAACCGGCGCCCCCTTGTTTGTGCGAGTCAGGTGAAGGCACGCGGAAGAACGGATCGAATATCTGATGCAATGCTTGCTCTGGCACACCAGTGCCTTCATCTGTGACGCTGATTACGACCATCGCGACACCCGCGTCAATCGTGTCGGACATGCTTACCTCTACAACTCCTCCGTTCGGAGTATGTCGCAACGCATTTCGGACGACGTTTTCGATACAACTGTGCAACAAGCCCGTGTCCCCTCGCAGATGGCGATCGAAGGTACCAGTTTGTACTACGGTTTTCGCCTCAGTTTGCCCTTCAAACGAAGCGTCTTTCACCAACTGCTGCAGGAGGCGACCGAGATGCACCACATCTCGGCGGGAATGCTTGTCGGAGGCATCGATTCGTGCCAAGGCCAGCAAATCGGCAATCATCTTTTCCAGAACTTTGATGTCGGACTGCATTCGTTCTGCGGCAGCCATATCTCCTCTATTAACCAGCTCTGCAGAAATGGAGAGCCGAGCAAGCGGGGAACGTAGCTCATGAGAGATGTCCCGCAACAGCATCTTCTGTTGGTCGAGCAGTAGCTGCACTCGATCCGCCATGCGATCAAAGTCATGGGCCAAAGATGCGAGCTCATCGGAGCGGCCACGAAGAGCCGGTGATGCGCGCGCAGAAAGGTCCCCCTCCGCGATAGCCATCGCTGTCCGCTGTAAGCTCCGAATTGGCCGGGTAATACTTCTCGCAAGAAGGCCACAGAGGCTTACGGAGATGAGTAGGGCAAGCATGAGCCGAAATTGACTTGTTTCTGGATCGACAAAGTTGCCGAACATTCTTACCGGCTCGATCTGCGCTACCAGGATATACACGTCATTGCCGCGCGTCTGCCGAATCGCGCCCAGCCATGGAGATCTAAACGAGTATTCCGATTTCTGCTCACCTTTCGCGCGATCCAGCAAGTCGGTTGCTGCGGCTGGAATAGGAAGCTCTGTGAGATTCCTATCGTTCTTCAGCAGAACTGCTGTCATATGCGAATCACTGCGAATGCCGGCAAGATATTCGCGTAGAGAATCGGCGCCGCCTCGCTCGTAAGCGCCGATTGCGGTTTCCGTATAGAGATCAAGCGTGTGCATGAGCCAGCGATGAGATAGGGGCCGCGCATTTGTGAGCGCGGTGACCACTGCCAGACAAAAGATCATGAGTGCGGAGGCAAGCCAGAAGTTCAGAAAAACCCGGACGAATAGGCTACGCATGCGTTACGCCGGTATAGCAGTATCCGAGATGGCGGATGCTGCGAATCCTTTCTACGTTTCCGACCTGAGGGCCAAGTTTGCGACGCAGGCTGCTGATGTGATTGTCGATGGCCCGATCTGAGATACCAATGGGGCGCCCCAGAACTTGTTCAGTGAGCTCTTCCCTGGTGACGCACTCCCCACTGCGACGAATGAGCATCAATAAAATGTCGAACTCCGCCGCCGTCAAGACGACCTCTTGATTGTCGCGAAGGACGCGCCGCAGCGAGACCTCAACTCTCAGGTCTCCTGCGAGCAACATGTCGCCCCTTCCCCCATGACGCCGACGAAGAACGGCTCGGATCCTGGCGACCAACTCCCCGGGGACGAATGGCTTGGGAATGTAATCATCCGCGCCGTTCTCAAGCCCGGCGATCCGATCACTGGCATCGCCTCTCGCCGTGAGCATAATCACTGGCACGTCAGAATATTCGCGGATTCTCCGTAGAAGTGAGCTCCCATCTCCATCGGGCAGCATCACGTCGAGGACTATCAGTTCGTAACGCCTCGAGTCGATTTCGGTAATCCCATCGGCGATCGAATGCGTTGCTCTCGAATCAAGGCGCTCCATTGCTAACAATTTCGTTAGCGAGCCGCAGAGCTCAGTGTCATCATCGATGAGGAGTATGGAGCTGTTCATAGCGCGGTTCGTCTTAGTAGCGTCAGCATGTTTCGCTGTCGGGATTTATGGTTTGAGAAAACACGAGTCGATTTCCAAAAGGATCAAGGATAACCAGGATCTTTGTGTCCCACTCCGTCGCCTCCACCGCAGGTTTCATATAGCCATTCGGCCGACTCTGCAGTTCCCGGTGCAGAGATGAGACATCATCAACTTCGACAAGCAGCTTGGCGCCCGGCGAGCCGTCTCCGTAATGTTCCGACAAATGGATGGTGGTGTGTCCTCGACTGACTTCCATAATCGAAAGACCGCCACTCTCAGGACGATATTCCCAATCCAAACTGAATGCCAGCCAATCGATGTAGAACGTCTTTGCGATTTCGAGGTCGAACATACGCAGCACAGGTCGGGCAGGCCCTATTAACATCACTCCTCCTGTCATAGCGGGACTCCGCCAATCCGCTCTCCATCAGTATGCAGGGCATCCTTCATCTCGTTAGCCAAACGGACAAAACTTTACAGACTCAAGAACGTTGCAGCGGCAAATCCTGCCCTAGATTCGAAGAGAGGAGGAGTCATGGACTCGAAGAACCTTTTAGTAGCCATTCTGATAGCACTCAGTGCCACCGGCGCGCGAACCGCCATAGGCCAACAGCAGGCTGCCCAGCCCGCTGCCAACCAGCCTATACCGAGCGAGTCTGTTCCTGAAACCAGAGGTGGCTGGCCAACTCCGGAGGAGTCGGTAAACAGAATGAGCAACAAGCTCAACCTCTCCGATGACCAGAAGGCGAAAATCACTCCTATCATTGCTGATCGGCAGACACAGATGAGAGAGCTGATGGACGATACATCAAGCCGCCGACTGCAGAAGGCACAGAAGGCGAAATCGATCATGTCTGACAGTGACAAGAAGATCGAGGCTGTCTTGAGTAAAGATCAGAAGAAGACCTACGAGCAGATGAAGGAAGAGATGCGCGAACAGATGCGCAGTCGAATGCAATCGCGGGCGCAATAGTGCAGCAAGAACAAGTCCGCGGACACCGCGGACTTGTTACTTCAACCGAGTGAGCGGGGCGACGGGCACCCCGTCACTCCAAGTGCCCATATCGAGAATGCCGGGGTTCTGGAACAAAGTGGTGTTCACCGGATTCGCAAAGCCAGCATCCAGCAGCTGATCGAACAGACGCCACGTTCCCATATAGTCAAGGGCATTCACGACGCCAATGTCTGTAGTATTGCGGCTCAATGCCGGCTTCGTTGGCTCTTTCGCAAACGATCCATCTGCATTCAACACCGCGGAAGGTGCGTAATGGTTTGCGATCAAAGCTGGCGATCCATGGTCATCGCTATGAAGCATGAACAGGGCTTTATTCGATGAGGGTACCAAGACTGATTCATGAAGAATGCGCTCGCCATCATGCGTTCCGACCGAAGTATCGTCCTGGCCAACCAACACAATCATCAGCGTGTCACCAGAAAGATTACTCAGATCCTCGAGAGGCACAGATGCCATACCTCCGCGCTGACTGTCGCCGGGTTCGACCGGCATCAGGGCTTTGATCTTCGGCAACCCTGCAGCTCTTGCTCTTGCTGCAATTCCTGCGGCGACCATCCCACCGGCAGAATGGCCCACCGCGGCAACTCGATTGAGGTCTGGTTGGATGTTGTACCTGCCGGACTGAAGCATCTCAAGGCCTGCTCTGATGGCAACAATCGCATTCGCCAAGACCTCCCGAGTCGGCGTGAGGAAATTGTCCTGATAGTTCGGCCACGCGACGATGTTCCCTCGTTTGACTAGATGGTCGATCCAAGCTCGATAGCCCCGCGGTTCTACTGCGGTCCATCCATGACAAAAGATGATCACGGGGGCCCTGGATGGCGTTGGTTCTGCTGGAAGGAAGAGCCAGCCACCCCGGGCGCCATCAGCAATTTTTATGCGGGTGACTGCGTGGGATGCGACTTCGCCGCTTCCGGGGCCATGAAGAGGCTGGTTCGGTTGCTGTGGCTTTTCGCGCTGCGCATATGCCGCTGTACTGCAGCCAGTTCCTGTTGTTGCATATAGGCCAAGCAGCACGATTCCGCGCATCCACCAATTCGCCATCCTCTTCTCACCCTCTCCGCCCTGATAGGCGCACTGTCTTGCTTGATAGTTGCCGATCTAGGAGAAAGAGGGAGTAAAGATTTGTAGTTTGTCCCTTACGACGGACTTTACATTTCCATACATTTGAGCGAGCGACTTGAACGTTAGGTTGGAGTTCCAATAGATGCGCGGTTGAACGCCGTGACTCTCATCACCGGAGTGAAATATGACCTCGACTTTCAAGATCGGCTACCTTCTAACAAGCGCCGTACTGTGCGGCAGCACGGCATGGGCACAGGCAACTCGCCATAGAGGGGTGATTGGACCTCGCGGTGGATCGCGGTCCGTTACTCAGACCAGAGAAAATGGCCAGTTCTCCAGCTCTCGTCAGGCCGTGGGGCCGAATGGGGCGACGTACACCAACCAGCGAAATGTCTCAGCTGGGCAATACACCGACACTCGTACCACGACTGGGCCCAACGGGGCTTCGCGCACAACGACGAAATCCGCTGGCAACGGTGAAGTGACGGGCACCAAGACGGTGACTGGACCGAACGGGGCGACGTATACCAACCAGCGGTCTGCCGGAAACGGACAGTACGACGACACTCGCATGGTCACCGGGCCGAATGGTGGAACGTACACCTCGCAGCGCTCCGCCGAGCCAGGACAGTTCAACAGTACAAAGACTGCGGTTGGGCCAAATGGCGGCGTCTATACGGATCAGCGTAACGTCACGAACGGACAAGTGAGCAACACGAGGACAGTCATTCCAGCACCTCAGCCCTGAGGGGTAGGGGCTGTGACCGCTGGACGATTGCAGCCCTTCGTCCGGTTCGAAACATCGTCCACAGGAGAACCGGTGCGAATGCGAAATAAATTCGGAGGTCGCTTAGCCCCATCGTGTCGAAGTGGCTCCGATCTGCAGCCCGTTTGGCGCACAGGTAGGATCGCTGATTTGCTCTGTTTGGGGTGAGTATTGGCCTGAGACCAAGGCTGAAGGTTGGCCTAAAGTGGCGCAATTCTTACCCAATTGCGACTGCAAGGAGCATGGACGCGCGGATTTGTCCTGGGACAGCCTGCTAACTGCGCTCGTACTTTTGCCAGTGTCCATTTGAGAACTCCCTCGCTATTTTCTGGAAAGGTAATCAGAGATCACGAATGGCCGCTTTATCTGCGCCATTCACTTTCTGGGAGTTCAGGCTCGAAGAAGCGGTCAACGTGGCCATGGTCAGGGCCATTCTCGGCTTCTCACGCGCCCACGAGCAACAATGTCGACCAGCCCCAAATTCGGGGTCCGCGCTTGGGTTCGATACCTGAATGCCCGTTCTGCAGTTGCGTCAGCGGGTGCATTGCTAATGCTGGCTGGATGCAACGTGGGGCCGCACTACGGAAAACCACCGCTGAAGGTCAACGACAGTTGGAATGTGACCAGCCCACAGATCTCTACCCAGCCATCCGCTGACACGGCATGGTGGAAGGCATTCAACGATCCAACACTCGAACAATTGATCCAGCTTGCGTATAAGCAGAATCTGCCGCTGCAGGTCGCGGGGCTGCGCATCATGGAAGCCCGCGCTGCGCTCGGTATTGCCGGCGCCAACCAGCTTCCGCAGGGGCAGGTATCAGCGGGCGTCACCCGTGTCGGTCTCAGCAATAACACGGTCAACAGGCCACCGGGTTTCACCCGAGATTACTGGGACCAGTCGCTCGGTTTCGACGCATCGTGGGAAGCGGACTTCTGGGGCAAGTACCGCAAAGCTGTCAAGGAGAAAAAGGCCGTTTATGTGAGCTCCATTGATGATTACCAGAACGCGCTCGTCTCGTTGTGCGCCGAGGTGGCGCGGACCTACGTGTCGATTCGCACGTACGAAGAGCTGATCGAGAAGGGTCGTGAGAATGTGCGGATCCAGGAGGAATCGCTGCGCATCGCGGATGCGCGCTTCCGCAATGGCGCTACTTCCGAATTGGACGTAGCGCAGGCGCGGGAGCTGCTCGAGAGCACGCGAGCATCGATTCCTCAGCTGGAGATAGGGCTCGCACAATCGCAAAACGCGCTCTCTACGCTACTGGGTCAACCCACGGGGACGGTGCAAAACCTGCTGCAAGGAGCGCAGGTGATCCCGGCGCCGCCATCGCAAGTGGCGGTGAGTATTCCTGCAGAGATGCTGCGGCGGCGTCCGGATATCCGGAGTGCTGAACTCGTCGCGATGGCACAATCGGAACGCATCGGCATCGCCAAGGCGGATCTCTATCCGCATTTCGTCATTTCAGGCGCACTGGGTGTTCACTCGACGGAGCCCACTGTACCGCCGTTTAACTTTTTGGACCCGGCGAGCTTGTTCTTTGCTGTGGGCCCCCGCATTTATTGGCCATTCTTCGACTATCCGCGCATCAAGAATCAAGTGCGTGTCGAGGATGCGCGATTGCAGCAAGCACTTACGGCGTATCAGAACGACGTGCTGAAGGCGTCGGAAGAAGTAGACGACGGCATCGTAGGGTTCCTCAAGACGCTGGAGGCGACATCAGCTCAGCAAAATGCGGTCGCGGCAGCGCGTCGAGCCGTCGACTTGTCCTCGCTGCAATATCGCGAGGGCGCCGTCGATTATCAACGAGTGCTCGATTCCGAACGTGCTCTATTGCAGGAAGACAACCAGCTCGTCAATCTTCGCTCGAACGCCGCGACAAGTGTCATCAGTTTGTACAAGGCCCTTGGCGGTGGCTGGGAGATGAGCGTCGGTCAGCCATTTGTCCCCGACGCCACCAAGACCGAGATGGAGAATCGCACCAACTGGGGCAACTTGTTCTCGACACAGCCGACGACGGCCCCAGTCAAACAACAGTAATGGCACACCCGCGAGGTGAGACATCATGGCCAGCAAATCTTCGAAGAAGTGGATCATCATTGCGATCGTCGTTGTCGTCGCCGGCATCCTCGGGTATCGATACTGGAGCGCCAAGCAGTCGGAGCTGCCCGAGGGGATCGCGTCCGGCAATGGCCGGATTGAAGCGAAGCTCTCCGACGCCTCCGCGAAGGAACCACTCCGAGTGAAGGAAGTACTGGTGGACGAGGGTGACCTCGTTCGGACGGGCCAGGTGCTGGTGCGACTCGACACGGAGACGATCGACCAGGAACTGGCAAAGAACGAGGCTGCCGTGGCAGCGGCGAGAGAGGAGTTGGCCGCCGCCAACTCCGACATCGCGGAGGCGCACGCGCAGATCGCCGGGGCCAACGCGGACGTCGCCGGGGCCAACGCGGATGTCGCCTCAGCGAACGCCGCCGTCGAGCAGCAGCAGAGCGAGGTTCAACTCGCTCAGACCGAAGCCGACCGCCAGCGCAGAATGCTTGCAGAAAACGCAACGTCGAAGGCTGTTTACGACGTTCGCCAGACCGCGGTGGAGACATCGAAGGCAACTCTTAAGGATGTACAAGCACGGGTAGTCGCTGCCCAGGCACGGGTAAGCGCTGCGCAAGCAAAGGTGGGTGCCGCACAGGCACGGGCGGGAACTGCGCAGGCACGAGCGGACGCAGCGCAGCAGCAGATCGGAGTCGCCCTGGCCCAGGTAGACGTGACCAAGAGCCGCATTAAGGATGCGACCCTGATCTCGCCTGTAACCGGCCGAGTGCTCTATCGCCTGGTGGAACCGGGGGAAGTGCTTGGTCCTGGTGGCAAGGCATTGACGGTGGTTGACCTGAGCGACGTTTACATGGAAATATTCCTTCCGTCCGATCAGGCTGCGCGGTTGAAGACCGGCGCACCTGCGCGGATCACGGTCGACTATGAACCGAATGCGTCCGCTGCCGCGGTCGTTAGCTTCGTTTCGCCGGAAGCGCAGTTCACGCCGAAGCAGGTGGAGACGAAGAGCGAGCGCGAGAAGCTGATGTTCCGCGTGAAGCTTCAGATACCCCCCGAACTTGTCCAGCACTATATGGAAAACATCAAGACGGGCGTGCGCGGTGTCGGCTATGTGAAGGTTAACCCCAACGCCGCGTGGCCGGATTGGTTGGAAAAGGGCCTGATCAATCCGGCGACGACGACGTCCGCGGTTGACTTATCTCATTCCCCGGGGATCTCCCGATAGAGTGCTCTATGGCAACAGAAGGTGGGTATCCGCCCTCGGATGTGAAGCCGGTCGCCTCGGTTCGAGACGTCACGCACCACTACGGCAAAGTGGTGGCGCTGGATCGGATCTCACTCGATATTCCAACGGGCATCATGGTCGGCGTTGTCGGTCCGGACGGCGCGGGGAAGTCGACGCTCTTAGCACTGATGGCCGGATCGAAAAAGATCCAGGAGGGACAGGTTGAGGCGCTCGGCGGCGACATGAGGAAAGTGCGGCACAGGCGCGAAGTGTGCCCCCAAATCGCATACATGCCGCAGGGCCTGGGCAAGAACCTGTACCTGGAGCTCAGCGTTCACGACAACGTGGACTTCATGGCGCAGTTGTTCGGCCTCTCCCCCAGTGAGCGTCCACACCGTGTCAAGGAGCTGCTCGATGCTACGGGGCTCGGACCGTTTCCAGAACGTCCGGCTGGAAAGCTCTCTGGAGGCATGAAGCAAAAGGTAGGACTCTGTGGAGCGCTGGTCCACGAGCCGGATCTACTCATTCTGGATGAACCGACTACGGGCGTGGATCCGCTCTCGCGGCGCCAATTCTGGACACTGATCGACGACATTCGCAAGGGTCGACCGACGATGAGTGTGGTGATCGCGACAGCCTATATGGACGAGGCGCAGGAGTGGGATTGGATCGTGATGATGGACGAGGGAAAGGTCCTCGCCACAGGAACGCCGGCAGAGCTCATGCAGCGCACAGGCTCAAAGGATCTGGAGCAGGCCTTCATTGCTCTTCTGCCGGAAGAGAAGCGCAAGGGCCATGTGGAGCTTGTGATTCCGCCGCGTCCCGTGAGCGACAAACCCGAGATTGCCATCGAGGCGCACGGACTGACGCAGCGTTTCGGCACTTTCACTGCCGTCGATCACGTGAGTCTGCAAATCGAGCGTGGCGAAATCTTTGGTTTTCTCGGCTCCAACGGGTGCGGCAAGTCGACGACGATGAAGATGCTGACGGGACTTCTGCCTCCCACCGAAGGCACGGCGACGATCTTCGGCAAGTCAGTTGACGCGGGCAGCATCGAGGTCCGTCGCGGCATTGGGTACATGACGCAAGCGTTCTCGCTTTATGGCGAGCTCACGGTGCGCGAGAACCTTGTGCTGGACGCGCGCCTCTTTCACCTCCCGAACGACAAGGCCAAGGCACGTATCGAAGAGCTTGTCGAGCAATTCGGCCTGGGGCCGTATCTCGATGCGTTGTCCGACTCACTGCCCATGGGGGTGAGGCAGCGACTGTCGCTGGCTGTCGCGGTGCTCCACGATCCCCCGCTGCTGATTCTCGACGAACCGACTTCGGGAGTGGATCCGGTTGCACGCGACAGTTTCTGGGAGGTGCTGGGTGATCTCTCTCGCAATCAGGGTGTGACGATTTTTGTGACGACGCACTTTATGAACGAAGGGATGCGCTGCGATCGAATCTCGCTGATGAATGCCGGCAAGGTGCTCGCCTGTGATGCGCCGCAGAAGCTGATCGAATCGCGTGGCGCGAAAAATCTCGAGGAGGCGTTCATCGGGTACATGGAAGACTCGATCGCGCAGCAGCCGACGGCTTCGACGCAAGCAACGAAGGTGAACGACGCAGCCGCGGTGAGCACGTCCACCGCCTCTGCTCCGCCGCGGGAGAGGATGGCGCTTCCTCTACCATTGCGCCGACTGCTCGCCTATACGCGTAACGAGACGATTCAGATCCTCCGCGATCCCGTTCGGCTGACGTTCGCGTTTCTTGGATCAGCCCTGCTAATGCTGGTCTGCGGCTTCGGAATCACGACCGACGTCGAGCATATAAAGTTAGCCGCCCTGGATCGCGACCAGTCGCAGGACAGCCGGACCTACCTTGAGGCGTTCAGATCGATACCTCGGTACTTCAGATGGGAAGCGCCAACTTTCTCCGACGAGGAAGCGCTGAAGCGCCTGCAAGCGGACGAAGTTGCGACTGTGGTCGAAATTCCGCCGAACTTCAGTCGCGACCTGCGCCGCGGCAATACCCCTGATGTATTGGCCCAGATCGATGGTGCGAACCCCTTCCGCGCCGAGACGATCAGGGGATACCTGGAGGGGGTTCAAAACACGCTCCTCACAGACCCCGAGAACCGTCTCTATCACACGCCAAGCAAGTACACAGCGAACTATCAGGACCGCTACATTTACAACCCGACGTTCGAAAGCATTTACTCGATCGTGCCCAGCGTGCCAGCGATCCTTCTCATCCTGATTCCCGCAGTTCTGATGACGGTCAGCATCGTGCGCGAGAAGGAGCTGGGTTCGATCATCAACTTCTATGTCACGCCAACAGGACGGCTCGAGTTTCTGCTAGGCAAGCAGCTGCCGTATCTCGCGATTGGGATGATCAACTTCCTGATACTCGTGACGCTGGCGTTGCTGGTATTCGGCGTGCCGATCAAGGGTAGCTTCCTGTTACTGACACTGTGCACCTTGGTGTACATCATCGTTACAACCGGAATTGGAATGGCGACATCGACATTCACAAGCACTCAAGTTGCGGCCGTGTTCGTCACGGCTATTCTCACGATTCAGCCATCAGTCCAGTTCTCGGGAATGCTGCAGCCGGTATCGACACTGACGGGCAGCGCGCGCGTCGTGGGGAGTATCTGGCCCACGACCTACTACATTCACTCGAGCCTGGGTGCCTATACGAAAGGGCTCGGAGCCGATCTTATGTTGAATGACATCTTCGTTCTCCTTTGCTGGATCCCCGTGCTGCTGCTTGTGAGCATGATCGGCCTAAAGAAGCAGGAGAAATAGCCATGGACTCGCTAAGGAACATCTTTTGGCTCGCGCTTAAGGAGTTTCGCAGCGTCATGAGCGATAAGGTCCTCGTGCTATTCGTGCTGTACGCGTTCACCTGGACGATCTACCAGCAGGCAACCGGTACGTCGAACGAAGTCCGCAATGCCTCAATCGCCTTTGCGGATGAGGACCAGTCCGCGCTGTCCAAGGAACTGATCAACGCGTTCTATCCACCGCGTTTCCAGTATGCGGTGAGGATTCGAACCGACGAGATCGAGCGAGTCATGGATGAAGGGCGCTTCATGTTCGTGGTGGTGATCCCGCCCCGGTTTGAACGCGATTTGCGCGCAGGACGAAAGCCGGACATCCAGGTGAATATCGATGCGACGGCCATGCAGCAGGCTGGCATCGGTGCCGGTTACATCCACAACATCATCACCCAGCGGCTCACGGGCTTTCTCAGGCGCATGGATGTCGACACGAGTGCGCCTGTGAATCTCGTGGAGCGGAAGCTGTTCAACCCGAACGGCGTTTCGGCATGGTTCTCGAGCATCGTCGGCATCATCAACCAGCTGTCGTTGCTCACGATCGTGCTGACGGGAGCCGCGGTGATCCGCGAGCGGGAACACGGCACGCTCGAACACCTGCTGGTGATGCCGCTCACGGCTTTTCAGATCGCGATGGCGAAGGTCCTGGCGAATGGCCTCGTGATTCTCATCGCCACGATGCTGTCGCTGTTCCTGGTTGTGCGAATGATGCTCAATGTGCCGTTTGCAGGATCGATGATGTTGTGGTTTGCCGGCGTGATTCTGTACCTGTTTTTTGCAACGGCGCTCGGCCTGTTCCTCGGAACCATCTCGCGATCGATGGCGCAGTTCGCGCTGCTGATCGTCCTGGTGGTGATGGTGATCCAGCTCTTGTCTGGTGGATCGACTCCTGTCGAGAGCCAGCCCGGCTGGCTGCAAGCGCTCACGTATTTCCTGCCGTCACGGCATTTCGTCAGCTTCTCGCAGGTGATCATCTACCGCGG
>Ga0157372_10001929_pt1 | contig 22511 bp, 19 predicted proteins | sample C55metaG_FD_115307 | JGI IMG/M metagenome (GOLD analysis project Ga0157372, IMG submission 115307) | Corn rhizosphere microbial communities from Kellogg Biological Station, Michigan, USA - C5-5 metaG | ecosystem: Host-associated > Plants > Roots > Rhizosphere > Soil | place: USA: Michigan... | reverse complement strand
GCCGACTGGTCCGGCACCGTCGCCCGCCTCACCGAGGTCATGCCGCGCGACTACCGCCGCGTGCTGGACGCGCGTGCCGAGGCGGAGCGCGACGGCCTCGACGGCGAAGCCGTCGACAAGCGGATCATGGAGGTGCTCCATGGGTAGGGGTTCCCGAGCTGAGACCGAGGGCCGCGGGCCGCGCGTCGAGCGGGTCATGGAGGCGGCGGTGTCCACTCATGGCTGACCCACGTGGCTTCCTGCGGCACGACCGCCAGGTCGCCGAACGCCGCCCCGTCGACGAGCGCGTCCACGACTGGCGCGAGGTCTACCCCGGCGGGCCCGGACGTGCGCTGCTCCCGATCATCTCGACCCAGGCGTCGCGGTGCATGGACTGCGGCATCCCGTTCTGCCACCAGGGCTGCCCGCTCGGCAACCTGATCCCCGAGTGGAACGACCTGGTCCACCGAGGCGACTGGGACGGAGCGATGGACCGGCTCCACGCCACCAACAACTTCCCCGAGTTCACCGGCCGTCTCTGCCCGGCCCCGTGCGAGACGGCGTGCGTGCTCGGCATCAACCAGGAGCCGGTGACGATCAAGAACGTCGAGGTCGCCATCATCGACCGGGCCTGGGACTCCGGCTACGTCCGCCCGCGTCCGCCCGAGTGGCTGTCGGGCCGCACGGTCGCGGTGGTCGGCTCCGGCCCGTCCGGGCTCGCCGCCGCCCAGCAGCTGACCCGGGCGGGGCACACCGTGGCCGTGTACGAGCGCGCCGAGAGGATCGGCGGCCTGCTTCGCTACGGCATCCCCGAGTTCAAGATGGAGAAGGCGGTGCTCGACCGCCGGCTCGACCAGATGCGCCGTGAGGGCACGGTCTTCCGGGCCGGGGTCGAGGTCGGCAGCGAGCTGACGGGCGACCGGCTCCGCGAGCGGTACGACGCGGTCGTGCTCGCGATCGGCTCCACGATCCCGCGGGAGCTGCCCGTGCCCGGGCGTGAGCTCGACGGGATCCACCAGGCGATGGACTACCTCCCGCAGTCCAACCGCGCCGCGCTCGGCGAGGAGGTGCCCGACCAGGTCACCGCCGCCGGCAAGGACGTCGTCATCATCGGCGGGGGCGACACCGGGGCCGACTGTCTCGGCACCGCGATCCGACAGGGGGCGGCGACGGTCACGCAGCTGGAGATCCTGGCGCAGCCGCCGGCGGAGCGCCCGGAGCACCAGCCGTGGCCGACGTACCCGATGACCTTCCGCGTCTCCTCGGCCCACGAGGAGGCCGGCGACCGGGTCTACGCCGTGTCGACCCAGGAGTTCCTCGGAGACGAGGAGGGCGGGGTCAGGGCGCTGCGACTCGTCGAGGTGGACCAAGGGTTCCAGCCGATCGCCGGCACCGAGCGCGAGATCCCGGCCCGGCTCGTGCTGCTGGCCCTGGGGTTCACCGGCCCGCAGCGCGCGGGCCTGGTCGAGCAGCTCGGCGTCGACCTCGACGAGCGGGGAAACGTCGCCCGCGACGCGTCGTTCGCCGCGAGCGTGGAGGGAGTCTTCGTCGCCGGCGACGCCGGACGCGGCCAGTCGCTGATCGTCTGGGCGATCGCCGAGGGGCGTGCCGCGGCGGCCGCGGTCGACCGGTACCTGACCGGGGAGACCTCGCTGCCCAGCCCGATCCCGCCGACCGAGCGGCCGCTCGCGGTCTGACCGTCATCGGGCGTCGGAGTCCTGACAATCTCCGTCCGCACGGCGCTGCTTGGAACGATCCAAGCCGCGCTAGGTTGAGTGCCGTGCGTAGAGCCAAGATCGTGTGCACGCTCGGCCCCGCCGTCGACACCCCGGAGATGATCCGGCGCCTGGTCGAGGCCGGCATGGATGTCGCCCGGCTGAACATGAGCCACGGCAACCACGACGACCACCGACGCCGCTACGAGCTGGTGCGGGAGGCCTCGGACGCGACCGGCCACGGGGTCGGGATCGTGGCCGACCTGCAGGGCCCGAAGATCCGGCTGGAGACGTTCGCGACCGGCAAGGCGAGGCTCATCGAGGGCGACGAGTTCGTGATCACCACGCGCGACGTCGAGGGGGACGCCTCGATCTGCGGCACGACGTACCGGGGCCTGCCGGGGGACGTCGCCGAGGGCGACCCGATCCTGATCGACGACGGCAAGCTGCGGCTCCGGGTGGTCAAGGTCGAGGACGACGCCGTCACGACCCGGGTCGAGGTGGGCGGCAAGGTCAGTGACCACAAGGGCCTCAACCTGCCCGGTGTCTCGGTCAGCGTCCCGGCCCTGTCGGAGAAGGACGTCGACGACCTGCGCTGGGCGCTGGGGATGTCGGTCGACTTCGTCGCCCTGTCGTTCGTGCGGTCGGCCGGCGACGCCGAGGACGTGCGCCGGATCATGCGCGAGGAGGGGGTGATCCTCCCGGTCATCGCCAAGATCGAGAAGCCGCAGGCGATCGACAACCTCGACGAGGTCGTCCAGGCGTTCGACGCGTTCATGGTGGCCCGCGGAGACCTCGGCGTGGAGTGCCCGCTCGAGGACGTGCCGTTCCTCCAGAAGCGGGTGATCGACAAGGCGCGACGCAACGCCAAGCCGGTGATCGTGGCCACGCAGATGCTGGAGTCGATGATCCACCACCCGGCCCCGACCCGGGCCGAGGCCTCCGACGTGGCGAACGCCGTCCTCGACGGCACCGACGCGGTGATGCTGTCCGGCGAGACCAGCGTGGGGGAGTACCCGATCGAGACCGTCGAGACGATGGCGCGCATCATCGCCTCCACCGAGGACCACGAGCTGGCCGCGATGGCCGCGATCGACTGGCAGCCGGTGACCCGCGGCGGCGTGATCGCCAAGGCCGCCGCCGAGGTCGCCGACCGCGTCGACGCGAAGTACCTCGTCGCCTTCACCCAGTCCGGCGACTCCGCGCGCCGTGCGTCCCGCTACCGCGGCCGCATCCCGGTCCTGGCCTTCACCCCGGAGGCCAGGGTCCGGTCCCAGCTCTCGCTGTCGTGGGGTGTCGAGACGTTCCTGACGAACCCGGTCGAGCACACCGACGAGATGGTCCGCCAGGTCGACGAGGCGCTGCTCGAGATCGGCCGGGTGAAGCAGGGCGACCTCGTCGTGATCATCGCCGGATCGCCACCGGGGATCCCTGGCTCCACCAACGCGCTGCGCATCCACCGGATGGGCGACGCGATCAACGCGGTCGCGCCGGCCTACCGGCGGACGTGAGCGCGTCCACCCACGCGTCGACCGCGCTTCGGCTCCGCAGCCGGACGACGGGGAGGTCCGGGCGGTCCCGCCGGACGCCGTCGGCTCGCTGAGCCGACCACCGGCGCGTGTGCCACGCCCAGCGGATGATGTGCTCCCGGTCCACCAGGACCCGCCAGAGGGGGCCCTCCCGGTTGCCGTACCCGAGGTCCTCGTTCCGCCACCGTCGTCGCAACGTCCGCCGGAGGACCTGCCACATCACCTGCCGGGTCGGGAGGTCGAGCCAGACGAAGGTGTCGGCGCGGTCCAGGATCACCGGCCGCGCGGCGTCGTACTGGTACTCGATGACCCAGCGCTCGCCCTCGACGAACCGGGTCACGTCGGCCAGGAACGTCGGACGCGGCTGCCATCCGGGACCGTGCTGCAGTGAGTCGATCTCGACGTAGGGCAGGTCCAGGACCTCGTGCAGCCGACGTGACAGGGTGCTCTTGCCTGAGCCCGAGCCGCCGTTGATGGCCACCCTCCGCATGGCTCGACGGTAGCCGCGCGGTGCCCCGGGTGAGATTCGAACTCACACTGAATGGTGTTTGAGACCATCGCCTCTGCCGTTGGGCTACCGGGGCCGATCGGCCGCCCAACCTACCGGACGACGAGCCTCCCGGACCGCCCGGATAGCCTGGCCCGGTGACCAGCACGGAGCCGCGTCGCGTCGTCATCGCCGAGGACGAGGCGCTGATCCGGATGGACCTCGCGGAGATGCTCGCCGAGGAGGGGTACGTCGTCGTCGGGCAGGCCGCGGACGGTGCCGCCGCCGTCGACCTGGCCGAGCAGGAGCGCCCCGACCTGGTGATCCTCGACGTGAAGATGCCCGTGCTGGACGGCATCTCCGCCGCCGAGCGGATCGCGGCGGCCAGGATCGCCCCCGTGGTGATCCTGACCGCGTTCTCCCAGCGCGAGCTGGTCGACCGGGCCCGCGACGCGGGCGCGATGGCCTACCTGGTCAAGCCGTTCACCCGCAGCGACCTGGTACCGGCGATCGAGATCGCGCTGAGCCGGTTCACCGAGCTCGGGGCCCTCGCCCAGGAGGTCGCCGACCTGGGCGACCAGCTCGCGGCTCGCAAGGCCGTCGAGCGCGCCAAGAGCGTCCTCCAGAAGCAGCTCGGCCTGACCGAGCCGGAGGCATTCCGCTGGATCCAGAAGACCGCGATGGACCTCCGTCGATCGATGCGGGAGGTCGCCGAGGGGGTCGTCGAGCACGGGGTCGGCTAGGCAGTCTGTACCCAGGGCCGGAGGGCCTGTCCGACGGGACCATCGGCCCCCGTACGGGTCCGCGGGCACCCCTGGACGTTGCAAACCTGCAAATAACCCGATGTCGAGGGCGAGTCTCACCCTCCGAAGGTGCTAGGTTCCCCGGCATCTCGACAACGTCGCACGACGGGGTGCGGCTGTTCTTTGACGGAGGAAAAGTGGGGATCAAGCCCAAACTTCGCGCCCTCGCCGCTCTCGCGGCGGCCGGGCTCGCGCTCACAGCTTGTGGCAGCAGCGACAGCAGCAGCAGCACCGCCGGTAGCGGAAGCGACTGCGGCCACTACAACCTGGCCTTCCTGGGGGCCACGACGGGTGATGCCGGCGCACTCGGCCAGAACATGGTCGGAGGCATCAAGCTCGCCCTCGACGAGTACAACAAGGCCCACAGTGACTGCACGGTCGGTCTGAAGGTGTTCGACTCGCAGGGCGACCCCGTGAAGGCCACCCCGCTGGCGACCAAGATCGTCCAGGACACCTCGATCATCGGACTGGTCGGTCCCGGCTTCTCCGGCGAGTCGCTGGCGACCGGCAAGACCTTCTACGCAGCGGGGCTGCCGTCGATCTCGCCGTCGGCCACCAACGCGACCATCACCGAGTCGGGCTGGAGCACGTGGCACCGCGTGATCGGCAACGACAGCATCCAGGGTGCGGCCGATGTGAAGTACATGGAGAACACCGCCAACGCCAAGAAGATCTACCTGATCCACGACGACCAGGACTACAGCGTGGGTCTGGCCGGGTTCGTCAAGACTGCGCTCGGATCGGCCATGACCGGCGAGGACGCGGTGCAGCAGAAGCAGACGGACTTCGGCCCGACCGTCACCAAGGTGACGTCGGCGTCACCCGACGCGGTCTTCTATGCCGGGTACTACCCCGAGGCCGGGCTGCTGTGCAAGCAGCTGCGTCAGGCCGGGTACAAGGGGCTGTTCATGTCCGGAGACGGCTCGGAGGACCCCGCGTTCGTCACCACGGCGGGCGCACAGGCCGCCGAGGGTGCCGTCCTGTCCGCACCTGCGGCTCCCGCTCCGGCCGACTTCAACTCGAAGTACAAGGCACTCAACAACAAGGACTCGGGTCTGTACTCCACCCAGTCCTTCGACGCGGCGAACATCTTCCTGGCCGGTATCGAGGCAGGCAAGACGAGTCACGCCGACATGAACACGTTCATCGGCAGCTACGACAAGACCGGCGTCAGCGGTCCCATCAAGTTCGACAGCAAGGGCGACATCTCGGCGCAGACGATCTACGCGTACAAGGTCACGGGCGGCAAGCTCGACACGGCCAACCCGACCCTGATCAAGTAGCCGTCGCAACGTAGGAATCAACCACAAGGTTGCGGCCGGGAGTCACGACTCCCGGCCGCAACCGATGGCTTCCACCCAACCGAAGGGACAACGGTGGACTTCGGGTTCCTGTTCAGCCACTTCGCCGAGTTGACCATCACCGGTCTCGCGCTGGGCGCGATCTACGCCCTGGTCGCCCTGGGCTACACGATGGTGTACGGCGTCCTCCAGCTCATCAACTTCGCCCACTCCGAGGTCTTCATGTACGGGACCTTCGCCACGGCCTGGGTCGCCGTGTGGGTCCACGGCACGACGTCGGTCTCCCAGGGCCTGGGGAGCACTCTCGGCCTGCTGGCGCTCTGCCTGATCGTCGCGATGGCGACGTCCGCGGCCGTCGCACTCCTGGTCGAACGTCTCGCCTACCGACCGCTGATCAGGCGTGGGTCGCCCAAGCTGGTCATCCTGATCTCTTCCATCGGCGCGTCGTTCGCGCTGTCCGAGATCATGGGGCTGCGGGACAAGTTCGCGGGCTGGTTCGGGGTCGAGAACAAGCTCAGCGACTACGTCGCCCAGGCGCGAAACGTCTACTCCTCGCCGGTCACGGTCGACCCCCACAAGGTCTTCGAGTTCGCCGGGTACGGCGTCACCGACGTCGACCTGCTGGTGATCGGTGCCGCCCTGGGGATGATGTTCGCCCTCGACCTCTTCGTGCGCCGCACCCGGCTGGGCCGTGGCATCCGATCGGTGGCCCAGGACCCCGAAGCGGCTGCCCTGATGGGCGTGAACTCGACCCGCGTCATCCGCACGACGTTCCTGATCGGTGGCCTCATGGCAGGAGCCGCCGCGACGCTCTACATGCTGCGGATCGGTACCACTCGCCAGGACGCCGGCTTCCTGATCGGTGTCAAGGCGTTCACCGCTGCGGTCATGGGCGGCATCGGCAACCTCCGCGGAGCGCTGATCGGCGGGCTGCTGCTCGGCGTGATGGAGAACTGGGGCTCGGCGGTCTTCGGCACGCAGTGGAAGGACGTCGTCACGTTCGTGCTGCTGGTGCTGATCCTGCTGGTCCGGCCGACGGGCATCCTCGGCGAATCTCTGGGGAAGGCACGCGCATGAGCACCACGGTGCCGGCGTCGACCCGCTCGTCGCGCCGACCTGGCCGTCCGCTCCAGATCCAGCTGCCCTCCTTCCTGCGGTCCCGTCTGAGCCGCATCGTGATGATCGTCATCGGCGTGCTCCTGGCCTATGCCCTGCCGCTGATCCGGCCCCCGTTCATCACGACGCCCGCCTCCGACTTCGGCGGCGTGATGGCGAGCGCTGCGACGTTCGCCCTGGTCGCCCTCGGCCTCAACATCGTGATCGGCTACGCCGGCCTGCTCGACCTCGGATACGTCGGGTTCTACGCCGTGGGCGCCTACACGACGGGCGTCCTGACGTCCCAACACGGACACTGGCCCTTCTTGCTGGTGCTGCCCTGCGCGATGATCGTCACCACCGTGAGCGGTCTGTTGCTGGGGGCTCCGGCCATCCGCGTGCGCGGCGACTACCTCGCCATCGTGACTCTCGGCTTCGGCGAGATCATCAGCCTGGTCGCCAAGAACACCCCGTGGCTGGGCGGTGCCGCGGGCATCAAGAACATCCCCCCGCCACCCAGCATCGGACCCGACCCGATCGGTACCGACCAGGACGGGCTCTTCCAGATCCCTCACCTCAGCTGGAACGGTCTGGTGCCGTCGGTCGACAACCTGCACAAGACGCCGTTCCTCACCTTCGGCGTGCTCGACGCGGTCCCGTACTACTGGCTGATCCTCACCGCCATCCTGATCGTGCTGATGGCGGACATGGCGGTGAACAACAGCCGGGTCGGCCGCGCGTGGGAGGCGACGCGCGAGGACGAGGACGCCGCCGAGCTCATGGGGGTGCCGACCTTCCGCTACAAGCTCCTGGCGTTCATGCTGGGTGCCGCCATCGGCGGGCTGGCCGGCTCGATGCTCGCCGCCGGCCAGGGCGGGTTCATCAGCCCGGACGCCTTCCCCTTGCTCCTGTCGATGTTGTTCGTGGCCGCCGTCATCATCGGTGGTGCCGGCAACCGGTGGGGGGCGATCCTGGGCGGCGTCCTGGTCGCCTACCTGCCCGAGCGGTTCCGGCCACTGAGCGACTACCGCTTGCTCATCTTCGGAGTGAGCCTGATGGTGATCGTCACGTTCCGGCCCCAGGGCCTCCTGCCGCCTCGGCGGACCCGGCGCGCCCTGCGCGCCCAGGCGGAGGTCGAGGAGCTCGAGGGGGAGGCCATCGATGCCTGAGCCCGCAACGGCGAGCGAGCAACCGCAGGGCGATGTCCGCAAGGCACTGCTCGAGGTCGACGACGTCACGATCAGGTTCGGAGGTGTGTCGGCACTCGACTCGGTCTCCTTCGACATCAAGGAGGGCGAGATCCTGGGCCTGATCGGGCCCAACGGCGCGGGCAAGACAACGTGCTTCAACGTGATGACGGGCGTCTACCAGGCGACCAGCGGCCAGATCCGTTTCGACGGAAGACCCCTGGCGAAGTTGAAGCGCTTCCAGATCACCAAGCTCGGGATCGCGCGCACGTTCCAGAACATCCGCCTCTTCAAGTCGATGACCGCCCTCGAGAACGTCCTGGTCGGTGCCGACGCCAACAGCAAGGTCGGGCTGTTCAACGCCCTCTTCAAGACTCCGCTCCATCGCCGGACCGAGGCCGAGTCGATCGAGGAGGCCTACCGGCTCCTCGACTTCGTCGGTGTCGGCGGCCGTGCCGGCGAGCTCGCCGCGAACCTCTCCTACGGCGACCAGCGTCGCCTCGAGATCGCGCGGGCGATGGCGACCAAGCCCAAGCTGCTCTGTCTCGACGAGCCGGCTGCAGGCTTCAACCCGGCCGAGAAGCAGCGACTGATGGAGCTGATCCGGAAGGTTCGCGACGACGGCTACACCGTGCTGCTGATCGAGCACGACATGCGCCTGGTCATGGGAGTCACCGACCGGGTCGTGGTGCTGGAGTTCGGCCGCAAGATCGCCGAAGGTCCTCCTGCCGAGATCCGCGACAACCCGGCCGTGATCGCGGCCTACCTGGGAGTGGACGAAGAAGATGCTTCTTGAGGTCGAGGGCCTGTGCGTCAACTACGGCCACATCGAGGCCATCCGTGACATCTCCTTCAGCTGCGCCGAGGGCGAGATCACCACGCTGATCGGTGCCAACGGCGCCGGCAAGACGACCACGTTGAAGACGATCTCGGGGCTGAGGAAGGTCCGCGACGGGAAGGTCGTCTTCGACGGCAAGGACATCACCCACGCTCCGTCGTACGAGCGGGTCAAGCTCGGCGTCAGCCAGGCGCCCGAGGGCCGAGGCTGCTTCCCGGGCATGACCGTCCGGGAGAACCTCGACATGGGCGCCTACGTCCGCACCGACCGCAAGACGCCGGCGTACAAGGAGGACCTCGATCGCGTCTTCGAGCTGTTCCCCCGCCTCGAGGAGCGGGTCAACCAGTCCGCCGGCACCCTCTCGGGTGGCGAGCAGCAGATGCTGGCCATCGGTCGGGCGCTGATGGCGCGACCCCGGCTGATCCTGCTCGACGAGCCGTCGATGGGGCTCGCGCCGCGCCTGATCCAGCAGATCTTCTCCATCATCACCGAGATCAACTCGCAGGGCACGACGGTGCTGCTGGTTGAGCAGAACGCCGCGCAGGCGCTGCGCCGTGCCCACCAGGCGCACGTGCTCGAGACCGGAGAGATCGTGCGGTCGGGCACCGGCGCGGAGCTCTCCGGCGACGACTCGGTCAAGGCCGCCTACCTCGGCGGTAACGTCTGACCGCTAGCGGAACGCCGCGACCAGCTGGACGAGGAGCGGGGCCACCACGAGGCCCGGCAGCAGGTCGGCGACCGCGATCTCGCGGATCCGCAGCAACCGCAGGGCGACACCCACGAGCATCAGGCCGCCCGCGGCGGTGATCGCGGCCAGCTCCGCGTCCGGCAGGACGTCGCCCAGGGCCGCACCCACGGCCGTGATCCCGCCCTGCACCACCAGCACGGTCAGGGAGCTGGCCGCCACGCCCCAGCCGAACGACGCGGCGAAGGCGATCGCCGCGAACCCGTCGAGCGTGGCCTTGAGGTAGAGCTGGTCGGCCCCGTGGCCGAGGCCGTCGGACAGTGAGCCGAGGATGGTCAGCGGTCCGGTGCAGAACACGAGCGACGCGGTCACGAACCCCTCGATGAACCGTGCTCGCTCCGCCGAGTCGGAGGCGCCGGACAGCCGCTGCTGGAGCCACCCGCCCAGGCCTTCCACGCGCTGCTCCAGACGCAGCAGCGAGCCGACGGTCCCGCCGACGACCAGGGACCCGAGGACGATCAGCAACGAGGCGTGCGGGCCGACCTTCGCGGCCAGGGCCGGGTCGTTCACCGCGACCGCCGAGAGGGCCGCGATCAGCAGCGTCACCAGGCCCAGGGCGTCGGTCACCAGGTCGCGAGTTCGGCCCGGCAGACGGTTGCCCGCGAGCACACCGATCGAGGACCCGACCAGCACCGTGACGACGTTGACGGCGGTGCCGGAACCGGCGATCACACGACTCCTCGGGAGGCGGGGACAAACGGGGGTGACTGAGCGTAGTCTGCCCGTGCGGCATCGACGGGGGGACCGGATGGTGCCGTTCCTTCGTCGACCCGGAGGTCAACGGATGACAACGCCCCGCACCCTCGTCTCCCACCTCGGATCCAGCAGGAGGGCCGCATGAGCCGGTCCTTGCTCTGCCTGCGGGACGCGACCCTCGCCGACGTCGAACGGCTGGCCGAGCTCTGGGCTCCGTTCCTGCGTCGCGGCGCCGACGAGCAGCTCCATGACCTCGCGACCGCCATCGAGCAGCTCGGTGACCGTCCGGGAGAGCGGCTGGTCGTCGCCGAGTTCGACGGTGAGTTCGCCGGCGCGGCCTTCCTCAAGGCCGGCACGTACTCACCGGTGAACCCCGAACCCGTCCTCCAGGTGCACAACGCCGCCGTGGTGCCGGCCTTCCGTCGGCGCGGCATCGGCAAGGCGCTGGTCGAGTCCGCGGTGACCTGGGCCGAGGAGTTCGGCATCGGGCACGTCGCGACCGCGACCGCGTCCGGCTCCCGCGAGGCGAACCGGTTCATGGCCCGACTCGCGCTCGGCCCGCAGGCCGTGCTGCGGATGGCGCCGACCCCGGCGGTCCGCTCGAAGCTGGTGGCGCGCTACCCCGCCGCGCGCCAGGTCACGCAGGTGCTCGCGGTGCGTCGCAGCCTGCGGCACGCGCGGTCGGTCTCCGGCGGCTAGTCCCGCTCCTTGGGCAGCAGCGCGCAGGTGATCCGGCAGGTGCACACGCGCCGGTCCTGCTCGTCGGTGATCACGACCTCGTACGACGTCATGCTCCGCCCGAGGTGCAGCGGCGTCGCGACGCCGGTCACCAGGCCGCGGGTCGCGGCGCGATGGTGCGTGGCGTTGATGTCGACCCCGACCGAGATCCGGTCGGGGTGCGCGTGGATCGCCGACCCCAGCGAGCCGAGGCTCTCGGCCAGGACGACCGACGCTCCACCGTGGAGCAGCCCGTAGGGCTGGGTGTTGCCCTCGACCGGCATGGTCGCGACGACCCGCTGCGCCGAGGCCTCGACGATCGTCACGCCCATCTTCTGGTTGAGGGCGCCCATGCCCTCGTCGTCGCCCGCGATGAACGCCGCGAGCAGTCGGTCGTCGTCCCTGGCGTCGTGCATGCCGCCATCCTGCCGGATCGGGCCCACCCGGCTGTCGGTGGCTCTGGATAGAGTCGGCAGGTGCCCGATGCAGAGACCACGGCCCGGCCTCGACTGCTGCTCCTCGACGGCCATTCGCTGGCCTACCGCGCGTTCTTCGCGCTGCCGGTGGAGAACTTCTCGACCACCACCGGCCAGCACACCAACGCCGTCTTCGGGTTCACCTCGATGCTGATCAACGTGCTGCGCGACGAGCAGCCCACCCACATCGCGGTCGCGTTCGACAAGTCGCGGCAGACCTTCCGCCTCCAGGAGTACGCCGAATACAAGGCCAAGCGGAACAAGACGCCCGAGGAGTTCTCCAGCCAGCTCCCGCTCATCAACGAGGTGCTCGACGCGCTCCGCATCACCCATCTCGCCAAGGACGGCTACGAGGCCGACGACATCATCGCCACGCTGGTCACCGAGGCCCTCGACGAGGGATACGAGGTGCTGATCCTGACCGGTGACCGCGATGCCTTCCAGCTCGTCACCGAGCGCTCCACCGTGCTCTACCCCATGCGTGGGGTCTCCGAGCTCGCGCGGATGACACCCGAGGCGGTCGAGGAGCGGTACGGCGTGCTGCCCGAGCGCTACCCCGAGCTGGCCGCGATCGTCGGCGAGACCTCCGACAACCTGCCCGGCGTCCCCGGTGTCGGACCCGGCTTCGCCGCTCGCTGGCTGAAGGAGTACGACGGCCTCGACGGCGTGATCACCCACGCCGACAAGATCACCGGCAAGAAGGGCGAGGCGCTCCGCGAGCACCTCTCCGACGTGATCCGCAACCGGCGGCTCAACGCCCTGGTCCGCGACCTCGACCTCGAGGTGGCGCCGGCCGACCTCGAGGCCCAGTCGTGGGACCGGCAGCTCGTGCACACGCTCTTCGACTCGCTGGAGTTCCGGGTGCTGCGCGAGCGGCTGCTCGAGTCGTGGGACGTGCAGCACGACGACATCGACGACTCCGGCTTCGAGCTCTCCGGCGCCACGCTGGCGGGCGGCCAGGCGGCGGGCTGGCTGGCCGAGCACGCCGGCTCGGAGACCCGCACCGGGCTGACCGTGCACGGCGGCTGGGGCGGCGGAACCGGCGAGGTGCGCGGGCTGGCGCTGGCCGCGGCAGACGGTCAGGCGGCCTGGATCGACGCCGCCGAGGTCACGCCCGACGACGACGCTGCGGTGATGGCGTGGCTCGGCGACCCGAGCCGGGCCAAGGTGCTGCACGACGCCAAGGGTCCGATGCTGGCCCTGGCCGCGCGCGGCTGGCCGCTGCGGGGGTTGGTCAGCGACACCGCGCTCGCGGCCTACCTCGTGCGACCCGATCAGCGCTCCTACGACCTGGCCGACCTCACCCTGCGCTACCTCAAGCGCGAGCTGAAGCAGGGCTCGGCCGACGAGGCACAGGAGGAGCTGCTCTTCGACGACGACGCAACCGGTGGAGGCGTTGCGGAGACCGCGATGCTGCACGCGCGCGCCGTGCTCGACCTCGCCGACACCCTCGACGGCGAGATCGAGCAGACCGGCGGCGCGCGGCTGCTGGCCGACGTCGAGCTGCCGCTGGTCGACCTGCTGGCCTCGATGGAGCAGACGGGCATCGCCGTCGACCTCGACCACCTCGAGTCGCTGGAGAGCCATTTCGCCACCGAGGTCCGCGACGCCGCGGCCGAGGCGTTCCGGGTGATCGGCAAGGAGATCAACCTCGGCTCGCCCAAGCAGCTGCAGGTCGTGCTCTTCGAGGAGCTCGGCATGCCCAAGACCAAGCGCACCAAGACCGGCTACACGACGGACGCCGATGCGCTGCAGGGCCTCTACGAGAAGACCGAGCACCCGTTCCTGATGGCGCTGCTGCGCCACCGCGACGTCAGCCGGCTCCGGCAGACCATCGAGGGGCTGCTGAAGACCGTCCAGTCCGACGGCCGCATCCACACGACGTTCAACCAGACGATCGCCGCCACCGGCCGGTTGTCGTCCACCGACCCCAACCTGCAGAACATCCCGATCCGGACCGAGGAGGGTCGACGGATCCGCGAGGGGTTCGTGGTCGGCAAGGGCTACGACTGCCTGATGACCGCCGACTACAGCCAGATCGAGATGCGGATCATGGCCCACCTGTCCGAGGACGCCGGGTTGATCGAGGCGTTCAGGTCCGGTCACGACTTCCACTCGATCACCGCGTCGCGGGTGTTCGGCGTCCCGGCCGAGGAGGTCACGCCGGGGCAGCGGGCGAAGATCAAGGCGATGAACTACGGCCTCGCCTACGGTCTCTCGGCCTTCGGGCTCGGCCAGCAGCTGCGGATCGATCCGAGCGAGGCCCGCAGTCTGATGGACGAGTACTTCCAGACCTTCGGCGGCGTCCGCGACTACCTCGCGGGTGTGGTGGACGAGGCACGACGTACCGGCTTCACCGAGACCCTGCTCGGCCGCCGGCGCTACCTGCCCGACCTCAGCAGCGACATCCGGCAGCGCCGCGAGATGGCCGAGCGGATGGCGCTCAACGCCCCGATCCAGGGCTCGGCCGCCGACCTGATCAAGGTCGCCATGCTGCACGTGGACGGCGCGATCCGCGAGGCGGGCCTGGGATCCCGGATGCTGCTCCAGGTGCACGACGAGCTGGTGTTCGAGGTGGCCGAGGGCGAGCGCGCGAAGCTCGAGGAGATCGTCCGCCGCGAGATGGGCGGCGCGGCCGAGCTGACGGTCCCGCTCGACGTCTCGGTCGGCACCGGCCGCTCCTGGCACGACGCCGCGCACTGAGTGCGTGGCGACCCGGGTCAGCCGGCCGGGAACGGCTCGGTCACGGCCCCGGGGCGCACCGGCGATCGGAGGCTGCGCTGGTGGGCGATCAGGAGCACCACGACCAGAACCGAGTCCACGGCGATCACGACGGTGAGCAGACCCCCCACGGTGTGAACCGTGAGCCCGAACCCGATGATCGCGGCGAGCGCGACCCAGGTGAGATACACGCTGCGCTGGCCGCCCCGTGCGAGCAGCGCGTAGACGACCATCATCAGGCAGGCCAGCAGGGTGCCGAGCACGGCGAAGATCCACAGCTGCGACTGGATGTCCTGGTACTCCGAGCCGCCCACGAAGATCAACGCCAGGCCGGGCAGCAGCGCCGTGCCCAGGGTCGCGACCGCGCCGAGCACGACCACGGCACCCACCGCCATCACGAACGTGCGGGGGCTGTCGCCGGAGGCCATCGACGGGAACGCGACGATCGACACGAACTGCGGTAGGAACAGCACCGCCTTCGCCATGATCAGCCCGGCGGCGTACAGGCCCGCGTCGTGGGAGTCGAGGGTGTGCCGGGCGACGATCAGGTCGACGTTGCTGACGGCGAAGAAGGCGAGCAGGGCCTGGGAGTTGTGCACCATCTCCATGACCAGGGAGCGAAGTCCCTCGCGCTCGACGCCGGGACGCAGGTGCCGGTGCCGGAGGGCATGCAGGCCGACGACGACGGGAACGACCATGGTCACCGCGACCGCGACCGCGCCCCAGCGCGGCTCGGGCCGCCAGGCCATCAGGGCGACACCGACCACCAGCCGCGGCGCACCGATGCAGATCTGGACCGCCGAGAGGGCGCCCCAGCGGCGTTCGCCCTGGAGGATGCCGGTCAGGCCGCCGACCAGGGTCAGCGGGACGGCGGAGACGCCGAGCAGCGCGGCCATCAGCAGGTCGTCGAGCTGCAAGGTGACGTTGATGACCGGGGTCAGTACCAGCAGGACCACGCCCAGCGAGATCGAGCTGACCAGGGTCAGCCGGACCAGGTGCGGCTCCACGTCGTCCAGGTCGTGCTCCCCGGACGAGAGCCGGCGCGCCGCGGTCGCCTGGAGCCCGAGCGCGACGACGTTGACGACCAGCAGCAGGTTCATCCAGGCCGCGAGCGCACCGTAGCCCGTGGGCCCGAGGATGTGGGCCGAGGCGATCGTGAAGCCGTACGTCGTGACGTTGAGGACCAGCATCGCGAGAGCGACCCCGCCGCCACCCCGGAGCTTCGCGGCAGCGTTCGACGACCCCGCTGCCGATGCCATGGGCGGCAGCCTAGACCAGCGTTGTGGCCGTTCCTGCGTCCGCCGGCCACCGCGTCGTGCGCCTCGAACGGGTCAGAACGGGTCGGCCGCGAGCTCGTGCCCGAGCAGTCGCGCGACCCTGCGCAGCCGGAGCCGGAGCAGCACCTTCACCACCACGTTCCGGCCCCACCAGGGCAGCTCGCGCAGCGCACGCCACCGCTCCCCACCCCTCGGCCGGCGCGCCTCGAAGCGGGCCAGCGAACCGGTGCGGCCGGTGTAGGCCAGGCGCCGTGCGACCGGGAGCGTGCGGAGGAGGGCGAGCGTGACGCCGATCGAGGAGAACGCGTCGTGGACCAGGACGACGCCCCCGTCAGGGACACGCGCGGCCCAGGTGAGGTCGTCCCGGACCGTCCGGTAGTCGTGCCGGCCATCGACGTAGACCAGCCCCACCACCCCCTCGTACGACGCGCGCGCGGCGCGCGACGTCGCCGCCACGACGTCCACCTTGCCGACCACTCCGGCAGCCGTCAGGTGCTCCAGCAGCCGGGTGTGGGTGTCCGGCGCGCCGTACCGCCAGTCGGCGTCGAACGGGTCGACCGCCATCACCCGTCCGCCCACGGCGAGACCCGACGCGAGCACCACCGTCGACCGGCCCTGGTGGCTCCCGATCTCGACGACCGTGCTGCCGGGCGGCAGCGACCGGGCCGCCTCGAAGAGCACCGCCGCCTGGTCGCGGGTGAGCCAGCCCTCGATCGCGTCGGCCCGGGCCCAGGTGTCCGCGAAGCTTGGGCTCGACTCGTCCACGGGGCGGATCCTCCCTGTCGGATCGCTAGGCTGACCGGCGGCCAGGATAGGGGCGATCGGAGGACGGATGGCCCGCGACACCGACTCTCCTGGCGCCGCCACGCGCACCCGGGAGCTCTGGCTCGGGCTGTGGCCGCTGGCGCTGTCGCTCGTGCTGCTGGCGCCTCTGCGTCACTCCGGCCAGCTGCTGTCGCGCGATCTGGTCTTCGTGCCCCACGAACCGTTGACCGACGCGAGCCTCGGCCTGGGCGGCACCGCGCCACGATCGGTTCCACTGGACGCGGTCGTCGCCGTGATCGGCACGGTCGTGGACGGCGGCGTGCTCGGCCGCGTCGTCCTGCTGCTGTCGCTGGCGGCGGCCGGGTGGGGGGTGCTCCGGCTGACCTCGGGTCTCGGGCCCACGGGCAGGCTGGCTGCCTCCGGGTTCGCCGTCTGGAACCCGTTCGTGATCGAGCGGCTGGCACTCGGCCAGTGGGCGCTGGTGCTCGCGTACGCGGCACTGCCCTGGGTGGTCTTGGCCGCGGCCACCCATCGCCGTACCGGATCACGGCGAGCGGGCGCGAGCACGGTGCTCTGGTCCGCGCTGGCTTCGCTGACCCCCACCGGAGGGCTGCTCGCCCTCGCCGGGACCGTCGCCGGGGGAGCGTCGCGCCGGCTGCGGTCGTGGGCGCTGGTGGCGGTGGTCGGGGTCCTGCAGCTGCCGTGGATCGTGCCGTCCCTCGTCGGCGGAGCCTCTCGTACGTCGGACCCCGCCGGAGTCGCCGTCTTCGCGCCCGGGTCGGATGCCAGCGGGCACCCCGCGCTCGCCCTGCTCGGGCTCGGCGGCATCTGGGACGGCCTCAGCGTCCCCGACTCGCGCCACACCTGGTTGGCCGTGGCAGCGATCGTGGTCGTGGCGATCTCGGCCGTCCTCGGAGTCCGCCGCTGGTGGGACGTCGCTCCCGACCTGGCCCCGCGCCTGGCCGCACTCGGGCTCGTCGGCCTGCTGCTCGCCCTGGCGCTCACCAGCGGTCCTGGCCAGGACGTGTTGCGGCACGCGGTCTCGTCCGTGCCGGGGGCGGGGATCCTGCGCGACGGGCAGAAGCTCCTGGCTCCGTTCGTGCTCCTCGTGACCTGCCTATGGGGCGCGGCCGTCGACGCGGCCGCGCGCTCGCTGCGCCGGCACGGGGTCGAGGTGGTCGCGTCCGTCGGACTGCTGCTGGTACTGCTGCCGATCGGGCTCGTTCCGGACGGTGCCGGTGCGGTGTGGCGGGCGGTGCGCCCGGTGCCGTTCCCGGCGTCGCTGGACCAGGTCGGCGCGATCGTGGACGACGGGCCGCCGGGCCTGGCCCTGGTGACCCTGCCCTGGCGCTCGTACCGGAACTTCTCCTGGGGCACCGGCTATCCGTCGTCCGATCCGCTCGTGCGCATGGTGGACCGCCCGGTCATCACCTCCGACGACCTCGCCGTCGGCGACCGGGTCGTCCGGGGTGAGAGCACCACGGACGCCCGCGTCGGTGCCGCGTTGGCGCGAGGACGCCCGGCGCGGGTGCTGCCCTCGCTCGGCGTCGGCTGGGTCGTCGTGTACGCCGACGACCCGGCGGCGGGCGACGTCGACGTGACCGGGCTGCGACGCGTGGTCGCCACGCCCGACCTCACGTTGTACGCCGTCCCCGGTGCGGTGGCGGCGCCGGCCACGGACGCCTGGCGACGCGTCCTGGTGATCGGTGCGGACGTCCTCGCTCTGCTCGTGGTCGTCGGGGCGGTGGTCGAGCTCGGCAGGCCGATGCGTCGCGCCCGGGGCGGCGCCGGCCCGGTGCTAGAGTCTGGCCACCCGGCCGAGAAGGAGCAGTGATGATCGCCGCCCTGACCTCCATCGTCGTCCCCGCTCTGGTGGGCGCCGTGCTGGCCGGAGCCGTCTCCGTCGGGTTGGTGTACGCGCAGACCAAGGCGCCGGGCCACAACCCCGCCCAGGTCCCGATCCTGACCTACGGGTCGCCCGCGACCTGATCCCGCAGCAGCGTCTCGACCTGCGCTGCCGCCTCGTCCCAGTCGAAGGTCAACGCCCAGTCGCGGCACGCCTCGGACAGCCGTGCCGTCAGTGCCGGCTCGGTCAGCACCCGCTCCACCGCGGCCTCGAGCTCGACGGGGGAGTCGACCAGCAGCCCCGTCTGCTCGTGGCGCACGGACTCTGCGACGCCGCCGGCCCACCGGTACGCGATCGTCGGGGTGCCCTGGAGCGCGGCCTCGATCACGGCCAGGCCCCAGCCCTCCCGGACCGACGGGAGCAGCATCGCCGCGGCCGACGCCAGCACCCGGTCGCGCTCGTCCGCGTCGACGCGTCCGAGCAGCTCGACGAGGTCGTCGGCGCCGGTCGCCGCGACGTACTCGCGCAGCTCGGGCTCCCACCATCCCGCACCGATGACACGTAGCCGTACGCCGGGATGCCGCGCCGCCAGGGCGACCGTGACGTCGATCGCCTGCTCGAGGCGCTTGTGGGGCACCAGCCGGCTCAGCGTGCACAGGGTCAGCGGTCCGCGCTCGACGACCTGGACGGGCCGCCGCTCGGCACCGTTGGGGACCACGTGCACCGACGACGCCGGGACTCCGAGCGCCGCCAGGTCGTCGGCGGTGGCCCGCGACACCGTGAGGAAGGGCAGGCGGCGGTAGGCACGGATGGTCGACCGCTCGATCAGCCAGCCGAGCCTGCCCCGCCATCCGGGGTAGATCATGTGCCACTGCTCGCGGTGGAGGTGGTGGACCAGCGGGAGAGTCGACCGCCGCCGGAGCAGCCCGACGCCGAACGGGATCCCGTTCACGACCTCGACCACCGCGTCGCAGCGGCGGCCCCGGCCGAACGTCGCCCAGGCCAGACCGCGCGGGTACACGGTCAGCCGGTGCCCGCGCCGGAGGAACCGGACCCCACGACGGACCTCGTCGTCGCGGGCGCCGTCGTAGGCCGCGCAGCGGATCGTCACGTCGTGACCCCGGCCTACGAGCCGCTCGGCGATGTGCTCGATGTACTCCTCGGAGCCGCCACCGTCGGGGTGGCCGGTGTCTCGCCAGGACAGGAAGGCGATGTGCACTAGTGCGACCCGAGGGAGATGCCGGCCTCGTCGGCCAGCTCGTTGCACAGCGTCATCGGGAGTCCGGGTTGCTCCTGCATGGTGAACCCGAGGCGAGACAGCGCCCTCGGATGATCCGCGACCGTGAGGAGCGCAGGCAGGCTGTTCCACTGGGGGTCGAAGTACACCGACGGCAGGTAGCCGACGGCGCCCCCGGGAGTGCTCTGGAACTGGAAGAAGCCGAACGAGATCAGGTTCCGGATCCCGAGCCTCACCCCACCCGCCGTGGGGATGTCGAACCATTGACCGCGCGCCGTGTTCGACCCGTTCCGGGTCACGAAGCGGGCCCGGTCGTGGCGGTCGACCTCGAGCTGGACCGTCTCGCGGTTGTTGCCGCTGACGGTCAGCAGGGTGACCCGTCCGGGGCGCAGCCGACCGACCGGGGAGAGCTGGAGGACTCGGTCGCGGTCCTGCACGGGCAGCCACGGTTCGTACTTGTCGCCGGTGTTGATGTAGAGCGTCTGGCAGTCGCCGAGGATGGCCAGGTCGTCGGTGGTGCCGCCGGTCGGGAGGGTCTGCACCTGCGACACCAGCCGCGCCTGCTGCCGGGGGCTGATGTCGTGCTGCCACTGCACGTAGCGCTCGAGCTGGTCGCCCCGGTGTACGTACGCCGCCATGGTGACGCCGATGGACATCTGCGCCACGATCGAGAAGACGGCACCGATCGAGAGGATCGCGAGCGTCGGGAGCCGCCAGGCCGGCCTGCGGCGCAGCCAGCCGCAGAGCAGGGCGGTGGCGATGGCTCCGCCGAGCACGAGCGCCGGCACGAACTCCGAGGCGTAGCGGGCGGAGTAGTAGCCGTACCCCATCACCCCACTCGTGACCAGGACCGTGACCAGCATCGGCAGCCGGAGCAGCGCCAGCTCGCGGCGGGCCCTCGGCCAGGACACCGCCACCAGGGACGCCAGGAACATCAGCATGAGGAGCGGCATGAAGGACGTGGCACTGCCGGTCCGGTAGGTCTGGTCGACGACCACCCCGTCGTACGCCGGAGCCGCGTGCGCAGGCAGGGTGATGAACGGGAAGTAGTCGACGAAGCGGATCCCGTCCGGACGCAGGTACGCCATGAACGACGTGGTGAAGAACTGCGGCCCGGTCAGGCCACCTCCGTTCGCGGCGAGCGCGGCCCGGCGCTGGGCGTTGAGGTGGGTCCAGACCTGGTCCTGCAGCGGGAAGATGTAGACCTGGTCGAACTTGTACTCGTTGAGCGCGATCGACAAGGCGAGCGGGATCGCGCCGGCCAGCAGCACCCGCCACCACAACGGGTTCGTCTGCGTCCGCCTGGGCCAGTAGCGCCACCACAGCCCCAGGCCGATGGCCGTGAGCGAGATCGCCCAGCCCTCGGTCGCGCGGCTGCCGACGCTCAGCAGCGCGAACACGAACAGCCACCACGTGGCGTGCCTGCTCGGCCGGGCGAGGACCCGGACCAGCCAGTAGACGCCACCGATGACCGCGGCCACCGCCCACATGTAGGCCTCGTGGTAGACCCAGGGCTGGGCCGCGTCGAAGGTGAGGAAGGTCCCGCCGGTGGCCGCGGCCAGGAAGGCCGCGACCACCGCGCCGTTCATCGGCGTCACGGCCTCGTCGCCCCCGAGCATCGGGACCAGCAGCCAGACCAGCTTGGCCACCATGACCGCGAACACGATCCACGCGATCGCCATCGAGAGGATGGTCAGCTGCCCGTCGTACTCATGGGTGGTGAGCAGGACCGGGAGTCGCAGGATCGCCGGCCACGGTGGGAAGTACATGAACGTCTTCCCGTCGTGGACGAAGCCCTCGATGCCCAGGCTGCCCGTCGGCACATCGACGTGACCAGCCAGCAGCCGGCGGCCCTGGAGGTCGTAGAACCCGGAGAAGTACCGAGTGGCCAGGGCCGTGCGGGTCAGCGACGGGCTCCAGTCCAGGAGTGTCAGCACGAATCCGAGTCCACCGACGAGCAGTCCGGCCGAGGTGGCGACGAGTTTGGTGCGCTCCGTGCCAGGTGCCGGGATCACATCACTTCCAGGCGGTACAAGAACTGGTAGCCGAACAGCCGGGGCCAGACCCGCGTCGCCACGCGGTCGGTGCGTGCGGCGCCGGAGGCCAGCCGCTCCCGCATCGGGGAGCCCCCTGCGGCCAGCATGTCGAACGGCGTACCGACCGTCGCCCGGTCGGTGATCCGGAGACCGCAGTTGCCGATCAGCGTCTCGATGGAGTCCCGCGTGAAGAAGCGCAGGTGGCCACGGTCGAGTGGTCCCCGCTGGTCGTAGTCGAACCTGCCGAGCGCGGTCCGGCCGCGCGGGTACCAGTGCCCGAAGTTGGGCACCGAGACCAGGATCTCACCGCCGGGGCGCACTGCGCGGGCCAGGTCCGAGAGCAACGAGTGCGGCTCGACGACGTGCTCGAGGATGTCGCCGGCGACGACGACGTCGAACGCACCGTGGAGCGCGTCGGGGAGCGGCTCGTTCAGGTCGGCTTCGATGAACACGTCCACCCGTTGTGCGACCCCGTCCACCTTCTTGCGGTCGAGACCGGTGACGTGGTGGCCCCGCTGCCGTGCCAGGTCGGCGAAGCGACCGTCGAAGCACCCGGCGTCCAACACCCTCGAGGCCGGCCGCTCGCACAGCCAGCGCAGCAGCATCGCGTGGGAGCCGTACTCCTCCTTGAGCGCGTACGTGTCGGTCTCGGTCGACGAGATGCCACCACCGAACCCCCGTGCGCTCACCCAGTGCCGGACGACGTCCCGCGACACGTCGCGGGCGTAGGCCAGGCCGTTCACGTAGCAGATCTCGTCGCCGTAGTAGGTCGGGATCGGCACCTCGACGATGCGCTTCTCGGTGGCCAGCAGCCCGAGGATGATCTCGGTGTCGAAGTCGAACCCGTCTGAGTACGACGAAAGCGGGAGGTCGCTGAGCGCGTCCACCCGGTAGGCGCGATAGCCGCTGTGCCACTCCGAGAGCTGGGCGCCGGTGACCCTGTTCTGGAACCTGGTGAGGATCCGGTTGCCGACGTACTTGTAGGCCGGCATCCCACCTGCCCGGGCCTGGCCCTTGACCATCATCCGCGAGCCGAAGACCGCATCGGCGGTGCCGAGTGC
>Ga0157372_10001925_pt1 | contig 22535 bp, 23 predicted proteins | sample C55metaG_FD_115307 | JGI IMG/M metagenome (GOLD analysis project Ga0157372, IMG submission 115307) | Corn rhizosphere microbial communities from Kellogg Biological Station, Michigan, USA - C5-5 metaG | ecosystem: Host-associated > Plants > Roots > Rhizosphere > Soil | place: USA: Michigan... | reverse complement strand
TTCAATGGCGCGCAGCAGTTGAGGACGGCCGAGATGCGCGCGTGGTCGATCCAGCTGCACGCACCAGCGTCGGAGCGTGTCGGTCGAGTATGTCTCCAGATGCCGCTGCAGCTTGCGCCGGGCCGCGTCGTCCAGCGGCGGCGCGTCGAAGAGCGGCACGGTGAGCGCACGGACGTAGAAGCCCGTTCCGCCGACCACGACCGGTTCGCGTGCCAGCGCATGCGCCTGCCGGATCCAGTCGCGCGCCTCGGTGGCCCAGCGGGCAGCGGAGTAGCGTTCGTCCGGCTCGGCCACATCCAGGCCGAAATGCGGCACGGCATCGCGATCCGCGCGCCCGGGCTTCGCGGTCCCGATGTCGAAGCCGCGGTAGACCTGGCGGGAGTCCGCACTGAGAATCGCGAGGGGGACTTCGGCCGCGAGCGCCATGACCAGCGCCGATTTCCCCGCGGCCGTGGGCCCGACAATGATGCGGAGCCTAGCGTCGGCCAAAGCGACGCTCGACCTCGTCCCAGGTGAGCTGCACGATGGTGGAACGTCCGTGCACATCGTGCGCCGGCAACGTGGTGCCGGCGAGCGCCACGTACAAGGCGCGCATTTCGTCCGGCGAGAGCACATCGCCGCCCTTGATTGCGGCCTTGCATGCGAGCGTGGCCGCGAGCCGCTCGTGTCGTGCCGCCGTACCGGCTTCCCGATCGCCGGTCAGCGCATCGAGCGTCTCGCGAAGGCAGCGGGGCGCATCGAAGCGGTCGTGCGGCATGGGCACCGCACTCACCATCAGCGTGTGTCCCCCAAACCCGTCGATCTCGAAGCCCAGGCGCTCGAAGAGATCACGATGCGCCTCGAATGCATCGCCTTCGGCGGGACTCAGGTGGAGGGTAATGGGAAAGAGCAGCCGCTGCGCGGGCGCGTCGCCACGATCGAGTGTGCGCATGAACCGCTCGTACAGGACGCGCTCGTGCGCCGAGTGCTGATCGATGAGCACGAGGCCCGACTCGGCCTCGAATGTGAGGTAGGTCCGATGAAACTGCGTGAGCATGGGCACGGGCGGGCCTGCGGCATCCGGGCGGGCACCGAAGCCATTCGTGTGCGCGGTGGCCGCTGGGGCGAGCGGGGCATCCAGCGCCGGTCGCTCGGAGGGATGCAGCAGCTCGATGTCCGCCGAGAGTGGTGTCATGCCAGGCGCGGCGCTCCAGCCACCGCGCACTCCGAAGGCGGCGGCGCTCGTCGAACCGCCGAGCGCCTGGCGCACCGCCCGCTCCACGCCGCGCTCGAGCACCCAGCGATCACGGAAGCGCACCTCGGCTTTCGTCGGGTGGACGTTCACGTCCACCGAATCGGCGGACAGCACGAGATCAAGCAGCACCGTGGGACGTACGCCCGCGGGGATGGTTGAGCGGAACGCTGCTTCCGCGGCGCGCACCACGCCACCATCCCGGATGGCGCGACCGTTGATCGAGATGAAGATCCGCCGGCTCGCGGTGCCCGCGTCCGCCGGACGCTCGACGAGTCCGCTGACGCGCACGTCGCCACTCACCGCATCCACGGCCACGAGGCGTTCGGCGAGCGCTCCTCCCCACAGCCCCGCGACGCGGGCGCGCAGCGACGGCGCCGGCGGGAGCACCAGCACGGCCCGTGCGTCGTGCGTGACGTGCAAACGTACGTCACGTCGCGTGAGCGCCAGCGCGGTCACCACCTCGAGAATGGCGCGCCACTCGGAGCGCACCGACCGGAGAAAGCGCTCACGCGACGGCGCGTTGAAGAACAACCGGGACACCGTGATCGTCGTGCCACGCTGGCGCGCGGCATCTTCCACGCACTCCGGGACGCCCGCAACGGTCTGGATGTGCGTCCCGACACCATGCGCGGGCGCCGTCTCCAGCTCGAGATGTGATACCGATGCGATGGCTGGCAGCGCTTCACCGCGAAAACCGAAGGTGCCTACGCCGACGAGGTCACGGGTATCCCGGATCTTGCTGGTGGCGTGGCGCTGGAGCGCGAGCAGCGCGTCATCGCGCTCCATGCCGCACCCGTCGTCCGCAACGCGAAGTCGAGTGCGCCCACCATCGTCCACCGTGATGTCAATGGCCGTTGCACCGGCATCCAGCGAGTTCTCGACGAGTTCCTTGACGACGGACGCGGGGCGCTCGACGACTTCGCCCGCCGCGATCTGATCCACGACGGTGCTCTCGAGCACGGCGATGCGGGGCATGCGGAAAGGTATCCGGCACGCCGGATGAGCGTCAATCGCGCGCGATCGAGGTCAGGGCGGCGGCTTCCATCCACCCGGCCTTGTCACCATCGGCCTCGACGTGCACCCAGACGCCGCTGCGATTGGTGATGCGCGCCATGTCTCCCGCATGCATCGTGGCGCGCGCCTGAGCACCCAGTGAGGGGAGCAGGCGCAGCGGCGTCTCGCGCGTCAGGACCCCCAGATCCCGCGCGGCGAGTCGCGCATCGAGTACGGCGGCAGCACCGGCCAGTGCAATGGCCGCACCAAGAGCGCCCGCGATGAGCGCCAGGCGGCCGCGCGCACGGTGCCGCGCGAGGCACCACGCGAGCAGCAGCCAGCCGCCGAGCCAGAGCGCTGCGGCGAGAAGTGCCAGCGGAACGACAGGAATGGCCGGGACCGCGGCAACGCCGCTACCGGGAGCGGCGCCGATGTATTCGAGACGATCGCGGGCGTCCACGGCGAGCGGTTCCAGACGCAGGGCGCGCTGCCAGCCGATGACCGCATGGGCCGTATCAGCCGCGGCGTACGCGGCCGTACCGAGATTCGCCCACGCATCGGCCGCACGCGGCACGCGTCGGGCAAGCGCGAGAAATTCACCCTCGGCCACCCCGAATCTTCCCTGATCGTACGCTTGAACGCCGCGCGCGAACTGCGTGCCATCCGTGTCGGGCGCAACGGCGGCTGCGCGCGCCGTCAGGAACGTCACCAGGAGGAATATCACGACCGGGGATGCGATCCGCGCCCTGAACGTCCGCGCCTCCTTGTCCACGCGACGGTACAATGCCTCCGCGCGGCGCGACACGTCACGTACCGGCTTCGGCTGCGCGCTGAACGCCGCGGCGTTCATCTCATCGAGCAGGGCCGCCGCGTGGGCCGCCGTTTCGGGCGACGTGCCGGCCCGACGGGCAGCGCGTTCCAGCGCGCGCGGCTCCGCCAGTTGGGTCGCGGGCACGCGGATGCGGTCCGCCACCGCGCTGAGGAATGCCCGGCGCACGGCACGGACGTCGCCGGGCGCCGTGCGGATCTGCACACTGAGCGCGCGCCCGGGCGACGTGGCGCGCGGCGCACGCCGCGGCCACCGCGAAGCGAACAGCACCAGCGCGGGGATCGGTGCCAGCAGCATCACGACCCAGAATGACGGCGCACCGTACGGAGGCCGCGCCAGCGCGCCACGATACGTGGATCGCACTGCCCAGCGCGGACCGGTTGGCACCGAGTCCGCCACGAGCATCCCCGGCAAGGCATGCAACACGAGGCCGCCTGTCGTGGCCACGGCATAGCGCGCACTGGCCGGATCGAAGTAGGAATAGCGAATCACGGGAAGCACGAGACGTCCGGCGACCGTCGGCGTCAGGAGCCAGTCGAACTCCTTCGTGCCATGAATGTCGAGTGAGTCCGCCGAGAGCGTAACGCGTTCACCAGCGGGGACAATCCGCGCCCAGCTGATGGAGAGTGCGGGTCGCGCGAACAACTTCACATTACCTCGGCCGCTGACACTCACGGTGAGCAGCACCGGATCACCGACGCGCGCGGCCGACGTGTCGAGTCGCGCATTCAGGTGGACCTCTCCGACCGTCCCGGTCCAGTCCGCGGGACGCCCCGGCAGCGGCGGCTCGCGCACGATCAGGACTGCGCTGTCCGTCCGGACGTCGTAACTCTCCTCGCGACTGAAGAAGCTGTAGGACAGCGGCAGCGCGTAGACGAGATGCGCCGGCGGAATGGTCAGGCGCCCAGCACTGAGAGGAAAGATCGGTCCCTGGTACACGTGCACTTCGTAGCGGTGCCCGCCCTCCGTCCGCGACGGAAAGCTGCCGGAGGGCGCAGGCGGCTCGTATGCCATCACCCCCGGCATCTCGGGCGCGTTCGCCTCCATGCGGCGCAAACGATCCTTGATCGAGTTGTCGAGAAAGACGCCAAGCTGGTAGATGGCCTGCTGACCGACGTACACGGTGTCGGGTACGATGAGCACCCGGAAATTGACCGGCGCGCGCGCATCGAGCCTGGCGCGCTGCACAATGACGGGTGGGCGCGTGGCGCTATCCGGCCGTGGCTGCTGCGGCACCAGGAACATCATGACGGCGAGCGCGGCAATCACCAGTCCTTTCCTCCGGGCGGCTGCGTGGGCTGATTCGCTCGCTGCTTCGCCGCCTGTACGTCACGTTCCTCGCGCGCGGCGCTGTTCAGAATCGCCTCCGCTTCCCGCTGGTCGAGACCGCCGGTGGGCTGTGGCGATGGTTGCGCCGCGGTCGATGGATTCTGTCGTTGCGGCTCGGGCCGCCCCGTCCCGCCACCGCCGCCACCGCCACCCGTGGTCTCCTTCTTGTGGCGATTCGCGAGCTCGTAGTTCCACTTCGCGTCCAGCTCGCTGGGGCGCAGACGGAGCGCGCTCTTGTACGCTTCGGCCGCGGCCGTGAATTCGCGGCTCGCGGTATCGCCCTTCGTTGCGAGGCCGGTGCGCAAATGGAGAAGTCCCAGATTGAACAGCGCACGATAGCGCAGATCCGCGTCGCGGGCGATTGACGCCGCGCGATCCAGCGCTTCCGCGGCGGGTGCGCTGCGGCCCGCCGCCAGCAGCGCCGTGCCGTAGTTGTACAGCGTGCGCGGCGACGTGTCCCCATTGCGAATTGCCTGCTCGTACGCGGCCGCAGCCTCGGCGTAGCGCCCCGCGCGATAGAGACGATCACCGTCCGCACTGCCTTCCGCCAGGAGCGCATGCGGCAGCACGAGCATCATGAGCAGCACGGCGGCCGCGGTCCGAGCCGCGGCGGGCGCTGCACGACGCCGACCGCGGCGCTCCGCGAGCACCGTGTCCGCCAGGAGCAGCAGAAGCGCAGGAATGAGAAAGAGCTGGAAACGCGGCTTGCGATCCCGGCCGGCGGACGTGGCGCCGCCCCGGCCGCGCAATCCCGCCAGCGCATTGCGCACGCGAGCGCCCTTGTCCGTGGCACTCGCGCTGATGAAGACGCCGCCCGCCGCGTCTGCCGCCGCCTGGAGCGTGGCCGGCGTGTAACGCGTCACAACGATCTGCCCCGCGACATCCCGCTTGAATGTCGTGCCCTGAGCGCCGCTGATCGGGATCGTACTGCCCACCGTGGTGCCGAAGCCCACGGCGATGACCCGGATCCCGGCATCGCGGGCGCGCTTCGCGGCCGCGACGATGTCATCCAGCGGTTCGAAGGCCTCGCCATCGCTCATGATGACCAGCGCCTTGTCGGCCCCGGTCTGCGACGCGGTGAGCAGATCGGTGCCCTGCCGGATCGCCCGGGCCATCGAGCTGCCCGCTTCCCCAACCACAGAGGGATCGAGGTTGTCGAGAAAGAGGTTGAGGCCGCCCTGATCCACCGTGATGGGAGACAGAATGTAGCTCCGCCCCGCAAAGGCGATGAGACCGAACCGGTCACCATTCGCCAGGTCGAGCAGCCGGCGCGTCTCTTCCTTCATTCTAGTCAGACGATTGGGCCGTTCGTCCGTGGCGAGCATCGAGAGCGACGCATCGAGTGCGAGCACGACGTCCACGCCATTCGCACGTTGCTCGAGCTGTTCGGTTCCCCAGCGCGGACCCGCAAAGCCCACACCGGCACACGCCACGGCCAGTCCCAGCAGTATCGCCCGGTGCCACCACGCGCGGCCGGCCGTGGGAAGCAGGCGCGCCACCACCGGATCCGACCCCAGTCGATGCAGGCGCCGCGCGCGGCGAAGCGAGGCCACGAAGACCAGCAGCACGATTGCCGCCACCAGCACCGGGACGACAGCCAGAACCCAGGGATACTCCATGAAGGGACTCATGGCAGAGGCCCCCGCCAGGCCACGAGCAGGACTTCCACGGCCAGGGCCAGTAGCGCCGCGGCAAGCGGCCACCGAAAGCGCTCGGTGAACCGGACGTAGGTGCGGGTGTGTACCGGCTCGCGTTCGAGCTGATTGATCTGCTCGTAGATGCTCTGCAGTGCTTCGGCATCCACGGCGCGGAAATAACGCCCGCCGGTACTCTTCGCCACGTCGCGCAGCAGCGCCTCGTCGATTTCCACTGGACGATACTCGAAGCGGAGTCCCATGAGGCCGCGTCCCACCGGCACTGGTGCCATGCCCTGCGACCCGACCCCGATCGTGTAGATCTTCACGCCGATGGCCGCCGCCGCCTGTGCGGCCGTCCGCGGATCGATGGCGCCACGGTTGTTCTCGCCATCAGTCAGCAGAATCATCACGCGGGATTTCCCTGGCGCATCGCGAAGCCGGTTCGCGGCGGTGGCAATGGCGGTCCCGATCGCTGTGCCATCTTCGAGCTGGCCCGCCTCGAGATTGTCCACGGCCGCGAGCAGCACGGGATAGTCCACGGTGAGCGGCACCTGCGTGAGCGCTTCACCGGCAAAGGCCACGAGTCCGATCCGGTCGCTGCGCCGGCCCAGGATGAACTGCTTGACCTTTTCCTTCGCGACCTCGAGACGGTTCTGCGGCTGAAAATCCTCGGAGAGCATCGAGCTCGACAGGTCGATGGCGAGCACGATGTTGATCCCCTCGCTGGTGATGTTCTCCGCCGCCGCACCCGTACGCGGACGGGCCAGCGCGACGATGAGCGCGGCAAGTACCAGATTGCGCAGCGCGAACAGCGCGCGAGCCCAGCGCTGGCCGGCGCGCGGGCCGCGTGAGAGCACATCCGCCCGGGAAAAGACAATCGCCGCCGGACGCCGGCGTCGCCGCCAGACCCACCAGGCCGGAAGCAGCGCGAGAGCCAGGAGCACCCATGGCGCGTCGAACGTGAGGCCGGCGAGAGACGTCATGCCGCTGCCTCGCGCGCAGCCGCGGCAGCGCGCGCGGCCTGCACATCATGTTCGGTCTCCTCGACGACGGCGCGCCCGTCCTGTGCCAGTTCCGCGGCCCGCGCGTTCGTGATCGGGCGACGCGCGAACTTCACGAGATCGGACTCCTCGAGCACCGGCGCGAGCCGCTCCCGCGGAACCACCGTCGTGTCACGCAGCGCGTGCAGCAGCTCATGACTCGTCAGGGAGCGATCGGCCGCCGGCACCCGGGCCGCGAGATAATCGCGCACCGTGTCCACATTAAGCGCGAGGTAGCGGCTGGGTTCACCGGCGTCGAGCAACGCCATGGCGTCGATGCGAGCAAACTCGCGGCGCGCCTCTTCGAACGCGTCCACATCCGCCGGCATCAGCCTACCCCGGCGCCGGCGCCGCCACCACCAGAAGAGCAGCCCCAGGAGCGCGAGCGCGGCCAGCGCGACGAGCACCCAGATCCACCACGGACGCCCCGCGGGCACGATGTCTCGCGCGGGTTTCGGCTTCTGCAGCGCGGTATCAGCGGGCAGCACACTGCGGACGTACACGCGGTCGCCGGCGATGGTGAAGTGGCGATCCGTGCCTGCCACGGTCACGACGACCGTCCCGAGATGCGCCACCAGCGTGCCGGTGTCCCACGCGACGAGACGGTACAGCGCGGTCTCATCGACCGCGGTCGTATCAGCCGAGCGCTGGACGACGCGCGGATCCACCGCCTCCACATCGAGTCCGCTGTCAGGGCCAACCGGGAAGGCGATCTCGGCGCCACGTGGCGCGCGCACGCGCAGCACCATGCGAAACGGCTCGCCCACCGTGACGGTATCCGGGGTCGCCCGCACGCCGATCTGGACGCCGGATAACGGCGACGGCGAGCGCTGCCGCGAAACAGGAGGCGAACCCTGATGGAGCAGCAGCGCAAGCACCAGCAGCGGGATCATCGTCCCCTGCCCCGCGTCTCGCGCAGCCGGAAGAAGTGGAGCAGCGGTTCCACGTAGCTGCGATCCGTGCGCACCGCGATCTCGTCTATGGCGAGCCGGCGGAAGAGATGCGTGCGCGCATCGCGCTCGGCGCGCACGGTCCGTTCAAAGCCCTCGCGCACGCCCGCGTTGCCTGTGTCCACGTCCACCGTGGCTCCCGTTTCGGGATCGGTGAACCGCGCGAGCCCCAGATCGGGAAGCAGCCGCTCGCGCGGGTCCTCGATGGTGACAGCGACCACATCGTGCCGTCGCGCGAGGAGCTTGAGCGACTGCTCGATGCTCGCATCAACGAAGTCGGAGATGAGAAAGACAATCGCGCGGTGCGGCAGCATGCGCGCCAGATAGTCGAGCGCGCCCGCGATATCGGTGCCGCGTCCCTCGGGCTCGCGGACGAGGAGATCACGCACGAGGCGCAAAACGTGGCGGCGACCCTTGCCCGGCGGCACCACGTACTCCACGCGATCCGTGAACGTGAGCGCGCCCACGCGGTCGTTGTTGCGAATGGCGGACATCGCCAGCACGGCGCTCAGCTCCGTCGCCAACTCGCTCTTGAAGCGCGACACGGTCCCGAAGCGCTCGGAGCCCGACAGGTCCACCGCGAGCATCACGGTGAGCTCGCGCTCCTCGATGAAGCGCTTGACATACGGGTGGCCCATGCGTGCCGTGACGTTCCAGTCAATCGCGCGCACTTCATCGCCGGGTTGATACTCGCGGACCTCGGAGAACTCCATCCCCTGCCCCTTGAATACCGAATGGTACTCGCCGGTGAACAGCGAGTTCACCAGCCCCCGGGTGCGCAGCTCGAGCAGCTTGACCTGGCGGAGCACCTCCGGCGGAATGGGGAAGTGAGCGGCCGCCTGCGTCACGGGCTCTCGATCGCGGCCAGGATCCGCGTGATGATGGCGTCGCTGGAGACTTCCTCGGCTTCGGCCTCATACGTCGTCAGGACACGATGGCGCAGAATATCCGGCGCCACGGCCTTCACGTCATCAGGCGTGACGAAACTGCGACCGCGCAGGAAGGCGTAGGCGCGTGCTCCCTGCGCCAGGAAGATCGTGGCGCGCGGGCTCGCGCCATACTCAATGAGCGGTGCGAGATCCGTTAGCCCAGCCAGTCCGGGCTCACGTGTGGCATGCACGATGTCCACGATGTAATCCACCACACGGTCGTCCACGTACAGGTCCGCGATTCGCCGGCGCGCCTCGAGAATTTCCTGTGGCGTCGCGACCGCATCCACGGGGATGGCCTGCCCGCCAGCCATGCGCCGCATGATTTCCTTCTCCTCGGCGCGGGACGGATATCCCACCCGGAGCTTGAGCATGAAGCGGTCCACCTGCGCTTCCGGCAGCGGATACGTTCCCTCCTGCTCGATGGGATTCTGCGTAGCCAGCACGAGGAACGGCTCCTCCAGGATGAACGTCGTCCCGCCGATCGTCACCTGCTTCTCCTGCATGGCCTCGAGCAGCGCGCTCTGCACCTTGGCCGGGGCGCGGTTGATCTCGTCGGCCAGAATAATGTTGGCGAAGATGGGCCCGTGCTTGGGACGGAATTCGCCGGTATGCTGATCGAAGATCTGCGTACCGATGACGTCGGCCGGGAGAAGATCGGGCGTGAACTGGATGCGCTGGAAGGTCGTATGGATCGTCTCGGCGAGCGTCTTGACGGTGAGCGTCTTCGCGAGCCCCGGCACGCCTTCCAGGAGAACGTGCCCTCCGGTGAGGAGGCCGATGAGCAGCCGCTCGATCATGTACTCTTGTCCGACGACGCGACGTGCGACCTGCTCCAGAATGTTCTGAACGAGCGCGGCGTCGGCCGCGGGCATGGTACGAGTGGCCACTCGGGATTCTCCGTCAGGGCGGAAGATGAATGATACCGCTGCGTCCGCGATTCGTTCTCCGGGTGAACGTGGTGCCGCCCCGCGGTTCAGCGCTTGACCCGGAAACCTCCATCTTCGTGTTCGAACACCCACACGGCCATCCGGGATGGCTCAATGGGTCCGTCGGCATTCACCGCGTTCCACTGGGCGCCGGAACCAGTGCTCACCCCATGCACCTCAGCCGAGATGGACGCGGCGCGGCGAATCCAGAGCTCGAGATTGGACGGCCGCAGGTCCACCCAGCCACGGGGTGCGATGTCCGCGCCGCGTCCATCCGGAGTGACGACCACGGCGGAACCGCGCAAAACCGACGCGCCGTCGCTGAGCAAAATGGGCAATCCCACGGAGAGAATCTGGCGCCGCAGGACATGCTCCCGTTCGCGCAGCAGCTCTTCGGCGTCGTGCGCCGCGCGTGTCGCATCCGCGTGGGAGAGGGCGCGCACCGACGCAAACAGCAGACTCAACATGTGCCCTTCGTACAGCAGCTTGGTGAGCCGCGGCGGACCCAGCATCTCGAAGGCCACAGACCGCACGCCGCGCGTCGCCTCCAGCTCCCGCAGTCCGGCCACGGCAACCGATCGCAGATATCCGCCCCGGTACGTAGGACCAAGCGTGGCACCGTCCAGCGCCGCCACGATGTCGCGCCCCGTGGGTCTGCCCTGCACTTCCATCACCAGCGTCTCGGCAATCTCCTCGGGCGTCACGAGCTCCATCTGACCCAGCGCGCTCACCGTTTCGAATTCATCACGCGCGAACACCCCGTTTTCGCCCACGTTGATGAAGACGTTCTCCAGCGGCTCACCGCTGCACGTCCATCCCGAGGCGCCCTCCGCGAACGCGGTCGCGAGCGGCAGCGGCGTCTCGCAGTCCACGACCTCGATGGTGCGTCCGGCGCGCCGAATGGCGCCGTAGCCGATCTCCTTCCACGCGATGGCTGCTGTCGGCTTGATCTCGATGGTGGCGGGTGCACCCGGCGTCCGCCCGAGCAGAAAGAGAAAGATGCTCTGTGCGCCGGCCACCGCCGATTTCGACATGAGGGTACGCGACGGCTTCTGCTCGCTGTGCGTGTACGGAATGTTGAGCCCCATGCCGCCCGTACCGCTCGTTCCGATCTTGACGTACGCCTGAGTACCAGCGCGTCGCATGCCCTCGAACACGACTTCCATGTGGCGGATGAGCTGCGGCAGCGGCAAGGTGAGCAGGTGACGTTCGACCTGCTCCCGGTCCACGGTGCCGGCATCGGCAGCGTGCAGCAGCGAGAGTGCACTCGCATGACCGTCCTGGTACGCGACCGCGGTCGCCGTGTTGACGCAATCCACGACGAGATCGGGCATGAACCGGACGAGCCAGGTGTAGAGCAGATTTTCCTCGAGCGGCGTGCGGGCGAATGGTCCGAGGTAGTCGTCCACAATGCGGCGACGCGCCACCGGGTCAGACAACAGCGCGGCACGCGGCTGCTCGGCGAGATCGGCGGGCAGGAAGATATTTCCCCAGACACCATCAATGGTGACGTCGCCCGCGACCGCTTCCAGCTCGCGCAGCGCCGCCACGACCTCGTCGCGCGTGAGGCCGCTCACGACAATCTGTCGTGGCGCGAAATCGAGCAGGCGACGCGCCACCGCCATCCCGACCAGACCGCTCCCGCCCAGCAACAACACCGTCGAATTTCGCAGTTCCATAGAATGCCTTGTCAGAGCGCCTCGGGGCGCGTCTCTCCAGCGCGGCTCACTGCACGTCCGCCACCAGTGCCCGGATGATCGTCCGCTCGCGTGACGTGAGCTCGCGCGTCTCACCCGGTGCGAGCCGGCCCAGCAGGACGGGCCCGAATCGCGTGCGCACCAGCCGATCCACGAATAACCCCAGCGCCTTGCACAACCGGCGCACTTCCCGATTCCGTCCTTCGGCAATCGTCACCGTGAGCGCCCACTGCCCCGGCGCGATCGAGGCCGCGGAGATCTCGCCAGGGACGACAATCCCATCGTCCAGCACCACGCCACGCCGGGCCGCGCGGACTGCCGCCGGTGCATCACCGCGAACCGTTGCCACGTAGGTGCGCTCGACGCCGCGGCTGGGATGGGTGAGGCGATGCGCGGCCTGACCGTCCGTGGTGAACAGCAGCACACCTTCGGTGAGGAGATCGAGACGCCCGACGTAGGTCAGCCCCGGCATGTCGGGCATGAAATCAAAGACCGTCTGGCGCCCTGACGGATCACGCCGAGTCGTCATGACGCCGGCCGGCTTGTTCAGAACGAGCCAGCGCTCGCGCGCGGGCGCGCCGACGACCGCATTGTCCACATGTATGACATCGGCATCGGGGTCCACCACCTGACCGATGTGCGCCGGCGACCCGTTCACCGTGACACGCCCCGCGAGAATCAGCGCTTCGGCATGCCGGCGTGACGCGACACCGGCACGCGCGATGGCGCGCTGAATGCGCATCGACATGGCGGTCAGAGTGCGCGCGGCTCGGATCGCAGCGCCACCGCAAGCTCATCCGCGCGCGGAAGCTCGCCCAGGTGACGCAGCGCAAACTGCTCGAGGAACGCCGGGGTGGTGCCATACAGCATCGGACGGCCGAGTCCCTCCGCGCGCCCGACGACATCAATCAGACCGCGCTCGAGCAGCGTGCGCAGCATGCTGCCGACGGCCACGCCGCGAATTTCCTCGATCTCGGCCCGACCAATCGGCTGCCGGTAGGCAATGATCGCCAGGGTCTCGAGGGCGGCGGACGACAGGCGCTGCGGACGCACGGCGAGCTGCACGCGCTCGATCGTCTCCGTGAATTCCGGGCGCGTGAGAATCTGCCACCCGCCCGCGAGTTCGACGAGCTCCACGCCATGGCCGCCGGTGTCGTAGTGCTCACGCAATTCGTCCAGCGCCATCGCGACCGCGGCGGCTGACGCATCCGGATCGAGCGCGCGCAGTTCGTCCAGCGGCACCGGATGGCCGCTGGAGAAGAGCGCGGCCTCAAGCAGCTTCGCCAGCGGTGTCACGGGCGATGTCCATGGTGCCGAAGGGACGAAGCTGACGCACGCGCAGCTCGCCGCGGCGGGCGAGCTCGAGCAGGGCGAGCAACGCGGAAAGAATCCGCCACGGCTCCGCGCCGGCGGACACGATGTCACTGAACCGTGCGGTGGCCCGGAGCTGCAACAGCGCGCGAATGGTGTCGATCGCCCCGTCCACGTCGAGCGCGCGCGGCACGATATCGTGCAGGACCGGCTTTCGCGCCAGGCGCAACACGCGATCCACGGCGGCGAGCAACTCCGGCAGCGCGAGCGACAACGGGCGCGCGGGGCGAGCGGGCTCGATCAACGTCACACCGCGACCCAGCCGCTCGCGCCGATCATCGCCGCGGCGCTCGAGCAGGTCCACCACCTCGCGCATCTGCTGGTACTCGAGCAGGCGCCGCACGAGTTCGGCGCGAGGGTCCTCCCACTCATCGCCATTCCCATGTCGCGGCAGCAGCATTTGCACCTTGATCCGCAACAGCCGCGCGGCCATTTCGAGATACTCGGCCGCGTCGCTGAGCCCGAGTGAGTGAATGCGCGCGAGAAACTGCTCGCAGATCCGGGCGATGGGAATGTCGGTGATCTCGACACGCTCGTCGCGAATGAGCGTGAGCAGGAGATCGAGCGGACCAGAGAACTGCTCCAGTTCGATGATGAAAGGCGCCTCGACCGGTTCGGCGGTCGCGATCACGGCAGGAACCTGCTCGGCAGCAGGAAGCCGCCCACCGGATGAACCAGCAGCGAGAACAGCGCATACGCCGGATACATCCAGAGATCGAGAAAGCGTCCGCCGAAGTAGAGCAGCGCGATGAGAATGATGATGCCGTACTGCCCGATGCGCTGATACTGCATGGCCCACGCCGGCGGCAGCAGATACTTGAGCACGTGGGAGCCGTCGAGTGGTGGCAGCGGCAGCAGGTTGAACGCCACGAGGATCAGGTTGATGAGAATCCCCCAGATGAGCATCGCCTGCACAATGGCGAGTACCTGCGCAGCGCCGGGCGCGGCCTGGGCCACGAGCCCCAGCACGACGAGCACCGGTACGGTGAGGACCGCGATCACGAGATTCGTCGCGACGCCGGCCAGCGACACGATGATGTCGCCCCTGCGATACTTCCGGTAGTTTCGCGGATTCACCGGGACCGGCTTGGCGCCGCCCAGGATCGGTCCGTGCGTCAAGGCCATGAGCACCGGAAGCAGTATCGTCATGAACGGATCAATGTGCTTGATCGGATTCCACGTCAGCCGCCCCAGCTGGTAGGCTGTGGCGTCGCCCTGGCGCAGGGCCGCGTAGCCATGCGCGTACTCGTGCGCGATCATCGCGAAGAGAAGAACGGGCGCAATCAGGACGAACCGTTCGATGTCGAGTGGGTTCAAGAGCTCGCACGGTAAATGGCGGGACAGGGCGACGATGCCTCTCGTCGGCGCGAAAGCTATCGGGTGAGCAGAACGGTGTCAAAGTGAAGTGGCGCCTTGACATCCATCGCTGTCAGCTCTAGGTTTTCCCCCTCGCGCGTGCCGCGAGCATCCCTGTGAGTTCCTGGAGAACTTCGTGCCGAATATCAAGTCCGCGAAAAAGAACATGCGGAAGAGCCGCGCTGCAGCGGCGCGCAACAAGGCGCAGCGCTCCGCGCTCCGCACCGCGCTCCGCAAGGCGACCACGCCGGGCGCCACGCCGGATCAGCAGCGCTCGGCTGTCCAACTGCTGGACCGTGCGGCCCGCAAGGGGCTCGTTCACCCGAACGCGGCCGCCCGACGCAAGAGCCGGATGGCAACGAAGCGCGGCTGACTCTCGTCAGCACGCGCTTCGCCCGTACATCTCCCTTCAGCGTTCCTACATCGCCGCCAGTTCGGCGCCGCACCGCTCGCAATACCACTCGGTGGGATAGTTGAGCGTGCCGCACTCCTGACACTTGAGCGTCTTGACCTGCTCCGCGTTCTGAGCAGACGGCGTCGTGCGCACTGGGGACGGCTGCGAGCCGGATTGCGCCCGGACCTTGCCGCTGACCGGGCGTTGTCGCCCGCCAGCCGACGCCGCGGCGCGATCACCGGCATTCCCCGCGCCGCTCCCCACCGCGACACCCTCTCCGCTCGACCTCGGGTTCGACATTGATTTGAGGAATTCGAGATCGTCGAATCCGGCGCCCGTCGGCGCCGGCGTTGCGCCGCCGGCTGGGTGCGGCGTGGGCGACGTCACCTTGTCGAAGGCGGCATCCCACTCATCCTGCTCGGTGGACGACGGCGCGGCAACGGGGCCGGATACCGGGCGGGTGACGGGCGCCGGGGTCGGCGCGGCGGATGCGACCGCCGATGATGCCTTGGGTGGTGCCTGCGGCGTGGCGCCGGCGGCAACGAGCACCGCGCGCAGCCGGGCCAGTTCATCGGAGAGTGAGCCGCGCTCCTGCTGAATACCGGCCATCGCGGAAGACGTGCGGTCAGCAACCTCGCGGTGCTGATCCGCGCTCAACTCGCCGACCGCCGCGCGCAGCTCGGTTTCCGCCGCCTCGTCGCGATGCCGCGCTTCCTGGACGTCGAGCGCAGAAAGCTTGCTGACCAGACCACTTTCCATTTCCTGCAGGACGGCGCGATGACCGGCCAACTGCTCGACCACGTGGCGGAGCCGCGCGGAGTAATCCGTGTGGACGCGTTCGTAGATGTGGGCCGGGGTCGCACCCCGCCTGTCTTCCAGTGTCGCGAGCCACGATTCGTAGCGTTGCCGTTCCTCGAACAGGGCGGTTACCTGTTCGGAATTCACTGTCGATTGCGTCATTCGTCTCTCCGCTGGCCCTCGCGAGCCGCCAAATCCGGGAGTACCGGGCAGTCCCCGTGTCACGCGCGATGTGACCGCAGCTCGGCTGCCTGTCCGGTACTCAACTCAGTGACTCGGCCCAGAAGTCGTGCCGTGAGCAGGATTCTCGCCGAGTGCTCCACACTTTCCATCCGTTGGTGCGCGATCAGAAGCGACGGGCCGGTGGTCGTCGCTCCATGATTCGCCATGAGGAACGCATCGTGGCCCGCGATGAACGGCTCGAATGCGTCCGCCACAGCTGGGGTCCCGGGAGTGGCATACGGCACAAGCGGGACCCGTCCCATCTGATACACCAGCTCGGGAAGGACATCCGATTCGAATCCCTCCCCCGCGACCGCGAATCCCGTTGCCACCGGCGGGTGCGCATGGACCACCGCCTGCACATCGGGACGACGCGCGTACAACCTGACGTGAAGGTGGACTTCCGATGAAGGTTCCCGGTAACCGGAGATCCGGACACCATCCATCGAGACCTCGACCAGATCGTCCGGCGTCACGTCCACCTTGGAGAGTGCCGCCGGCGTGATGAGAATCGACCCGGCGGAGAGTCGCACGGAGACGTTGCCATCCGGCCCCGCGATCAGCCCCTTCTCGTAGAGCCGCCTGCACACCGCGACGATCTCCTGTCGAACGAACGAGCCGGTCTCCACCACTGCTCACCCCGCGCACCGATATACTACACGCCCATCCACGATCGTGTACAGCGTCCGCCCGTGCAACGTGCGCCCGGCGTAGGGCGTGTTCCGCCCCTTGGACAGGAAGCGCGATGGGTCCACCTTCCACTCACGCTTCGGATCGAAGACCGTCACATCCGCCACAGCGCCCTCTGCCAGCGTGCCGCCGGGAAGGCGGAAGAGCCGCGCCGGCCGCGTAGCCATCCGGTCCACGAGCATGGGATAGTCCAGAATTCCCGTCTCCACCAGTTCGGTGACCACAAGCGCAAGCGCAGTCTCGAGCCCAACAATGCCAAACGGCGCGTCGGCGAACTCGCGCTCCTTCGCGTCGTAGTGGTGCGGCGCGTGATCCGTCGCGACCACATCAATCGTGCCGTCACGCAGCGCCTCCCGCAATGCCGCGACATCCTCCGCCGTGCGCAGCGGTGGATTCATCTTCGCCTGCGTATCGTAGGCGCCGACGGCTTCCTCGGTGAGCGTGAGATGGTGCGGCGTGACTTCCGCGGTGACATTGATGCCACGTTCCTTTCCCCAGCGGATGAGCTCCACGCTCCCCTTCGTGCTCATGTGCGCGAGGTGGACGTGTCCGCCCGTGCGGCGCGCGAGCAGGATGTCGCGGATCACCATGATCTCCTCGGCTTCCGAGGGGATGCCGCGGAGGCCGAGCCGCGCGCTCATCACGCCTTCGTTCATGGAGCCGCCGTGCGCCAGCGTGGGCTCCTCGCAGTGATCCACCACGGGAATGCCGAAGGTCTGTGCGTACTCGAGCGCGGTGCGCATGAGATGCGCACTGGCCACGGGTTTGCCGTCGTCGCTCACCGCCACGGCACCCGCGCCCACCATCTCGCCGAACTCCGCCAGTGCTTCCCCCTTCTGCCCCACCGAGATCGCGCCGATGGGATAGACGTGCGCCGCCTGGGCGCGGAGCGCCTGTCGCGTGATGAATCCCACGGCCGCCTGGTTGTCCGTGACCGGCTCGGTGTTGGGCATGGCACACACCGCGGTGAAGCCGCCTGCCGCGGCCGCGCGCGCGCCGGTCGCGATCGTCTCCACGTCCTCGCGTCCCGGCTCGCGCAGGTGACAGTGGACGTCAATGAAGCCCGGCGACACGAATGCGCGGGTACAGTCCAGGACCTCCGCGTCCTCGCCCGGATCGATGCGCCCGCCCACGCGAGCGATCCGTCCGTCCACGACGAGCAGGTCACCGGCCTCGTGCAGCGATTGCGACGGATCGAGCAGGGTGCCGCCCGTCAGCAGCAACGTGCGACTGCTCATCGATCGGTCGCCCCCTTGGCCGCTTCCGCCAGCTCGGGGCGTCCGCCCGCGAGCAGGTAGAGCACCGCCATGCGCACCGCCACGCCGTTGGTCACCTGATTGAGGATCACACTGTGGGGCCCGTCAGCGACATCGCTGTCGATTTCGACGCCACGATTCATGGGGCCGGGGTGAAGGATGAGGATGTCGCGCGGCGCGCGAGCCAGCCGCTCGCGCGACACGCCGAACACACGATTGTATTCGCGGAGCGACGGAATGTACCCCGCCGTCATGCGCTCGAGCTGCAACCGGAGAATGTTGAGCGCCTCCGCCCACTCGATGGCTTCCTCGATGCGCGGGAATACGCGCACGCCGAATTCCTCGATCGCCCACGGAAGCAGTGTGCGCGGACCGCATACCGCCACCTCGGCGCCAAGCTTCTGCAGGCCCCAGATGTTCGAGCGCGCCACCCGCGAATGCAGCACGTCACCCACGATGCACACCCGGCGGCCCGTGAGATCGCCCAGGTTGTCGCGCAGCGTGAGCAGGTCGAGGAGGCCCTGCGTGGGGTGCTCGTGCGTGCCGTCGCCCGCATTGATGACGTTGCTCTCGATGCGATCGGCGAGGAACTGCGCGGCACCGGACGCCCCATGGCGGATCACGACCATGTCAATCCGCATCGCCTCGAGATTGCGCGCGGTGTCTACCAGCGTTTCGCCCTTCTGCACGCTGGAACCGGATGACGCGACGTTCACGGTATCGGCGGACAAGCGCTTCTCGGCGAACTCGAAGGAGATGCGCGTGCGAGTCGACGCTTCGAAGAAGAGATTGACGATGGTCTTGCCGCGGAGCGCGGGTACTTTCTTGATGGCGCGCTCGCTGATTTCCTTGAACGGTTCGGCGGTGTCGAGAATGAGACGGATTTGCCGGGCAGTGAGCGGCTCGAGCGCGAGCAGGTCCTTGCCGAGGGTTTCGCTCACGCGCCGTCCCCGGGGCGGACGACGACCACCGCGTCCTTCCCATCGAGCTCCCGGACCATCACGTCCACGCGGTCGCCGTTCGCCACGGTGAGCGTCTTGCCCACGATGTCGGCGCGAATGGGCAGCTCGCGCCCGCCGCGGTCCACGAGCACGGCGAGCGCGATGCGGGCGGGGCGGCCGAAGTCCGCCAGCTCGTCGAGCGCCGCGCGAATGGTGCGCCCGGTGTAGAGCACGTCATCCACGATCACCAGGTGCTTGCCGTCGATGTCCCACGGAATGTCGGTGGGGCCAACGACGGGGCGTGGCCCGACCGTCTGCAGATCGTCGCGATAGAGCGTGATGTCGAGCGCACCGCGCGGAACGTCCTGACGCTCGCGTTCCTTCATGACGGCGACGAGCCGGTCCGCAAGCTGGACGCCGCGGCGCTGGATGCCGACGAGGATGAGGTCATCTGTGCCATCGTTGAGCTCGACGATTTCGTCCGCCATGCGCCGGATCGTACGATCCATCGCGCGCGCATCGAACACGGTTGTGGGGGAGACAGGCATGGCGGAGAAATATATGCGGCCGGGACGGAATGGAGAGAAGGGATCGCCCGTCAGGCTGGCGGTTCGATTGCCGGCTCGGGGCGCAACGCGACGCTCAGCCGTGCGGCGAGGCGGTCCAGCCAGGCCGGCACTTCGCCGGTATTCGGGTGACGCAGCACCATGACGAGCGGCGGGAGATAGAGCGCCGCTACCAGCACCCCTGGCGCCATGCCAGCATTTTGAACAGCCGGAGAAGCGGCCCCGCAGGGGTGAGCAGCGGGATGCCATGTCGCGTCGTGCTGCCGAGCGCAGCGTGCCACCAATCACGCGGCCAGGTTGGAAGAAGGACCAGACTGGCCAGGACGAACACGCCGCTCCCGAAAATCATGCCCCAGCGTGGCGCGTGTCTGGCTGGCGATCGTGCTTGCCTTCGACATCACGGGCCTTCAGCACCCGGCCGCTGCCGCAAGCTGGAGCGGCATCCGCCACGACCCTTCGCCGATCGTGCAGGACGCTGATACCCGCTGGCGACAGCGGCGCGAGCCGCTTTCGGTCTTGCACGAGGCTGCTACTGCCGCACCCCGAAGAACAGGTACGCATTCGACGGAATGTCTGCGGTGATACCCGTCCCCGCCGCTTGCAGCGCCCGCACTGTTGCCAGGCTCTTCCCGGCGACGATCTGGTCCCAGACCGCCGGATCCGTCACGCCAATGACCTCGATGCTCCACCATCCAGCCATGCCACCATCGGCCTGTGACTCCGGCAACGCGCTGTCGATGATGTGGCTGTGCGCCGGAAGCGGCACGTTTGCCGCACCAGCGCCGAACACGCGAGACAGGTCAAGGGTTGAGGGATGGTTGATACAGCTCCCGACCACTGGGCACTGCAGCGTAGACACGTCGGGGCGGAAGCCGATCGGAGTCATCACGTAGAGCACGGGGATCTTGCCGGGACGCGGGTCCGGGCCGTCCGCCCCGACCTCGCAGCCACTGGGCGCGTCACTCGAGGGCGGCTGCGCACAGAAGAACGGCTTGTGATAGAAAAACGTGACTGTCGTGCCGTTGAGCCAGCCAGCAGTCGTGCCGCTCGGCGCGCCGTTCCGTGCGTTGGTGCTCTGCTCCGTCATGTCCATTGCCCTAGGTGGCGCTGGCTGCGTGGTCGTGCTGTGGTCGCTGCACGCCGCGACAAGCAGCGCGGCGGCCACGACGCCGGTCATGGACGAAAGATTCCTGGTTCGCATCGCAATCCTCCGGAAGAGTGGGTATGCGGCAGGAGTGCCGGTCCGCACGCGCGCCCCGCGCGATCGCGGCGGACCCTCTGATACGACGCGAGCATCGGATCGGATTGCGGATCGTCGTCCGGGAGATGCTCGACCGCACAAGGCAGCGCATGTCGCGAGCTGTTCGCCGCGCACTAGATTGGGCACCCATGAATCCGCCATTCCCTGCGCGGGCGTATCATCGGGCGAGTAATGTCGTCGACGACGATCTCGCTCTGGTTGCGCGCATGGCGACTGGCGACGAGAGCGCCCTGGCCGCGTTCTTCGATCGGTGGCACGAGGTGGTGAGCGCGATGGTCGCGCGCATACTACGCGACGCAGACGACGCGGACGATGTGGTAGAGGAGGCGTTCTGGCAGGTCTGGCGCCAGGCGCCGCGGTACGAGGCAGGGCGCGGGTCTGTGCAGACATGGCTGTTGACGATCGCGCGCACGCGTGCACTTGACCGGCTGCGTGCGATGCGGCGACGACGGGAGGAGTCGCTCGAAGACGACGCGGCTTCCGTCGACGCACGGGCAGCAGGCACCAACACGCCGACGCCGGATGATCCGGCGGTCGGCGCCGAGCACTCGGAACGGATGGCGCTGGTACGCACCGCGCTTCAGCGTTTGCCGGCAGAACAACGGTCAGCGCTGGAGCTGGCGTACTACGACGGGCTGAGTCAGAGCGAGATCGCTGAGCAGACCGGGCAACCGTTGGGCACGGTGAAGACGCGCGTGCGAATGGCATTGCAGAAGCTGCGACAGGCGCTGGACATCTTGCGCGAGGAAGCGCGATGAAGCACGAACCAGTACGTCACGAAGAAGCGTGGGAGCTGCTCGCGGCGGCAGCGCTGGACGCGCTCGATCCGGACGAGATGGCGGCGGTCATGAGGCACGCGCGCGGCTGCGAGAGGTGCTCGGCCGAATTTGGCGCACTGCGCGAAGCCGCGGCACAGCTCGCATTCGCCGCGTCTGCCGGCGCTGTCCCAGGCAGCCGGCGGGCCGCGATGCGTCACCGGCTGCTTGTGCACGCCCGCGCGGACGAGGAGGCGTCAACGGGCGAACGGTCCGGCGCGACGGTTCGCAGCAGTCGTCGCCTTCTCCGTAGTCTCGTGGCCGCCAGCATGTTGCTCGCGGCAAGCGTGGCAGTGGTGGCGTGGCTGGCTCACGACCGCGCACGGCTGGCAGACGCTCTGCGTGTCGCCTCCGAGCGCGGCACTGCGGAGCAGGCAGTGTCGGATTCGCTGCGTGACGCAGTAGCGGAACGCGACACGCTGATTGCCGGGATCACTGGCGAGGACATGTCAGTCGTGTCGCTCGCCGCAAACGCGCCGCGCCAGACGTGGGCCCTGATGTTCTGGAACCGCTCGACGAATGGCTGGACATTCATTGCATACAACCTGCCGCAACCAGCGGCAGGGCGTACCTATCAGCTCTGGCTGGTGACGACGAGGGGCCCGATCAGCGCCGGAACTTTCGCGCCGGCGTCGAACGGTGAGGCCATCGTGCGTGCGACGTATGCGCTGCCGCGCGACGCGCTCAAGGCCGTCGCGGTGACGGACGAACCCACGGGCGGGGTGCCGCAACCAACGGGTCCATTCGTGGTCTCGGGTACCGGGCAGAACGCCACACGCTAAGCTCGGCGTGGGCGCGCGAGCAGCGGTGCCGCCGCCGTCAACACGGCACCCAGCAACACCACCCAGAAGCCTATACCCGCCTGCGGCACGAGCATCGCCTGATCACCGGCGCCATCTGTGAGATGGCGAATGCCGACGAAGATGAACGCCACCAGAGCAAGCAGGAGCACGCCTGCGCCGCCCAGCATGACCGAGGCACCGCGTACGTCGCGCCGGAGCAGCATGACTCCGAGAACGACGATGGCCAGACCCGCGCCGAAGATGAGTCGCCCGTTGAGTCCAATGATGCCGCGTATGGGGTAGAGTCCCGCGAACAGGGACAACCAGGGCAGCCATGCGCCGGCGATCAGGGCACTGCCACCCGCGATGGCAGCCAGGCCCAGGCGATTGCGCCGGGCAGCTGCGGCGCCCGCCATGTGCGTGGCGATGGACGGGACCCAGTGCGCGCGTGCTGGACGGGTGTGCATTCCGATCTCCTCTCGTGACGGGATGTGAGGGCGGTGAACCCTCCAGTAC
>Ga0157372_10001922_pt1 | contig 22554 bp, 25 predicted proteins | sample C55metaG_FD_115307 | JGI IMG/M metagenome (GOLD analysis project Ga0157372, IMG submission 115307) | Corn rhizosphere microbial communities from Kellogg Biological Station, Michigan, USA - C5-5 metaG | ecosystem: Host-associated > Plants > Roots > Rhizosphere > Soil | place: USA: Michigan... | reverse complement strand
ACGTAGTTGTCCGCCCGCCCGTAGCCGAAGAAGAATGCAGCGACGACGTTGATAAGGAGGCCGATGAAGGTGAGGGTGTTCGGGGAGATCTTCGAGAGCGCAAGCCCGTTGACGATCTTCTGCAGCAGCCAGCCGCTGCCTTTGCCGAATGCGCTAGTCCAGGTCATTTTGCCAATTACAAGTTTATCGCGAATAAAAGCAGGATGACGTCGTTATCGCCACACTGAGGCTGCCAGAAGCGCGATAAAAAGAAGCTGGGCAAGCAGGCGAGGTCCGACCGACGGCACAGGTTTACCAAGAATGGTGAGGCGTTCGCGCGCGGCCTTGATGTTCGCCGGGAAGATCGCGCAGAGCATGAGGATCGCCGCAACGGCCGCCCAGAGGGCAAGCTGCGGAATTTGAAGGCCGACGGCAATGGCAAGCTCGGCGATGCCGGTGAGCGTAACGAAGAGCTCTGCGTGGCCGAGGCTCTGCGGAACCATGCCGACAAGGTACGGCCGCCGCTTCCCCCAGTGAGCGGAGGCCGTAAGCAGAAACATGAGCCCCAGCGCCGCGCGCAGGGCATGCTGCCAGTCTGCGAGCCACGGCACAACGAAACCGAGAGCGCGGAAGAGGATGAATCCGCCGATCAGGGCCACAAACAGAGGCGTCATCGTTCGAAACCTCACAGAAATGATGGGGAGCTCAATTGGCTCGGTCGTATATTGTTGCCATTCCTAGTTTAGCGAGGCGGCAAATGTTGAATTTTCGCAATGTGGCGCGGTGGTGTGCGGTGTGGGCGATGGGTGCGGCCCTCGGGGCCAGGGCGCAGATGCAGCTGCCCGAAGACAAGTATTTGTGGCTGGAGGACACCTCCAACCCCAAAACCATGGAATGGGTGAAGGCCGAAAACGCGCGAACGTCGGCAGATTTCGAAAAAGATCCGCAATTTGCCACGGATTATGACAACGCTCTCAACATCCTGAACGATCCTGAAAAGCTGGCCACGCCCGGACTCAACGGCGACTGGGTTTACAACCAATGGAGGGACGCGCAGCACCTGCGCGGCCTGCTGCGGCGCACCACGCTTGCGGACTACCTCACAGCTTCACCCAAGTGGCAGCCGGTATTGGATATCGATGAGCTGAACCGTACGGAGAATGCGAAGTGGGTTTCGCGTGGTGTGAACTGCCTTTACCCGGGCGACGAATATTGCGTTGCCGTGCTTTCGAACGGTGGAGAAGATGCGACAACGGCGCGCGAGTTCAACCTCAAGCAAGCGAAGTTCGTTTCCGGCGGATTTGTCCTCGACCATAGCAAGCAGAGCATCGACTGGCAGGACAAGGACACACTGCTGGTGGCGCGAGACTGGGGCGCGGGCACGCTCACAAACTCCGGCTATCCGTTCGTTGTGAAGCGCTGGAAGCGTGGCACGCCGCTCGAGTCGGCGACCGAGGTCTTCCGCGGTCAGCCTACGGATGAGCTCAGTTCTTCAGCCAACGTGATCCACGACGCCGACGGCCACGCGCTCGTGACCTACGATCGCGGCGTCACATTCTTCACGTCCGAGCGGTTTATCGAAACCCCGAAGGGGCTGCAGCAGCTTGCGATTCCGTCCAAGGCGAGCCTTGCCGGGATGATCGACGGCCGTCTGCTCATTCACACACGTGAGGAGTGGAAGCCGGCCACGGGGCAAACAATTCCCGCGGGGTCGCTGGTCGAGGTAAAGCTGGCCGACGTGCTGCGCGACCCCGGGCACCTGAACCCGCAGGTCGTCTTTGCGCCCACCCAGCGCGAGTTTCTCCAGGCCACGCGGGTCACACCGCATCATCTTTTGCTGACTACGCTGGACAACGTGCAGGGCCGCGCCTATCTTTACTCGCCTGCGGCGAAGGGCTGGACGTCCAAGCGGCTCGAGTTGCCGGAGAACTCCGCGATCGGGATTGTATCGACCGATCTGAACAGCAGCCGGTATGTGCTGAGTGCCACCGGCTTCCTGACGCCCACCACGCTTTATCTCGGCGACGCCGCAACCGGTTCGCTGAAGGCGATCAAAACCGCGCCCGCCCGCTTCGATGCCAGTAAGGACGAGGTCGAACAATTCTTCGCGACGTCCAGGGACGGCACAAAGGTTCCTTATTTCGTCGTGCATCCGAAGGGCATGAAGCTCGATGGCTCGAACCCCACCCTGCTGACGGCGTATGGAGGTTTCGAGGTCTCGCAAACACCTCAGTACAACGCAGTCACCGGCAAACTGTGGCTCGAGAAGGGCGGCGTCTACGTACTCGCGAACATTCGCGGCGGCGGCGAGTTCGGTCCGGCATGGCATGAGGCAGGCCTGAAGACGAAGCGCCAGGTCATCTATGACGACTTCGCCGCAGTCGGTGAGGACCTCATCCGGCGCAAGATTACCTCGACCCCGCGCCTCGGCATCATGGGCGGCTCGAATGGCGGCCTGCTCATGGGCGTCGAGATGACCCAGCATCCTGACCTTTGGGGCGCGGTCATCATCGAGGTGCCCTTGCTCGACATGTTGCGCATTGAGAAGATCGCCGCCGGCGCAAGCTGGGTGGGCGAGTACGGCTCGATAAGCGACCCGGACGTACTCAAGTTCTGGCTGGCGCTCTCGCCGTACAACCAGTTGAAGCCGGACGTAAAGTACCCCGATCCGCTCATCTGGACAACAACCAGGGACGACCGGGTGGGCCCACAGCACGCCCGCAAGTTCGCCGCCAAAATGGCAGAGTTCCACGAGCCGTATTACTTCTACGAAGTCATCGAGGGAGGGCACGGCTCTGGCGCTGACGCTAAACAGACCGCGCACACTGATGCCTTGAACTACATCTACCTAAAACAAAAGCTGATGAAGTAATCGAATACAGAAAGCAAACAGCAAGGGCATGGCGGAAAGCCATGCCCTTGCTGTTATACCGATCGCGTTACGTCCTACTCCGTCGCGTCGTGAATGGTCGCGAGCTTCAGGATCTCGAGCTCGCGCTTACCTGTGGGGGTCACGACAGTCGCGGTGTCGCCGACCTCCTTGCCGATCAGCGCGCGGCCGATGGGCGAGGTCGTCGAGATAAGCCCCTTGGCGACGTCGGACTCCTCGCTGGTGACGAGCTTGTAGGTCAGCTCCTCGTCCTTGCTGGTGTCAAAGACAACGACGGTCGAGCCGAAGCCCGCCTTGTCGCGCGGGATGTTGGCGAGATTGACCAGCGACAGCTCTGCCATGCGCTTCTTCAGTTGGCCCAGGCGCGCGTTCACAAACTCCTGTCGCTGCTTGGCCATGTGATACTCGGCGTTTTCGGACAGGTCGCCCATTGCCACCGCCTTCTTGATTTCGGCGGGCAGCTCGGTGGTGAGCTCGTACTCGAGAGCCTTAATCTGCTCTTGAAGCGACTTCATGATGTCTTGCATGCGCGGGTCAACTTCTCGCGGCCTCGAAGACGTAACTGAGGCACAGGGGAATCAAAATTCCATTATACGAGACGGCCAGTCGGGAACCGTAATTCCTTTGGGGCGAATGGATTAGCCCCCCGCTCCACCGCCGGGATCAGGCAGCAGCGACGGCCCGGAACGTTGTGCCAGAAACGACTCCAGCAGCAGCGTCGCGGCGACCTGATCAATAATTTCCGTTCGGCTGACTCGCGACGCCGGCCCGGCCGAGCGCGGAGCGCGCCCGGCAAGGTTCAGCAACTCGTGCGCCTCTCGCGTCGTCAGGCGCTCGTCCAGCAGGTGATGCGTGAGCGTTGGGTGCTCTGCCTCAAGCGCCTTGGCAAATGCCTGAGCCTTCGCGGCCTGCGCGCTCGGCGTCCCGTCCGCGTGCAGCGGGTTGCCGACAACCAGTGTCGTCACGTTGTGCTGGCGAATGAACCGGCCAATCGCTTTGAGATCCCCCCGCAGAGTCGTGCGACGCAACGTAAACAGCGGTTGCGCCGTCAGCCCCAGCGGGTCTGTAATCGCCAGCCCGATGCGCTTGTCGCCGACATCAAGCGCGAGGATGCGCTGCGAATCCATGGTCTATGCGATCTTAGAACGCCGCCGTCGCTTAGGTCGCTCTCCGGTTCTTGCGCAGAATGGCGACGAGGATGAACAGGTATTCAATCAGCCGCTCCACATAGACCCACGAGTAGTTGGTGTCAGGAATTCCCTTGACCACGGTGATCGTCCGCGTCACAGCCTCTGCTGCGAACGCGATCGCGAAGGCCAGAAACAGAAAGTCGCGTGTGCGTGTCCAGAAGCGGAGAAAGAACAAAGCCGCGACCAGCGAAGCCGTGGCGACGAATCCCTGCGAGAAGCCTTCAATCAACATGGCCCTACTCCGAATCCCAAATCAAGCCGTAGAGAAGCACCAGCATCGAGACCGCCGTTACTGCCCGGCGCAATAGGTGAAGGTCAATCGCGGGTGGCAAAAGGCTGAGGTCTAAGAACGTCAATGCACCTGAAAGCGCGAGTCCGAGAAAGCAGATCGAACTCCACAGCAGAAGCCTCTGCCGTGACCGCCGGTATCCCCGCGCCAGCAGCACACCACACGCAAGAGCAACGAACATGCCTAACAGGTAGACAGCCGCAGACATTCAGTCCTTGTCCTTTCTGAATCGAAACGCATTCGCGAAAGCACGCACGCCTGGAGAGGGTTTGGAATGAATTATGCCCGAGATGCGGATGAGTTCACGCCGATAGGTTGCGTCGACGGCCTCAAGCAGCCGGTTGCGACTCTCGTTCTGCGGGTCATAGAAGAACCCGGCGCCCGCGCCGTGATCGCGTGCGATCAGTCCACGGCGGTGAAGGTCTTCGGCAATTGAGGCGCCCTGGTTTGCATGGATGTAGAGCTGTCGAGCGATCTGCGCCACCGAGAAGGGTTGGGGCGCACTGCGCCACAGCAACAGCAGCGCCTCCAAATGCGGCACGCTGTCGATTTCATCGACAATAAAGCTGTCGACCTTCTCGGAATTTATGCCGTCGACCTCGTTTGGATTGAACCGGTCGGCGTTCGGCAGTTCGTCCTGCATCGTCTCAGTACACGGTTCTTCCAATCGTATATCGGTTCACGATAAAACATTTGCATCATTCGTGGAGTCGAAGCGGAACGAGGATGTATGGCGGCGCCGGCACGAAAGGCGTTCGAATCAAAGAAAACAGCGACTTAGACTGTTTGCGAGGTTTCCCGGTGCGTGTACTCAAACTTCTGCTGTTGCTGGTGGTGGTGGCTGCTGCAGCGCTGGCCTTTCTGTTCCTCGTGCCTTACGGGCCAGGTTCGGAGCAGTTCGTCGACGTTGCGCCTGGAACGGGCACTTTAACCATTGGCAAGCAGCTTAAGCAGGCCGGCATCCTGCGCACCGGCTACGAGCTCGAAGCACTGCGCCTCACGCGCGGCGGCACACTCAAAGCCGGCGAGTACAGATTCGATCACCCCGCGACTCCAGCAGAAATTTACGGCCGGTTGCATCGCGGCGACGTCTACACGATCTCCCTCGTGATTCCTGAGGGCTACAACATCTTCGATATCGCCAGCGCGGTGCAGGCGGCCGGGCTGGACTCGAGTGCGAAATTCCTCGCAGCGGAGCGGCGGCACACCGAGCTGATCTCCGCCTGGAGCCCGCAGGCGCCGTCGCTCGAAGGATTCCTCTTCCCCGACACCTACAAGTTCAACCATCATTCGACAGAGGAGCAGATGCTCGGGGCGATGGTGAAGCGTTTCGCGGAGGTCGCGACTCGGCTGGGAATCTCACCCGCCGACGCCAAGCGCGTCGTCACGATGGCGTCACTCGTCGAGCGCGAGGTGCGTGTAAAAGCGGAGCGGCCGCTGGTTGCCGGCGTCTTTGAGAACCGCCTACGCGTCGGCATGCCATTGCAGACAGATCCTTCGGTCATCTATGCGTCTTTACTGAACGGCACCTGGACTGGTGCCATTCACCAGAGTCAGCTGCATTCGGCCTCCGAGTACAACACGTACACGCATGCGGGCCTGCCCCCCGGACCCATCTGCAATCCCGGCCTGGCCGCACTGCAGGCGGCCCTGCATCCCACCCAGACGGACTTCCTGTACTTTGTCGCAAATCCGGACGGTTCTACGAAGTTTGCGCGCCAGCTCGATGAACATAATGCGAACGTCGCGATTTACCGGCACGAGACAAAGTAAGGCCTGATCCGCCCCACGCGAATATCGATAAAGCGCTCCTTCGTTTTCCAGAGGGGTTACCGAAGAGGTACTTGGGGTATCACACTATGCACCCCAAGGCGTTGTGTCCTCAAAAGGGTCCAACAGTCTCACCGAGAGACATCTCTTTGCGCAAGCGAAGATTTGGCGAAATATGAACGTAAAACTCTCCCAATATACGCCGAACCTATTCTCTTGAAAAACCTTAGGTTTGTCGGTCGCCTGTGGGAAATTACCCGTTGACTTGGCCGGGGGGCGGTTCTATAACCGCAGAACTCCCTCAGTGGACGGCGGGGCCGGAGATCGAATCGTCCGGCGGCCGAGATCCAGATTCCGGGGAGCAACGAATGTTGGGGCCGGTGTCTCCCATGGACCGGCCTGACCCAACCGAGACAAACAGACCCCAGGCTGGGGGTGGCACTGCGCCGAGCAAGAGAGTGCAAGCGCCCGTCAGCCGGGAGGTCTCAGCAGCCTACTCGAGCCCATCCGACCGCTGAAATTCGACGAGGCTCGATAGGGGAATTGTGTGTCTGGAGAGAAAGAAAATGAAGCACTTTTGCGTTGAGTTGAAGGTATGTGAGGGGTGCGGGGGACTTTGGCTCCGCGCCCGGAATGGCAGCCAGCACCATGGGGTGTACTGCCGGACATGTGCGTTGCGGTTGTCGGAGTTCCCGGCGCCGCGCGGGCGTAGCCGGGCAGGACGAAAGCCGAAGTTGCAGTTGGCGCTTTGCGAAGGGGGTGCAAAGTGACGCTGGAGATTCAACGAAAGCAGGCAGGATCCGTTCAGAACAACAACGCGGTGGGGTCAGGAATGCAGAGAGCAGTGAGTGGATTGAGACTGGTACACGTTTCACGCAAGCTACAGGCGACCGAAGTTCGCGAAGCCACGACCGGACGGCCCGTCGCGGTGCCGCGGATCTGGGCGGTGGCAGAACCTGCTCGGGTTTCAACTCAGCCGATGCCGGCCGCTGCAGCACGTCAGATCATCGCCGAAGGTCAACCGGCACAGCCAAAGGCGGAGCTCGCGTTCTACCGCAAGTACACCGAAGCGCTGCTGCGCCGCTATCTGCGACTCTCGACCCAGGTCGGCCGTACTCCATCGCTGATGGGGCGCGAGCTCTTCCGTGGGAACGCCTCGCATTACACGATGACTACCTTCGAAGATGAGGTTGTCTTCTGTGTGGACGTCGAAAAGTGCGTGGCCAAACTGCGCAAGACCGATCAGCGCCTCATCCAGCGGATCGCCATTCAGGGGTACTCGCACGAAGAGGCGGCCCCGCTGCTTGGGGTTACCTTCAAGACCTGCGTTGTGAACTACGGCACGGCCCTCGACCGCCTCACCGAGATATTCCTGACAGCTCGCCTGTTGGAACCTCAAAAAATGCTGTCAAGACTCTAAAATGGTGGAAAACGCAATAACATGACTGTAATCAGTGACTTGGTCGAGGAAAAGTCATTACATGATAATTTCACTCGGCTTGATATTCTAAAGAAGTAAGGATCAAGCGGGGGACCCAACCGGGTCTCCCGCTTCGCTTTTGGGGGTGAAAGTGCGTTGTAACGGGAAGAGACAGGGGCGGTGGTCGGCGATGGGAACGGAGCTGGAGGCGGCGGAGGCTGCTGAGGCGCAGGAGGCGCAGGTGAAGCCGCTGCGGCCCAGGCAGTGTCACAAGTATCTGCAGAAGAAGCTCGCTTCGGAGTTCAGGACGATCGTGGGCGGTTTCATCGACGAGGCGCGCAAAGGCGGCTGCGCTCACATGAAGCTGGCGGTAGAACTGCTCGAGTCAGCAAAAGACGATGGCCGGCGAAGAAAGGGTTCGGCGCAGCGGTTTCTTGAAGAGTTAGGCGAATGACTCCCGCAACAAGAAGTTGCGAAAGGTTTCTGAACCAATAGCGGTCCCGGAGCATCGGATTCCGAGATGGTTGTGCCCGATATACTTAGAAGTCTGCAGGGATGAAGATTCGCCAAGCTTTGTCGATGGTGGGGCTCGGGGCAACGGTCGTCTTGACCGGTTGCTTCCGGACGACGCACATCGTCCAGCGAACCCAGGCTCCGGACATGTACAGGTCTACGTCCGTGGAGAACCTGGAGCGGATCATCTCGGAGCGGGATGCGTCCATAAAGACGCTCAATGCGGCGGTCCTGCTGATCGCCAGTACGGGCGGCGGCAAAGAAGGCAAGGTCATCACCTATACCTCGTTCAAAGGCTATATCTTTGTGCGCAAACCGCGGGATCTGCGGGTGATAATGCTGCTCCCGGTCCTCGGATCAAGTGCACTGGACATGGTCTCGAATGGCACCACGTTCACGCTGAAGCACGCCACGGCGGGTCACGGCGACGTCTGGATTCAGGGCAGCAATACGGTCACGACGCCGTCGAAGAACGGCCTCGAAAATCTGCGGCCGCCGGTCTTCTTCGACTCGCTCCTGGTACCGGGGGTCGCCGAGGATGAGTACGTCAGCCTGTCGGAATCGACGCGCGTGCTGGCAGCGAAATCGAAGCACCAGCCGGCGATCGAGGAACCGGACTACCTGCTGGAGGTGCTGAAGAAGAGCGAAGGAAATACGCTGCATCTGGAACGGCTCGTGCACTTCAGCCGCATCACGCTGCTGCCGTTCCAGCAGGACATCTATAACGACAAAGGCCAGATCGAGACCACGGCGACGTACGACAAGTACCAGGACTTCAATGGAATTCAGTTTCCGATGCAGATCAACATCTCGCGCCCGCTCGACGAGTACTCGCTGAAGCTGCAGGTCACGAAAGTGACACTGAATCAGTCCCTCGAGAACGATCAGTTTGAGCTGAAGGTTCCTGCGGGCGTCAAGGTCCAGGAGATGCAGTAAGCGCCATCAGGCGAGGCCGGCCCGGTGGGCGTGGCTGGCAATCTGTTCGTTGATTTCAAGCGCAAGAGCGAGAGCAGCGCGTCCGGCGGCGCCGGTAACACGCGGTTGAGCCCGGTTGCGCACGGAAGCCAGAAAATTTTCAAGTTCGAGCCGCAGTGGCTCGGCGCGCGGCGGGTCAAGCTTTTCGAGCGAGAGCCCGCGCGAGGGATGCGAGCCCTCGGCACCGCCATGTGCTGGCAGAGACGCGCCGGCGGTCAGTTGTGCAAGCAGCGCGGGGTCCACCTTGATGGTGAGCAGCTCCTGGCGGGCGAAGTCGAGCGAGAGATACTCGTGCGGCTGGAAGAGCCGAAGCTTGCGGACCTGCTCGGTGGAGACCCGGCTGGCGGTGAAGTTAGCGACGCAGCCGGATTCGAACTCGACGCGCACGTTGGCGATGTCGACCTTCGGTGAGAGCACGGGCAGACCGACAGCACGAACCTCTTTCACTGGAGATTGTGTGAGCGAGAGGACGACGTCGAGATCATGAATCATCAGGTCGAGCACGACGTCGACGTCGAGTGAGCGCGGTGTGAAGACTGAGAGGCGATGGGCCTCGAAGAACATGGGGCGCGTGATGCGTTCCGCGGCCGCAGTCACTGCGGGGTTGAAGCGTTCGAGATGGCCGATCTGCAGAATTCGATGATTGCGCTCGGCAAGAGCGAGAACGCGGTCGGCTTCAGCGAGTGAGGCGGCAAAGGGTTTCTCGATGAGAACGTCGATGCCGGCGTTGAGGAACTGCTCTGCGATGGCCGCGTGGTGGATGGTGGGAACGCAGACGGATGCGGCGTCGAAGGGAGCCGCTCCCTTTTGCAGGGCTTCGTTGATCGAAGCGAAGCCGGGGATGTTGTATTGCGCGGCGAGTTCGGAGCGGCGAGCGGCATCTGGCTCGACGAGCGCCACGAGTTGGAGCTCTCCGGGATACAGCGATTCGAGCTCGTGGTAGACGCGCAGATGGTTGCGACCGAAGGCGCCGCCACCGACGACCGCTACCCGAGGTATGTGCTGGGGCGAGGACAAGGGCTACTTCTTTGCAGAGGGTGCCGGAGCTTCCACGGCTTCGCGGCACCGGCCATAGAGTTCGAGGAGCTGAGCGATCTGGTCCTCGGTCTTGGCTGCGCTCGGTGGACCAAAGCCTGTGGACGCGCTGCCGGCACGGCCGACGTTCGCGTGCGGGGCGATGAACTTGAGCAGGTCGAGAGCGATGTCTTCAGAGCGGCGAGCCGAGTTGTTGCTGGATTCCATGGTTGCCTTTCGAGTGTGTTCCTCAAGCGAGGATAGCGGCTGAGCGGAGAGGCGCGCAACGAGGCTGCGGTTGATTGGGTGGTTGTGTTTGGTAACGGAGAGATAAGCGAGGTGCGATGCGAGGATTGAAAAAGGGATTGACCCTGGTGACGGTAATCATGGCGTTGCTCGGCGCGTGCTGTGGAGCGGCGGCGCAGGTGGCGATGACGGCGATCCAGGACACGGTGTACAGGGCGGACGGGACGCCGGCTGGCGGAACCATTGTGTTGAGCTGGCCAGCGTTCACGACGGCCGCAGGACAGGCGGTTGCTGCAGGGAATACATCAGTGACTCTGGGTCCAAACGGTGCGTTGTCGCTGGCGTTGACCGCAAATGTCGGCGCAACACCGGACGGTAGCTATTACACAGCGGTGCTGCACCTGGATGATGGAACAACAAGTCAGCAGTACTGGGTCGTTCCGGTGAGTGCGACGCCTGTAACCCTGCAGGCAATCGAGAGCCAGGTGCTGCCGACGAGTGTCGCCATGCAGACGGCTTCGCGTGCCTATGTGGACGCAAAAATTGCGCAGGTCCAGAGCGGTGGAACGGGTACGACCTATGTGCCGACGACCGGTGGAACGATGACAGGTCCGCTGGTGTTACCCGGGGATCCGGTGACGCCGACTCAGGCGGCCGACAAGCACTATGTCGATACAAATATTACGGCGGTGCTGGCAGGCGAGGCGCAGAAGGTCAGCATGGTGCCCGTTACTGGCCAGACTGTATCGCAGCCCGCAGGCACGCAACTGCAGGTGAACGCATTCAACGGGGATCTGTATGCGAACGGGTTCCAAACCGGCGACGGCGGCAACGGGATTGCAAACGCGCTGGCAAGTCAGGACTGCGGAAGTGGATGCCGCGTCATCGTGGACCCCAGTTACACACCGCCAGAGCCTCTCATCACCCCGCAGATTCATGACGGGAATAGCGTGGTCGATCTGCGTTATGGAGCGAAGGCAGAGACATATGTAAATCCTGTGAGCCCTTCGGGCAGCAGCACGGCGGAGGTGCTAAAGCAGATCACAACAAACTCCGATGCGAACTCGCCTGTGGCAGGCAGTGGTGTGGGAAGCACGCGACTGACCTTCAGCGTTTCGAACACGGTGATGGCAGGCGGATCGAATCAACTGCCCGGCGACATTGAGAACCCTCCGTACGGCAAGGCGAACTACGGGGTATCACTGCAGACCGGCAACTACTCCGCTGCAGGCCAACATGTGCAGGACCAACACTTCATCAACTGCTATGCGGTTGGCGACTGTCTTGAGGGGGCTTGGTTTCTAAACAGTTCGGGCGGCTACAGGGATATAGCGGACGAGGGTGCACATCCGTTCGATCTTCAGGTGAGCGAAGACAACAACACGTTCCAGGGAACCTGCTCGAGTGGATGCACCAGTGGCTCAACTTCGCTGTTTGTGAATGCGACGGTAAAGGGAGGAACGCAGGGCGAGGGTCGATTCCTGATCGACAAGAATCCTGCGAAGACGATCAGCAGTGGGCAGCTGGTCTCGGGCGGTTGGACGGTACAGGCACTCGCGAATTTTACGGGAACGAACTTTCCCGCAAGTGTCTTTATGCAGACGGCAGCGGCGGCGACGTCGCAACCGAAGGACATTGCTCCGGGAACCGTCACCCTTCCCATGGTGACAAGCGGAGCCCCGGCGGGATTTGCGATCAATACCAGCCAGTTGCCATCGCAGTCGGGCGTAGCCTGTGTTGCCGACACAAAGGATGGCCGCTTCCCCGACTTCGAGACCGCAAACTACACGGTCGTCGATGCGAGTCACATCACCTTCACGCTAAACAAAGTCCATGCGGCTGGGGCTACGATCGCCGTCGGCGGATTGTGCGGGTACGGCATCGAGCAGACGGTCGACACGGTGGGTGCCCTGCGGCAGGTGTTCCCGGTAATCGGGTCACCGAACGCGACGTCACTCTACTATGCAGCGGCGAGCACGGCTGTGCTCGGCAACCATGATCTATCCAGTACGAGCGGATATCAGAACATCTCATTGCAGGTGGCTTCGATTGCACGCAGCGGCAATGTGGTCACAGTGACGTTCGCCGGTAACCAGCCAGTGGATTTGAATGGGTTGACGATGACGGTCAGCGGTGTAGCAGATCCGAGCTACAACGGCAGCTTCCAGGTAACGTCCATCACACAAAACCAACTGACCTACAGCAACGCTGGTCCGGATAGCACCAGCACAGGCGGAACGGTTTCGCTATTGACCGGAGGGTACGTGCTGTATCCAATGGCTGAGGTGCTGAGTGTCTACAACGCCAGCACGAGGCAGGTGGATGGGCTCCTGACGCTCGCAGCAAACACGGTGGCCTGGGCTCCGGGCGATGCTGTTGAGATCCCGCACTACTATCAGCAACTGACCTCCGCCGACACGGAATGGATCACGCAGTACGTCCCTCGTCCAATCCAGTTCAGCAGCGCCGGGAAGTTGTACCTGGGACAGGTTGGTCCGGGGATGCGCGGATGGCAGGTTCAAAATGGCGTACCCGCGAACAACTACGTTGGAGATGGCGGAACACATGAACTGCCCGATGATGCGTATGTGGTTTCAGGAGCCTGGAAGAACGACTTTGAAGTGGACGGGGGCACGCAGGCGGTGATTCGTGCCCACTGCAACCTTCACGGATGCAACCGCTGGGATTCGGGTTACAACCTGTTCGAACTCGACGCGGCGGTGGGCGAGGACAGCCTGTTTTATTCGCCGCAGTCACGTGCGGCGGTTTGGAGCCTCGGTGGTCAGCAGTTCACGTTTGCGCCGAGCGGTTTTTTTGCGAACAACGTGAATGCGACGAACCTGAACGTAACTTCACTTGCGACGACCAGCTTCACAGCCGGGTATCAGGGCAAGGTGCAACTGGTGCCGGTGGGCAGCACGGGTTACAGCAACTTCACGCTGAACGGGAACAACGACAATGGATCGCGCCTCGGGTTCGTTGGCGGCGGAACCGGGGACCCAAGCCTGTATCTTGACGTTCCGAGCGGCGGACAGTTCGACTTTCGCGTGAACAACGTGCACAACATAACGCTGACGGCTGACGCTGGTGGGACCGTGGTGGCCAACGTCATGCAGACGCAACAGGTGATAGGCGCCGGTGCTGCGCCGAGCGTGGCAACCGGAAGCGCGGCTGGAAGCGGAGGGAGCGCAACGGTGGCTGGCACAACGCTTTCGGGCGTGCTATCGGTCACGACCGGATCGAACCCGTCGGCCAGCAGCGCACTGGCGACTGTCGGATGGACTTTGCCGTCGACGATACCGCCGCAAGGGTGTTCCTTAATGCCGAGGAATGCCGCGGCTGCTGCCGTGAGCGGAACGATCTTTACCGGTGCGCCGGGCGGAAGTGGATGGACAGTGAATGTGGGAGCGACGGCACTGAGTGCGTCCACAAACTATTCGTGGTCATACCAGTGCTTTTGATGAGGAGTTGTGGCGAGAAGAGAGTGCAGTGAGCTTGAAGCATTAATGAAGATGGGCCGCCGGATGGATCGGCGGCCCGATTATTTGATCCGCACAGTGGAAAAGTCGCTGCGCATTCGCACCCGCGAAGGCCAGCTGAAGCCGCTGACGGCTAATCCGGCACAGCGGGCATTCGAGGAGAGATGCGGGCGGCAGAACATTGTGCTGAAGGCACGGCAGATGGGCATCACGACATGGGTGTCGGCGCGATTTTTTCTGCGCACCATTACAAGGCCGGGCACACTAACGTTGCAGGTGGCGCATACGCGCGAGGCCGCGGAGTCGATCTTTGCGACGGTACGGCGGATGTGGGAAGGGCTTCCTGAAGACCTGCGCGAGGGCCCGCTGCGATTGTCGCGAGGGAATGCGGGTCAGATGGTTTTTGGTGAGATCGACAGTGAGTTTCGCATCTCGAGTGCGGCGGAGTTGAACGCAGGCCGTGGTTTGAGTGTGCAGAACCTCCACTGCAGCGAGGTGAGCCGCTGGCCTGGCGATGCACGCATGACGCTGGCGGGGTTGCGGGCCGCTCTGGCTCCACGGGGAGAGCTGGTGCTCGAGAGCACGCCTAACGGAGCGTATGGCGCGTTCTACGAGGAGTGGTGTGCCGCGACCGATGAAGCGAACGCAGAAGACGGCGTCGTACGGCACTTTTTCCCGTGGTGGATGGAGCCGGCTTATCGCGGGGCCGCCGTTGCGCGGGACGCAATGAGCGGGGTGGAGCGTGGGCTGGTTGCGAACCATGGCCTGAGCGCGGAGCAGATTGGCTTTCGGCGCGGGCTGGAGCGCACTTATGGTTTGTTGCGCGCGCAGGAGTTTGCCGAAGATCCGGAGACTTGCTTCCGAACGACAGGAGCGTGTTGTTTTGACGTCGATACATTGGATCAGCGAATGCGAGAGGCGCCGGAGCCGGTGGAGCGGAAACGGAGCGGAGCACTGCACCTGTGGCTGAAGCCAGTTGCGGGCCGCGAGTATGTCGTTGCAGTGGACTCTGCGGGCGGAGGTGAAGACGGCGACTTTGCGGCATTGCAGGTCGTAGAGATCGCAACCGGATTGCAGTGTGCGGAGCTTCGCGAGCGGCTGCGGCCGGAGGACCTGGCGCGCGTGAGTGTGGAACTGGCTCGCGAGTATGGCGGAGCGACGATCGCTGTTGAGCGCAACAATCATGGCGCCGCGGTGCTGGCGTACATCGAGACGCGTGAAGGCTATCGGCGTGTGTACAAGCAAAGCGGGGAGCCAGGGTGGCTGACCTCGGCGGCATCGAAACCGGAGATCGTCGCGCGGATGGGAATTCTGCTGAGTGAGACGCCGGAGAGATTCATGAGTCGGCGGTTGCTGGCCGAGTGCCGAACGTTTGTCGCGGACGAGCGAGGGCGCACGGCTGCCGCCGCGGGATCACATGATGATCTGGTGATGGCGATGGCGATCGCGCACGCGGTGCGTGCGGAAATGTTGCAGCGGCGCGCCGCGTAGGACCGCGGGTGCGCTACTCTGGCGAGGAGGGAAACGGGCCTTGGCGGTTGTGGCGGTGCAGGCGATTCGCAGGATGCGCGGCGGGGCGCAGAGCCAGTTAATGCTGGGTGCGGACGGCCATCTGTGGGTGGTGAAGTTTCAGAACAATCCGCAGCACCGCCGCGTTCTTGCGAACGAGTTGATTGCCACACGGCTGGCGGACGCGATTGGGCTGACTGTCCCGAAGAGTGATGTCGTCGAAGTGAGCGAGTGGCTGATCCGTAACAGCCCGGGCATGGTGGTGGAGTTCGGGAGAGGGCTGCGGGAGCTCTGCACTTCCGGCTTGCAGTTTGGAAGCCAGTTTGTCGGCGGCCTGATGCCGGGGCAGGTGGTGGATTACCTGCCGGAGCCGCAGATGGAAGAGGTGCGGAACCTCGCGGAGTTCGCGGGGATTCTGGCGCTGGATAAATGGACAGGCAACTGCAACGGTAGGCAGGCGGTGTTCGAGCGGAGGCCGCGCGAGCGAAAGTATCGCGCGGTCTTCATCGACCAGGGATACTGTTTCAACGCGGGCGAGTGGACTTTCCCGGACTCGCCGCTTCGGGGAGTATTTCCGCGCAACCAGGTCTACGCTCGGGTGACAGGATGGGGAACCTTCGAGCCGTGGCTGTCGCGGATCGAAGAGATGGACTCGGGGCGGCTGTGGGCGATTGCGGAGGAGATCCCGCCGGAGTGGTACGGCGGTGATCTGAGTACTATCGAGCGTCTGATGGAGCAACTGCTCACACGGCGCGGCAGGGTGCGGGAGCTGATCGAATCATTTCGTGACTCGGATCGCGAGCCATTCCCAAATTGGGGCTCGGCGAAGAGCGTGGTGGTTCCAAGGCGCTTTGCAGATGCCGGCGCGGCTGGCAATCTGGTGATGTAGCTTAGGCGAGGAGTGTCGTTTGGCGGAGCGGGTACAGTGCGAGTTCTCTCTTATCCGGTATGTGCCGGATGTGGTGAAGGGAGAGTTTGCGAATATCGGTGTCGTGCTGCGCGAGGCAGGACGTGCCAACGGCACGACTGTGCGGTTCACGCGTGACTGGAGCCGTGTGCGCTGCCTGGACCCGAACGCCGATGTGGAACTGCTGGAGTCGCTGGAGTCGGAGATTGGGGAGCGTCTGCGCGCTGGGGTGAGTCCGCGTGTGAATGCGAAGCCGATACTCGAGCTTCTGGAGGACACGCTGTCGAACAGTGTGCAGGTGACGGAGATGCGCGGAACGCTGGCGGAGAGCCTGCCGGCGGAGTTGGAACAGCTGATGCGGATGTATGTGGAACCGCTGAAGACCCCAGCCGTGAAACGGAAGGCGAGCGGGCGAACGGCGATCGCGGGCAGGATGCGCGATGAGTTCGAGCGCGCGGGCGTCTGGGGGCTGATGCGGAAGCGAATCTCGGCGGCTCAGTACACGCGGCCGGGAGATCCGTTGAAGATCGACTGTGGATACCGGAATGGACGCGTGCGGATGTTCCAGGCGGTCTCTCTGGAAGGGGATGCCGAGGCGGCGAAGGGACTCGCGTATTCGGCGGAGGCGCTGCGAGAGGGTGTCGGCCGGGTGGAAGGCATTGAACTGGAGCTTACGGCGGTCGTAGAGCCGATCACGTCAGTGAGCGATGCGGAGATGTATGGTTTTGGCGTCGGCGCGATGGAGAGCGCGGCGATTCGGGTGCTGACGGTGGCGGATCTCGCGCGCGTTGCGGAGACCGCACGAAGAGAGTTGCGAGTGTAGATAGGTAGTTAAGGGTTGGATCCTGAACGGCGTGGCTTCGGCTGCGCCGTTTGCTTTTGGAGCGAAAGGAGAACGGATGGGAGTTGGTGCGGCGGTTAAGGAAATGTGGAACCGCGTGACAGCAGTGCAGGCAGAGCAGGAGGGAGCGCGAAAGACGGTGGCGGCGCCGCTAGCGGGGTCGATCTTTGCGCCTGTGCGCAGCGGAGCGGGCGTGAACACGTTGCCGAAGCCGACCGCGGCGAACCTGCGGCGGTTTGCTGAAACACCGGCGGCGCGGCGCGCGATCAACTGCATCAAGGACAAGATCGCATGCATGGAGTGGAGGCTGGAAACGAAGCCGGATGCGAGCGAGGAGCATGCCGAGACACGCGCGGAACGTGCGCGGGCACTGCGGCGCGCGTTTGAATCGCCGAACGAGAGTGACAGCTTTCGCACGTTCATCGAGCAGGTGATCGAGGATGTGCTGGTTGGCGGTTTCGGTGCGGCGGAGATTGAAGTCACGGCAGATGCCGCAGCGCCGGTGAGGCTGTATCCGGTGGATGGCGCGACGGTCAAGATCAATTCGCACTGGAACGGTGACCCGAATCAGCCGCGGTACGAGCAGGTTACAGGACAGCTGGGCAAGAACGCGGTGCTGCCGTTGCTCGACTCGGAGCTGATGTATGTGCGTCTGAATCCGCGCACGCACACGGTGTTTGGTCTTGGCAAGATCGAGGTTGCGTTTGAGACGATCTCGCAGTTCCTGCAGGCGCATCGTTATGCCGGAAGGCTTGCGGCAAACAGCGTTGTGCAGTATGCGCTGTGGATGCAGGACCGCACGCCGGAGCAGCATGAGCGGTTGATCCAGTGGTGGCAGGACGAGGTCGAAGGTACGGGCCGCGTTCCGGTGATGAGCTCGGAGACGGCGCCGCAGGTGCTGCGCTTCGGCGGTGGTACGGACGCGGATCTTCGACTCGAGTGGCAGGAATTCTTGCTGACGATGATTGCGAATGCGTTCGATCTGCCAGCAATGCTGCTAGGTGTGTCGAAGGATGTGAACCGCTCGACGGCTGCGGAGTTCGCTCAGGAGGCGTTCGATAACGCGGTTGTGCCGCTGGCGAAGTTGATTGCGGATCATCTGACGCGCGATGTGATTGTGAAGCGACTCGGATGGGATGATCTGCGTTTTGTCTGGAATGAACTGGATAGTCGCGATGAATCTACCGAGGTGCAAATCCAGCTTGAACTGCTGAAGGCCGGGGTTTTGACAGCGAAGGAGGTGAGGACTTTACGTGGGCTGCCTGCGTTACCAGAGCCCTCGCAAGAGCAGTAACGAAAGAAGTGATAGAGGAACAACAGCCAGGAGGAGTGATTGAGAGAGATGGAGGCGCGGCTGTTGAGGCCGCGCGGTTTGGCTGTCGCTGGCATGGCGGTGGAGTTTCCCGAGGTGAGTGGGCATCCGAACCGTCTGCCGTTTGAAGGATGCTTGACGCTGGTGGACGTGCCGAGCGATCGGGCGCCGAGCGGAGCGCGAGGACATCGCGTGGTGCTGACCAAGGAAGCCGCCGAAAAGGCTTTGCCGAGCCTGCTCGGAATGGCGGTCGACTACAAGGCTGGGTGGGACGGTCATGATGCGCGGCAGAAGTGCGGCATCATCACGTCGGCGCATCTGGATGGGCAGCGACTGATGGTCAGTGGCTTTCTGTTCGCGCGTGACTTTCCGGAACTGGAGAGACGCATGTGCGGACTGAAAGCGAACGCTGACGGCGAGATGGGCATGAGCTATGAGCTTGCCGATGCTCATGTAGCGGACATGCGGGCGCAGGTGTGGACGCTGACGCGGGCCACGTTCACCGGCGCGGCGATTCTGCTGCGCGAGAAGGCGGCGTATCGAAACACGTCGTTCAAGTTGCGCAGACGTTGCAATGGACGAGTGGTCTAAGAGCGACTGGAGGAGAAGGAATGGAAGAGATGACTGCGAATGAGTTACAGGCAGCGGCAGACAGGCTGATGGAAGCGGTATCGGCGCTGGAGCGCACAGTGACGCGCATGGCTGAGCAGCAGGTGACGCTTGCGGCTGAGGCGGAGTCGCAGGTGAACCGCATCGTTGCGACAGTAGAGACGCAGCGTGAGGCGGAGCTTGAAAGAAAGCTCGCCGAGGCTGAAGAGAAGATCGCGGAGTTAGTTGCTTCCGCGCAGCCAGCCGGCCGCAAGACGGTTCCGACCTCGATGGCGACGATGCTCGCGAAGCAGGGCGTGGTGATGGATTCGGTTGAGGCGGGTGCGATCGATGGAGCGCTCGCAAGCCTCAGCATCGAGCAGCGGATCGCCGTGAAATCAGAGCTGATTCGCGCGGGAGTGCTTAATCCCTCGGACCGCGGCTAGCAACACAAATTCTTACAACGCGAAAGGGTGCAGCCAGAGTTGTGCCCTTTCTCTCTTGCAAATAACAACAAGGAGAATGAATGAACGCGAAGTTTACTGAGATCAGCGCAGCGGCAGACTACATCGGACCCGGCGCAGTTGAGGTTCCTCTTTACCAGACTGAGATTCTTGACCTGGTTCGCCGTCGCGGCCCCTTTGGTCAGCGCATCAAGCAGGTTCCTGCGACCGGTCATCCGTCACGCTACTTTGAGGAGCAGGCGATTCCCTCACCCGCTGCGACCGCAGGCTTCATGGATCCGCGCAATCTCGTTCCGCCGGTCGTGAGCCCCACGCGTGTGGAGCGCTCGGTTCCTCTCAAGGCGCTGGTCGCACAGATCAACTACAACCTGTTCGATCTCGAGCTCGGCAAGCAGCAGGGTCAGTTCGCCTATCTGCAGGCGAAGGACCTGGCCGACACTGTCGACGGTGTTCTGCGCACGCATGACGTCGCCTTGTGGAACGGTACCGACACGAGCCTGACTTCACCGACTACTGCGCAGTATTTCGGCGCAGCTGGACAGATCGCTGGAGGCGGCAACACGGTCACGATCGGCGCGTCGGAGAGCATCGTTGACGGCCTGAAGTCCACCATCGCCCAGATGCTGTCGAACAGCAGCTATGGCGTTCGCCCGACGGCGATCTACGCGAACCCGGTTCTGCTCGATCTCATCGATCGCGAGATGAAGAGCGAGTTCAACGTCGTGCTGAATACGAAGCCGATTGAGGGCGGCCTCACGGTGAAGACGCTCTCCACGCAGGCCGGCGACATTCCGCTGATTCCGGAGTGGACGCTGCCGTATACCGGCACACCTGGATCGGGCAGCGCTGTTCTTCCGGCGTACATCGTCACCGAGGACCTGATCGAGTACCACTGGCTCGGCGATCCGAACCCACGCGTCTTCCAGCTCGGCATGCCCGGTTCCCTGGCGAGCCAGTATGTCGCGGTGAAGTTCGGCGCCGTCGTTGTGAAGGGCGCGAACTACGCGCACTACCAAGTGCTCGTCGACCGCTAAACACAAGCACGTTTGATGTGAACGGCTGAACGGCTGGGCGCTGCGGGGGAGAAACTGCCTTCGCAGCGCCGGCCCATAACTGAATTCTGGAGGTGAGGATGGGCTATCTATTGCCCTCGGAGTATGTGGCGTATGGGCTCACGGCGGATACGCAGGACTCGTGGGTGACGGCAGCGTCGGCGATGATCGAGGGCTACTGCAAGCGGCCCACGCTGATGTCGGCGAGTTACACGGAGTATCTTCGTGTCTCGCGTCACACGCAGCGTGTAAGGCTCAGCTATGGTCCGCTGATTAGCGTCGATGCCGTGCAGGCAAAATACGCGCGTCCTTCGCGGCTATTTCTTGAAGAGCAGCCATTCGCGGCTGAGTTTGCCGAGGTCTTTGGCCTGCCGGGCACATGGGCGACGGTCGACCCGACGACGCTCGAGGTGAGCGTGCCGCTGGGTGAGTTTCGGTTTCCCTGGAATGTGATGGGTCTGCGGTACGCCGAGGCTGAGGTGACCTACACGGCAGGCCTGACCACCGTGCCGGATGCAGTGAAGGTTGCGTGTGCGCAGATTGTGAAGAATGCACAGGCGACGCCCGGTCTGAACGTGAAGTCGAGCCGCATGGACACGCTGCAAACGCAGTACTTTAGCGACGCGCTGCTAGACACCCAGGTGAAGGCGATGTTGCGCCCGTACGTTGCGGAAAGGATGGCGTAGCGTGGCTGATCTTTTGTGCAGCGATGCCGCAGTTCGAACGGTGGACACGTTGCTGCGAGCGAATGGAGGGCGTGCTGTGTTGTTGCGTCTTCCGGCTCCGGCCGTCGCGAACAACGATGGCGAGCAGCTTGGGCTTGCGACGCCGCTGTTCCAGGATGTCGAGCTCGCGCCGTGTGCCTTTCGAAAGGCGGAGAGCACTTCGACGCTGCTTGTTTCAGGAAGCGCGGTGCAGTCCGTCGTTGGGAGCCTGCAGTTCAATTCGGCCGAGGTGCTGTTTGAGACCGCAGCCGGTGTCGTCGTCGACGGCGTGCTGTACACGATTCTGTCGAACACCGCGACAACTGCAGACGGAAAGACCTACGTGTACAGCCTCGAGCTGCGTGTGCCGGTTCGATAGGAGGAAGATTGCAGAACGCGAAGGACACGTTTTACGAGGTGCTGCGCTCGCGCATCGCAGCCGCAAATCCGGAGCGCACCATCGTGCTGCGGGGAGTGACGCGTCCGGGCGTGCTCGTTGAAGAGAACGAGCTCGTCTCGACGGTGACGACACCGGATTGCTTTCGCCTGCGCTGGGTGGACGCAAATGTAGATGCGGAGAACGCGATGCCCGTCGCGACGCTGACATGCGAGGTCTTTTATGAAACTGCGGGAACCGCGGGCAATGCGGGTATGGATCGCGGCCGTTTGCTGGCGACGATGGATGCGGAGATTGTTGGCGCTCTGAGTAGCGCACCGCAGACTGCGATCAAGCAGAACTATGCAGCGCTTGCAACAGGTGGAAGCGCGACTGCGATGAGCACGAACATCTGGTGGTGCGATGTAGTGCTTGGGCCGCTTGTTGTGAAGGCGGACCGCATCGCGCGGGCCGCGAAGGTGACGGTCATGAGCTGCGAGGAGGAGGGTGAGCTTTGACTCAAATCACGGAAACGATGCCGCCAACCGTTCGCAGAGTGCGGGCGTATTTTGCGCCCGTGGACCGCACAGCCAAGCAGCCCACGATCTTCGATCCTGCACAACAGGGGATGTTCGCGCTCGATACACCACCAGCGCCTTGGATCGACCTGGGATGGATCACCGGATTCGCAAGGAAGTCGGGGACGAAGATTGAGCCGACGCTCGCGGGTGCGCCAGCTGTTCCGCAGATGCAGAGCCGCAGTGCGATTGATGCGACCGTGTCGTTTCAGTTTGCGAGCTGGGGAAAGTTGCAAATGGCGCTTGCTGCGGGCTCGCAGCAGATGAATCTGCTGAAGGTTCAGAGTGGAGCAACTGCGAGCGGATCAGGCGGACTTGCAGTACCGGCCGTTGCTGTTGGGAGCGGATCTACGGCGACTGCGTTACAGGTTGGCACTGCATCTGCGAACTTCACCGCCGGCGAGACGGTGGTGGTCGATGTCGACTACACCGGGCAGCTTGGTTTCGTTGGCAGCGGT
>Ga0157372_10001920_pt1 | contig 22567 bp, 14 predicted proteins | sample C55metaG_FD_115307 | JGI IMG/M metagenome (GOLD analysis project Ga0157372, IMG submission 115307) | Corn rhizosphere microbial communities from Kellogg Biological Station, Michigan, USA - C5-5 metaG | ecosystem: Host-associated > Plants > Roots > Rhizosphere > Soil | place: USA: Michigan... | reverse complement strand
CTTGATGTGGAGGAAGAGCTGGCCCTTGTCGTCCACCGAGCCGCGCGCGTAGAGGCGACCATCGCGGATGGTGGGCTCGAAGGGCGGCGACGTCCACAGCTCGAGCGGCTCGGCGGGCTGCACGTCGTAGTGGCCGTAGACGAGCACGGTGGGCGCGTCACTGCCTGCGCCGCGCCACTCACCGATCACCACCGGATGACCCGCCGTGGGATGCACCGTGGCCTCGAGTCCCGCGTCGCGCAGCGACTGCGCCGTCCACTCGGCAGCGCGCGCCGTATCGGGGTCGTGCTCGGAGCGGGCACTCACGCTCGGGATGCGGAGGAAGTCGAACAGCTCGCGCTGGATGCGCGCGTCGTTCGAGGCAAGATAGGCGTCGAGGTCGGATGGAACGGCGGGCATGGCTGGCATTGGTGTAGTCGACGTTGAACATAATGCGCTGGCGGGCCGGTGAGCATCAGCGCGTGGACGGCCACGCCGAAGCGAACCGTCCCCGAACGAGGTGAGCTGAACGTCCTCCGACTGGGACAGGTACGGTAGCCATGAGGCGGCGACGAAAGCTGCAAGCCGAGCGTGGGCAAGTGGTTAGCGCGTCGAAGGCGACGCAGCAGCGTCGGGCACCAGCCATGCTTTTCGAGGGCACCGTCACCGCCCTGCCGGGCGCTTCCCCGGAGCCCTTCCATGCGCAGCCACTCGCTCGTTCGTCCGTCGCTCGTCGCCGGTCTTCTTGCCCTCATGCTTCCCGTCGCCGCTCGTGCGCAGTCGCGCACCGCGAGCTCCGCTTCGACCACGGGCTTCGCCTTCGAGGCGACGCCGTACGTCGGCTACATGGTGTTCGGCAACTACCTGTCCGGCCCGCTCGGATCGTCGGTCTCCAACGCTCCGGCGCCGCTGGTCGGCGCGGAGCTGGGGATGAAGATCACGCCGAACCTGTCCATCGTCGGCAACCTGGCGACGACGAGCAGCGACATCCAGGCGGGGATCCCCATCCTCGGCGGCATATCGGTCGCGCACAGCCGACTCGTGATGTACGACGCCGGGCTGCAGCTCGCGATGCCGCTGACGACAGCGATGGGGACGCAGATGACGCCGTTCCTGCAGGCGGGCGCCGGCGCGATGCGCTACGACATCACGCAATCGATCGTGAACACGACGGCGACGAACTTCGCGGCGAACGTCGGCGCGGGGGTGGACTTTGCCGTCGGGCGCGGGGTGGGGGTGCGCGTGATGGCGAAGGATTACATCGGCAAGTTCGACGCGCAGCAGGCGACGTACCTGGATGTCGGCACGAACACGACGAACAACTTCGCGTTCAACGCCGGGGTGCGGTTCTCGTTCTGAGCGATCTATTGAGGGCGTGCCACCAGATGGTACGCCCTCGCGCCCGCACGGACTTTGGACTATTCTCGCGACATCCGGCGATGAAGCCGTCATGGATGCCCCGAGCGTTCACGTCCGATGCCGACCAGAACGAGCGCACTCCGCGAGGAGATCAAGCAGACCCGCCCTTTCCATTCGCCGGCCCACGAGGCGGTGGTGAGCGTGCTGCGCACCGCCGCGCTGCTCCAGCGTCACCTCGCGCTGGTGGTGGAGCGCAGCGGGGTAACGCTCCAGCAGTACAACGTGCTGCGCATCCTGCGCGGCGCGGGTAGCGAAGGGCTCCCGACCCTCGCGATCCGCGATCGAATGATCGAGGAGGCGGCGGGGATCACGCGCCTGCTCGACAAGCTCGAACGTGCCGGCTACGTGGTGCGGGAACGCTGCACGCCGGACCGGCGACAGGTGCTGTGTCGCATCACCGCCAGCGGCACCGACGTCCTCGCCCGGCTGGACGCTCCGGTGGACGCGCTCAACGAAGCTGCGGTCTGCACCCTCGATCCCGCCGAGCAGGCGAAGTTGATCGAGCTGCTCGGCGCGGTGCGGGCGTCATGCGTCGTCCAGGCAACGGCGTCGCTTCAGGGCGCCGAGCGCGCCGGCCAGCCGCCGCGGTAGCCGGCGAGCGTCCACACTCGACGCGTGGTCACCGTGTCGGTGCCACGCAGCAGCGGCGCCGGCGCACCACGCGTGACCGAGGTGAAGTACGGCGTCAGCAGCACGGCCGTCTCGTGGACCACGCCCTCGTTCCGCTCGTCGAGCAGCAGCACGAGCGCATCGCCGGGCTTCGCGACTTCGGCAAAGCCGGGCCACAGCTCGTACTGATTGTGGCGACCGGTGAGACAGACGCAAAAGACCTGGGGATGATCGGGCAGGTGGAAGGCGAGCTCACTCACGTCCTGATAGCGATCCGCGCCGGCGAAGGTGCGTCCCGGCTGCGACGCGCGTGCCACGCGCGCCGCCTGGACCTGCTGCGACGCGCGATCCCATCCCGCGCTTCGCGCGATCGGGTCCTTTCGCGCCGGAAGCAGGGGCACGAGGGTCAGCAGGTAGACAGCGGCGACGAGCACACCGGCGAGCACGATGCCTCGGCGCAACCAGCGGTCGCGAGTGAGCGACGACGCGATCGCCGCGAGCAGGGCGACCGCTGGCACGTACGAGGGCGCGGGCCAGTTGGCCTCGACCGGGCGACGAATGGCACTGTAGACGAAGAATCCCCAGCTCGCGAGCGCCACGATGGCGAGGGCGAAGTGCGCATCCGTCACCGGTCGCCGCGCGGCGCGCCATACGGCGTCGGCGGCGAGCACGAACAGGATCGGCGAGACGAGACCGAGCTGTCCGCCGAACAGCTCGAGCTCGCGCTGGAGTGCGGAGCCCTTCGGCGTGCCGAGTCCGTGCTGGATCTGGAAACGGAAGGAGATCCAGTCGTGCGTCGCGTTCCAGTGGAGCACGGGCAGGAACACGAGCGTCGCCAGGACGCAGGCGACGTAGGGGCCCGGCTCGGTGAGACGCTGTCGCAGCGACGGGCGCAGCAGCACGGCGATGGTCAGCCCGATGGGCAACAGGATCGACGTGTACTTGGAAGTGAACGCGAGCCCGAGCGCGATACCGGCGGCGCACCACCACAGGAACGACGCGCCCGAGCGAACGGGCGACTGGAGCGCGCGCACGACGAAATACAGCGCCACCGCATCAGCAGCGAGGAGTGGGGCGTCGGGAGTGGCGAGGACGAGTCCCGATGCGGCAAGCGGCATCAGCGCGAACACGATCGCCGCTGTGCGCGCCGCGCGGTCGCCGGCGATGCGACGCGCGATGCCGGCCGCCGCGAGCGACGCGATCGCGCCGGCTACGATGGGAAAGAACCGGACGCCGAGCCGCGTTGCGCCACCGACCAGCGTGCCGGCGCGAATGAGCACGGCGATCATCGGCGGATGATCGAAGTACCCGCCGGCAAGGTGGCGAGACCAGTCCCAGTAGTAGGTCTCGTCGGGAAAGAGCGGGAGCCACGCGGCGAGGAACAGCCGCACGAGCGCGGCACCGAGGGTGACGAGGATCGCGATGCGCCACGCCCGCGCGTCCACCGTGCGGGCGTCGAACCCTTCGGTCACTCGCGAATCATCCGCGCCGGACACGGCGGGTTCAGCGCGCGTCGTCCGGTCGGGGCCGACGAGAGGCGAGCAGGCGCGCGACGAGCGTCAGCGCCACCGCCCAGGCTACCCAGACTGCGCGCTCGTCAGCTGACAGGGTGCGCAGCATCCCCCACGTGATCAGCGGCGCGGTGAGGACGAGCTTCACGCCCGACTCGGTGTCGGCGACGTAGCGCTCGACGACGCGCGTGGATCGCACGCCCCCGCGCCGCAGGATGTTTCCAATGGCGTCGCTGAGTGCATCGGGCGTCGCGTTGCGCCAGCCGGGCACGTAGAGCAGCGTCCAGGCGGTGGCCGCGTGGCCCCACCCGTGATGATTGCTGCCGGCGACGAGCGCGAGGTTCAGGCTGTCGGCGTAGTGCACGATGCGCATACGTTCGCGTCGCGTCTGGCCGAGTCCCTTCGGCGCGCCGTCCACGAGCTCGATCGCGCGCACGCCGGCCGTTCCGCTGCCGGCGGCGGGAATCATCTTCGTGATGTCGCCGGGAAAGGTCTCGACCAGCACCGGTTCGTTCGCCGGTATGGCGCTCGCCATGGTGAGCGACGGCTCATCGATGTCACGAAGCGTCTCGGTGAAGAGGCCGCGGTACTTGCGATCGGCATCGAGCACGAGGACGTGCTCACCCTTCCATACGACCTCGATACCCGGCAGGAGCACGGTGCCCTGTCCCGCGAACGCCGGATTGTTGGCCCACGCATCGCGCGCGCCCTCGAAGGTGCGGTGGTCGGTGACGTACGCGGCCTCGAAGCCCGCATCGCGATGCCAGGCGCGCACGTCTTCAGGCGTCCAGTCCGGGCGACCGTCGTGCGAATACTTCGTATGCGAGTGGAAGTCCACGGCGATCACGTCGACGGCGGTATCGAGCGCAGCCATGGGGCGCGGCAGGAGCACGCCGACCGCGTAGACGGCGAGGACGGCGAGCAGCGCGAGACCGAGGCGCGCCGCGATGCGCACCGCGCGTCGGCCTGGCGCGACGGTGACCGGCGTCACGCGACCACGCCAGGCAAACCAGATAGCGTAGCCGATGACCAGCGTGACGAGCAGCGCGACGTGCTGGCGCAAGCTGAGGAGCGTGAGCAGGTCGAGAACATCCGAGATGGGCGCGATCAGCACGTAGGCCAGCGGCCGCCGCAGCGTCGCCTCGGCCACCGGTACCAGCGATGCGGCGTCGCGGATCGGCGCGATGGCGAATGGCGCGCTCACCAGCATGAGCACGACCACGACCATCAGCGGCCACCATGAGCGCAGCCGCGCCAGCGGGGCGGTCCAGCGGTCGGCGAAGCGGGCGCGGGATTGGCGGGAAGGGGCGGCGTCGCGAGGCACGTGAGCTACTCTTAAAGTGGAATGAAGATCGCGCGGGCTGCTGCCGCGCTCAACCTAACCGCCCGACGCGGGCGGCGCACTTGGCGTCCCACTCCGACACCGCTGCCGTGGCCAATCACCTCGCCGCCGAAACCAGCCCGTACCTGCTCCAGCACGCCGATAACCCCGTGGACTGGTGGCCGTGGTGCGAGGAGGCACTCGCGCTCGCCCGCGGCGAGCGGAAACCGATCCTGCTCAGCATCGGCTACGCGGCGTGCCACTGGTGCCACGCGATGGAGCGCGAATCGTTCGAGGACGACGAGACGGCGGCGCTGATGAACGACCACTTCGTCTGCATCAAGGTGGACCGCGAGGAACGGCCGGACCTCGACGCCATCTATATGCAGGCGACCCAGGCCATGACAGGCCACGGCGGCTGGCCGATGACCGTGTTCCTCACGCCGGAGGGAGAGCCGTTCTACGCCGGCACGTACTTCCCGCCGGAAGATCGTCACGGCATGCCGAGCTTCCAGCGCGTGCTGCGCGGCGTGGCGGACGCGTGGGCCAACCGGCAGGACAGCGTGACGCACACCACCTCGTCAATGCGCGAGCTGTATGCGGCGAGCACGGAACGGACACGGGCCACCGGCGTGCTGGACGAGCAGCTGCTCTCGCGGGCGATGTCGGCGCTGGTGCAGCGCTACGATGCGCAGGCCGGCGGGTTCGACGGCGCGCCGAAGTTTCCGCCGACGATGGTGCTCGACTTCCTGCTGCGGCAGTGGGCGCGCACCGGTGAAGATCAGGCGCTGGAGATGGCAACCCAGACCTTTCGTCGCATGGCGCGCGGCGGGATCTGCGACCAGGTCGGTGGAGGCTTCGCGCGCTACAGCGTGGATGGACAGTGGCTGATCCCGCACTTCGAGAAGATGCTGTACGACAACGCGCTGCTGATCCGGCTCGGCGCGCATCTCTGGCAGGCGACGCGTGGCGTGGAGTTCCGGCGCGTGACGGAAGACGCGATCGGCTGGGTGGCGCGCGAGATGACGTCACCCGAGGGCGGCTTCTATTCGTCGCTCGACGCGGACAGCGAGGGCCACGAAGGCCGCTACTACGTCTGGGATTCGAGTGAGCTCTCGTCGCTGCTGGGCGAGGATGCATCGCTGGTGCGGGCGTACTGGGGCGTGACACCGGAGGGGAACTTCGAGGGGCGCAACGTGCTGTACGTGCCGCACGATGCGGAGGCGGTGGCGCGGGCCCAGGGCGTGACGGAGCCGGAGCTGCGAACGGCCGTGGAGCGCGCAGCGCGCATCCTCTACGACGCGCGCGAGGCGCGCATGCGGCCGGCACGCGACGAGAAGATCCTCGCGAGCTGGAACGGACTCATGCTGCGCGGCCTCGCCGAAGCGGCGCGGGCGTTCGGCGATGATGCGCTTCGGGCGATGGCGGTGCGCAATGGAGAGTTCCTCTTCACGTCGCTGGTGAAGAACGGGCGCGTGCTGCGCTCGTTCAAGAACGGCGAGGCGCGCATCCCGGGCTTCCTCGAGGACTACGCCGCAGTGGCCCTGGGCGCGATCGCGCTCTACCAGCTCACCTTCGACCGGGTGTGGCTGGACCGCGCGCGCACCCTGGCCGAGTCGATGATGACGCTGTTCTGGGACGCCGACGCGCAGGCGTTCTTCGACACGGCGAACGATGCGGAGTCACTGGTGACGCGACCGCGTGACGTGACGGACAACGCGATCCCGAGCGGCGGCTCGCTGGCGACGGAACTGCTGCTCGTACTCGGCGACCTGTTCGAGAACCGGGAGTATGGGGAGCGTGCCCGCTACCTGCTGGAGACGATCGCCGAACCGATGGCGCGGTATCCGACGGCATTCGGGCATGCGCTGGGCGCGGCGGACATGGCGGTGCGCGGCGCGGTGGAAGTCGCGATCAGCGGTGACCCGGGAGAGGCGTCGTTCGGCTCGCTGGCTGGCGCGGTGGCCAACCGGTACGTGCCGTCGCTCGTGCTGGCGGGTGGTCGGGGAAAGGCGGTGCGCGGGATCGCGCTGATGGAGAGTCGAGAGGCAGACGAGCCGACCGCCTACGTCTGCCGTGCGTACGCGTGCGATACGCCGACGAGCGATCCGCAGACGTTGACGGCGCAGCTCGAGAGCGTCGTTCGTTCGTAGGGAGGATTTTCGTGAGTTGCAGCGCGAGCCTCGGCCGTGGAGCGTCGCCGATCAGGACGAGACGACCGTTCGCAAAACGCCTAGTGTATTTGCATAATACACCACTGAAAAATCAGGACGATCTGGGAGAATTTCTGCTCTTTTTGTGACGGGGCTCACAGGCACCCATAAGGCTGAGATCGATATTTCCGGCGTCCCTCACGAGGTATTTCCTCATGACTGTCCGGATGTCCATCAAGGCCGCCCTGGCTGTAATCGTCGCCATCGGCTCCACGCAGCCCCTTGCCGCGCAGCACGCCGCGCGCGGCCCGCAGTTCCACCGTAACACGCAGAAGTACAGCGACGCGGGCGCGAAGCCCGTCGGCGGCCGCTCCGGCTCGGCGTCGCTTCAGGCGCGTGCGATGCTCGCCGAGGACGGAGGTGTCCTGATCGAGGCCAGCACGGGCAGCCTCGACGGAGGCACCGCGCCCGGCCAGATCCGGAAGATGCAGATGAAGATCGTGTCGCCGTCGGGCAAGCCCACGTCGACGCAGAATTTCCAGGGCAGCAGCGGCGGCTACTGGTCCACGTCGGTGGCCCGGCTCGGCGCCGGCAGCACCGTGCAGCTGCAGGCGAACGTCGGCGGCATCGACGGTAACCGGAACGACGTCGTGACCGTCATGGTGCCGGTGAAGCGTCGTCCGGACGTGGCGGTGAATGGCGTGGCCGCGCCGGCGCGCGCCCTTGCCGGCGTGCCGATGAACGTCGTGGCGTCGGTCTCGGAGCGGAACGGCGATGTCGGCGCCCGGGCCAGCTGCATGCTCTCGATCGACGGGCAGCTTGCGGACCAGGCACGCGGCATCTGGATCGATGCCGGCCAGACGGTCTCCTGCGCCTTCCAGGCGAAGATCGCCACGGTGGGCTCGCACAAGGTGAACGTGTACGTCACCGGCATCTCGCCGGCGGACTGGAACTCGAAGGACAACTCCGCCAGCACGTCGGTCGAGGTGCTCTCGCCCGAGACGGCGCTCGGCTATTCGGCGAGCTTCTCGGCATCGGATGCCAGCTCCTACTATCACCAGAAGAACAGCAGCACCGACGGAAGCTACGTGGACGAACAGACGAGCACGACGACGCGCCAGGAGCGCACGCTCTCGATGACGTCGACGACTGCGAACAGCTTCACCTTCCCGGTGCGCGTGCGTTCAGCGCTGCTCGCCGATGGGGCATCGGTTTTCGACTACTCGAATGACCTCGACATCCAGGCGAGCGAGTCGTCGCCGACGTCCGACTGCGGCACGCTGGTCAACGGCCGCTTCTACCTGAACGTCTGCAACCGGCGCGACGGAACGCCGAGCAGCCAGGTCATCATGTCGTCGTTCGACGGGCGCGCGGTGTACTTCGGCAGCCGCTTCTATCAGGTGGACGGTGAGGACGCCTACATCACCAGTGATTCGAACGACACGTCGACCGGGGTGGGTGGCTATGCCGTGACCTCGTCAGTGCAGCCGGTCGTGGAGCTGCGCGATGCGCGCGGAATGCTGTTCGCCGCGCGGCCGACGCTGAGCCTGCAGACGACGCCGATCGACGACGCGTACAACGGCTGCTTCCTGAATCCCTACAACCAGGTGAATTACTGCACGGAAACGAAGACAACCGGCAGTTCGCGGACCGGTTCGGCGACCGGCGGCGCGCAGTAGGCCGTCGGGTCGTGCAACAGACGAAGGGCGCCCGTTCGGGCGCCCTTCGTCGTTTCAGCCGGTGTCACTTCACCCAGTTCTTCGGATTGCGCCACGGGGTGGGATCGAAGATGGATTCATCGAGCGGCACGTCGGTGCGCATGTCGGAGTAATCCTCGGAGAAGACGAGCTTCCCGGTCGCGTCGCGGATCTCGACGCGGGGCGAGATCCAGGCGTCGCCGCGCGGCTGGTAGTTGACGAACCAGATGTCCTGGACGCGCGTCGAGTCGCGCGGGTTGGGCTCGAGCAGGCGCACGAACACCAGCCGTTCAGCATCCACCCAGAACTGCTTGCGGCGCATCTCGCCGCTGTTGGCACCGACGACCAGCATGGCCCGCCCGTCCAGCGAGTCGCGATGGAATCGCGCGAGGTCGAATCCCTGGCGGCGAAGCAGCGAATCGGTCCGCGCCACCGGGTTGGCGTAGACATCGAAGCCGAGCAGGAGGAGGTCGTTGATGCCCGGCTCGGCGCGGACGAGGCGGCCGTTGGTGGCGACGAACTGGCTGTCGCGAGCGTAGAGCACGCCATTGCCGGCGCTCACCGGCTCGAAGTCGATGCGAAGGCGGCCGGGCAGCTCGAGCGCCTCGTACCACGTCTGCTCGTCCCAGGTGCCGTTGGGGAGGAGGCGCGACGTCTTCTGGCGGAACGTGAGCGTGCGGTACCAGCGACCGGCGTAGCGGTCGTGCATCGCGGCAACCACATCCTCACCCGAGGCATAGGTGGCGGCACGGGCACGCGCGGGCACCGGAGTGGCGATGGGCGCGCGGGCGCACGCGCCAGCGGCGATGACGATGAGACCGAGTGCCGCGACGCGCGCGGCGTGGGCGGAAGCGATGCGCATGCCCAAAGCTTCTCCCGGTGCGCGCGGCGCGCAACCGGTGGACTACGCCACGGCGCGCGCGGCGGCGAAGGCCTCGTTCACGAACGCGACCAGCTGCGGCAGCGTGAACGGCTTGTGGAGCTGCGGATTGGCGTGGTGGCCGCGTCGCGTGAGCTCGTCCGCGGAGAAGCCACTCATGCTCGCCACCCGGACGGCGGGATAGCGTGCCTCGACGTGTGCCGCGAGCTCGTGGCCGCTCATCCCCGGCATCATGATGTCGGTGAGGAGCAGCACCGCCGAGAGGTCCGGCTCACGGGAGAGCAGCTCGAGCGCCTGCTCGCCGCCACCGGCGCCGATCACGCGATAGCCAGCGCGAGCCACGGCGCGCATCGTCACGTCCCGTACCGCGGCTTCGTCGTCGACGACGAGCACGGTGCGACCGGTCTGTCGCGCGGGACCGCGTTCGGAGAGCAGCGTCGCGGATGGGAGGGTGGCCTGATGCACGGGGAGATAGACGGTGAAGTCGGCGCCCAGGCCGGGCGCACTCTCCACGGTGATATGCCCATTGGACTGCGTGACGATGCCGTGCACCGTGGCGAGGCCAAGCCCGGTGCCCCGCCCCTGCGGCTTCGTCGTGAAGAACGGCTCGAAGAGGCGTTCGAGCACCTCGAGCGGCATTCCGGTGCCCTCGTCCTTTACGGTGAGGGTGACGTACTCTCCCGTCGGGATGACGCCGAAGCGGTGCTGCATGGCGGTGCGCAGCTGACGATGCGCGGTGCGGATGATGATCGTGCCACCAGCCAGCATGGCGTCGCGCGCGTTGAGCACGAGGTTCATCATCACCTGCTCCATCTGCCCCGCGTCTGCGAAGACCGGTGGCAGGGCCGGTTCGAGCTGCGCGTGGAGGCGAACGTCGGCGCTGATGACGCGGCAGAGGAGCCGCTCCATGCCGGCGGCGGTCGCATTCAGGTCGAGCGCGCGCGGCTGGAGCACCTGGCGGCGACTGAAGGCGAGGAGCTGCCGGGTGAGCGTCGCGGCCCGGTCGGCCGCCTCGCGGATCTGCACGACGTCGTCGCGGCGCGCATCCGCCGGCGCGATGGCATCGAGGAGCAACTCGACGTTGCAGCTGATCGCGGTGAGCAGGTTGTTGAAGTCGTGGGCGATACCGCCGGCGAGCTGGCCGACGGCCTCCATCTTCTGCGCTTGCCGGAGCTGCGAGGCGAGCTCGGCGCGATCCGAGGCGTCCATGACGGTACCGATGCAGCGATAGGGCGTGCCGTCGCCGTGGCGCAGCACCGCGCCACGCTCGATGACGGGGATCCACTTGCCGTCGCCGCGGCGGAACCGATACTCGGCCGACCAGTGGGGCGTGCGGTCAGCGGCGTCGAGCGCGGCGCCCACGACGGCGCGCAGGCGCTCGACGTCGTCCGGGTGCACGTTGGCCATCCACCAGTCATGCGTCTGCTCGGGATCGCGCCAGAGGAATTCCGTCGCCAGGGCCTCGCTGCGATAGAGCGCGCCGGTCGCGAGATCGTGGTCGAAGATCATGCTGCCCACGCGATCGGCAACGACGCGGAATCGTTCCTCGGTTGCGCGCCTGGCGCGCTCCATCTCGTGGCGGCTGGTGACGTCGCTGAAGGTGCAGACGACGGCCTCCACGCGGCCATCCACGAGGATGGCGCTGGAGTTGACGGACAGCCAGAGAAAGCTGCCGTCGCGCCGGGTGATGCCCATCACCACGTCACGCGTGGGCTCACCCGTCCTGAGCGTGATGTTGGCCGGCAGCTCGTCGGACGCGTAGACGGACCCGTCGAGCCGGATGGAGTGCCAGCGGTGGCGTTCGCTGAAGCTGGCGCGAAGCTCCTCCTCGGTGACCCCGAACAGCTCGAGCGCGCGTGCATTGCAGAGCTCCGTCGAGCCGTCCGCGTTCTGCACGACGACGCCCTCACTCATCGTCTCGACGACGGAGCGGTACCGGGAGTCAGGGGCAGGAACGGGGGGCATCGGAACAGGACGAAACAACCGCCGCGGCGTTACGATCGCTGAGGCCGGTCGGGGCTTGCCCGATCCGCAGCCGGCGCGCAGCTCCGACCCCCCGTTATCGTAAAGAGGAGTCATCCCAACCCCGGAACCAGAAAAATGTCAGATCCGTCGTTCGTGCGCGGGATGTTCACCGGCGCCATCCACGATTCGCTGCTCTTTCCCTTCCCCTCGCCGCTGGACGAGCGGGATCCCGATGAGGCGCGGACGGTGCGACGGCTCCTCGACGCACTGGCGGAGATGCGGCGGGCCGGCCTCATCGACTCGGCGAGGTTCGACGAGGAGGAGACGATCCCCGAGCCCACCATTCGCGCTCTGGCGACGAGCGGCTGGCTGGCGCTCTCCATTCCGCGCGAATATGGCGGGCTCGGTCTCTCGCCGTCGGCGTATGCGCACGTGTTCGGTGCGATCTCGAGCCTCGATGCATCGCTCGGCGTGCTGTGTGGCGTGCATTGCGGGCTTGGTTCCAAGGCCATCGTGCTCTTCGGCACGCCGGAGCAGAAGGCGCGCTACCTGCCGATGCTGGCGCGCGGCGAGACGCTCGCCGCGTATGCGCTCACCGAACCGGAGACCGGGTCGGATGCCCAGAACATCGTCACGCAGGCGCGGCAGAATGAAGACGGCAGCTGGACGCTCAACGGGCGGAAGCACTGGATCGGCAACGGCCAGCGCGCCGGCGTGATCGCGACCTTCGCGCAGGTGCCGGTGCAGCGCGGCGACAAGACCGTGCTGCGGCCCACCGCGTTCATCATTCGTCCCGACATGCCGGGCTTCTCGGTGGCGGGAACCGTCCGCAAGATGGGCATCCGCGGCTCGACGCAGGCCGAGCTGGTGTACGAGAATCTCCAGGTGCCGGCGGATCATGTGCTCGGCACGGTGGGCAAGGGATTCGGCGTCGCCGTACGGGTGCTGAACGGCGGCCGGATGACGCTCGCCGCCGGGTGCACGGCCGGCACGAAGGCGCTGCTCTCGGAGATGGTGGCCTTCGCCGAGGAGCGGGTGCAGTTCGGGCACCCGATCGCCGACTTCGAGATCACCCAGCGCAAGCTCGCGCGCACCGCAACCGACATCTACGCGGCCGATGCGATGCTCGGCGAGCTGGCGCGCCTCGCGGAGCACCCGGAAGGGGAGTACGCGCTCGAGGCGGCGTGCTGCAAGGTGTTCGCAAGCGAGATGCTCTGGCGTGCCGCGGACGAGATGGTGCAGATCGGCGGCGGGCGCGGCTACGTGAAGCCATATCCCTACGAACGCCAGCTGCGCGATGCACGCATCAACCGGATCTTCGAGGGCACGAACGAGATCCTGCGGTTGTTCATCGCGCTGAACGGCATCCAGCAGCCGGCGGAGGAGCTGAAGGAGCTGGGCAGCGCGCTGCGACGGCCGCTGCGGAACCTCGGCCTGATCTCGGGATTTGCCGCCTCGCGCATCGCGAGCCGGCTCGGCGCGACGCCCGACATCGAGACGCCGCTCCACGACCGCCTGAAGGCGCACAAGGAGCACTTCGAGAAGCACGTCGTCGACCTCAAGGAAGCCACCGAGCGGCTGATCCGCGCATACCGCAAGGAGATCGTGGACCGCCAGCAGGAGCTCGAACGACTGAGCGACATGGCGATCGAGCTGTTCGCCACGGCCTGCGTGCTGGCGCGCACCCAGCAACTGCTGGAACAGCGCAGCGAGGCCGGCTGTCCGCGGGAGCTGGAGTTGTGCGACCTGTTCGTGATCGAGGCGGGGCGTCGATTCCGGTCGCATCGCCTCGCCATCCAGAGTCCGCAGGACGAGACCCGACGCGCCGTGGCGCGCGGTGTGCGCGAGGCCAGTGGCTACGGCGTGACGAGCGCCATCCTCTCCGACGACACCGCGAACGGGGCACCATGATCAGGGAAGAGCTCCACATCTATGACGTTTCCGTTCCGCTCAGGAGCGGAGGGCTGGTGTATCCCGGCAATCCGCCGATCTCGATCACGCCGCAACAATCGATCGCCCAGGGGGCAGGCGCGAACGTCTCGCGGGTGGACTTCGGCTCGCACACGGGCACCCATGTGGACGCACCGAAGCACTTCTTCGATGACGGCGCGGGCGTGGACACCATCCCGCTGGAACTGCTGATGGGACCGGCGCGCCTGCTGGCGTTCGGCGAAGCGGTGACGAGCATCGGCGAGGCGGAGCTGGCGGCGCACGATCTCACCGGCGTGACGCGGCTGCTGCTCAAGACGCGCAACTCGAAGTGGCTGGCCTCAGGGAGCGCGGACTTCCACAACGACTACACGTACGTCGCGCCCGACGGCGCCGAGTACCTTGCGCGGCTCGGCGTGCGGCTGGTTGGCGTGGATTACCTCTCGATCGAGCAGTTCCACTCGGGACACCACAGGACGCACCGCACGCTGCTCGAACAGGGAATCGTGATCGTGGAAGGACTCTTGCTCCACGAGCCGCCAGCGGGCGATTACCACCTGCGCTGCCTGCCGCTGCGGCTGGTGGGCCTGGATGGTGCGCCGGCGAGGGCGGTGCTGGTGGGGTAAATGTGACTTGAACAATGGATGATCCATGCAACTTGCGATGATCGGGCTGGGCCGGATGGGCGGGAACATGACGGAGCGACTGATGCGCGGCGGACACAGCGTCGTCGTGTACGACCGCGATCCGGCCACGGTACAGAAGTACCAGGGCATGGGCGCCCAGCCAGCGAAGGACCTAGCTGGGATCGTGAGCCAGCTCCAGGCGCCGAGGGTCATCTGGATCATGGTACCGGCCGGCAAGCCGGTGGATGACACGATCGATGCGCTACTGCCGCAGCTGTCACCGGGCGACATCCTCATCGACGGCGGCAACTCGATGTACAAGGACACGCGTGCCCGGGCGGAACGCGTGGCGGCGAAGCAGATCAACTTCATCGACGCCGGCACGAGTGGCGGTGTGTGGGGGCTCGAGAACGGCTATTGCCTGATGGTGGGCGGCGACACAAAGGCCGTGAAGCACTGCGAGCCGATCTTCCTCACGCTCGCGCCGAAGGACGGCTACCTGCACGTCGGCCCGCCTGGCGCGGGACATTACGTGAAGATGGTGCACAACGGCATCGAGTACGGGCTGCTGCAGGCGTACGCCGAGGGCTACGAGATCCTCGCCGCATCGCAGAAGTATCCCGAGCTGGACCTCGGCGCGATCGCCGAACTGTGGCAGCACGGCAGCGTGGTGCGCTCGTGGCTGAATGAGCTTGCCGCCGCCGCGTTCGCGCGCGATCCGCGGCTCGACAAGCTCAAGGGCTACGTCGCCGATTCCGGTGAGGGGCGCTGGACGGTGGCGGAGGCGATCGAGGAGGACGTGCCGGCGCCAGTGATCACGCTCTCGTTGATCATGCGCCTGCGCTCGCGGCAGCCGGACACCTTCTCCGGCAAGGTGATCGCCGCACTGCGGAACGAGTTCGGCGGGCACGCGGTGAAGGGCTCGTGAACACGCCGGCCGCCGGACAGGCGGTGCGCACGACCCCACGTGTCAGCGGGCAGTACGGCATCGTCCCCGGAGCCACCGAGCGCGCCGATCCGTGCACGATGGTGATCTTCGGCGCCACGGGCGACCTCACGCGACGCAAGCTGTTCCCCGCCCTCTACCAGCTCGCGGCTGAGCACCTGATCGCGCCCAACTTTGCCGTGCTGGCCGTGGGCCGCGAGACAAACGAGACGGACGAGTCGTACCGCGAGAAGATGCGCGCCGCGCTTGGCGAGTCCGACGAAGTGAAGCGAGTGGACGAGAAGGTGTGGGCGTGGCTGGCCCAGCGGACCTTCTACGCCGGCGGCGATGCGAGCGACGAGACGGCATACGCGACGATCCGCCAGCGCCTCGAGGAGATCGAGCATGATCGTCAGGACGCCGAGCGGAACCGCTTTTTCTATCTCGCCGTGCCGCCGAGCGTGTTCGAGACGATTGTCCGCCACCTCTCGACCAGCGGGCTCGTACCGCGCCACGACGATCCCAATGCACGGCCGTGGGCGCGCGTGGTGGTGGAGAAGCCGTTCGGGCACAGCCTCGAGACGGCATGCGAGCTGAACGCGCTCGTTCTCTCGCTGTTCGCCGAGCACCAGGTGTATCGCATCGATCATTACCTGGGCAAGGAGACGGTGCAGAACGTCCTCGTCCTGCGCTTCGCCAACTCCATCTTCGAACCGCTGTGGAACCGCAGCCACATCAGCCACGTGCAGATCACGGCCGCGGAGGAAGTAGGCGTGGAGGCGCGCGGGAAGTACTACGAGGAAGCCGGCGTCGTGCGCGACATGTTCCAGAACCACCTCATGCAGCTGCTCGCTCTCACGGCCATGGAGCCGCCGCCGAGCATGACGGCCGACGCCGTGCGCGACGAGAAGGTGAAGGTGCTCAAGTCCGTGCGCTGGTTCACGCCGGAGACGATTCCCGAGATGTGGGTGCGGGCCCAGTACGCGGCGGGAGAGATCAAGGGCCAGCCGGTGCGCGGCTACCGCGAGGAGCCGAACGTCTCACCCGATTCGCAGACGCCGACGTATGCCGCGGCGCGATTCCACATCGACAACTGGCGCTGGCAGGGCGTGCCGTTCTTCCTGCGCAGCGGCAAGCGGCTGGCCAAGCGCGTGTCGGAGATTGCCGTGCAGTTCCACGCGCCGCCGCACCTCATGTTCGGCGGCGAAGTGAAGGAGCACGGCGCGCTGCAGCCCAACGTCCTCGTCATGCGCGTGCAGCCGAACGAGGGTGTGTCGCTGAACTTCGAGGTCAAGGTGCCTGGCGCGGCGGTGGCGATGACGCAGCACGTCGAAGTGGCGCCGGTGGACATGGACTTCAGCTACGCGGAGGCGTTCGGCGAGACCGCGGCGCCGGCGTACGAGACGCTGCTGCTCGACGTGATGATCGGCGAGGCGACGCTGTTCACGCGGAGCGACGAAGTGGAGGCGGCGTGGAAGATCATCGACCCGGTCCTGAACTACTGGACTGCCCATCCGGCCGAACCGATGCCGACCTACCCCGCGGGCAGCTGGGGGCCGAAGGCGTCCGACGAGCTGCTCGCACCGTGTGACGCGCAGTGGCGCGACCCCGAGGGCGATCACGCCGACTGAGCATCGGATCGAGGAAAGCCGCCTCGCGGGTCATGAGACCAGCGGTAGCTGCACGGTGAAGGTGGAGCCGGCGCCCACCTCGCTCTCGACGAGGATGCGTCCGCCGAGCGCCTCCGCGAGCCGCTCGCTGATGGCGAGTCCGAGGCCCGCGCCTGGCTTTTCACTGTTGCCGAGCCGGCTGAACTCCTCGAAGATCACCGCGCGCTTGTCCGGGGGAATGCCGATTCCGGTGTCGATGACGTCTACGCAAACCCAGCCGCCGTCCGTCCCCTGCGCGCACGCCTGGCTCCTCGCGCGCAGCGTCACGGAGCCGGCGGCGGTGTACTTGATGGCGTTGGACAGCAGGTTGCCGACAATCTGCCGGAGCCGGCCGCCATCGGTGACGAGCAGCGGAAGCTCACTGATCGCGTCCACGCCGAGGGCGAGGCCACTCGCGTGCGCCGCTCCGCGATACTCCTCGTACAGGCTGCGTACGAGCTCGCCGACGTGGACCGGTTCACGCCGCAGCGCAACGACCCCCGTCTCGGTACGAGCCAGCTCGTGCAGGTCGTCGATGAGGGCGAGGGCACGACGAATGGAGCTCCGCAGTGACTCGATGCTGCCACGCTGGGCCGCGTTCACCTCGCCGTAGATGCCGTCGGCGACGAGCGCGGCGTAGCCGTCCGCCGCGCCGAGGGGATTCTTGAGGTCATGACTGAATCCGCGAATGAGGCGCTCGCGGCTCGCCATGACGCGCTCCAGCTCGCGCCGCGCGTCGCGGGACTCGTCGAGCAACCTGACCTTTTCGAAGGCGAGCGCGGCGAGATGGCCGAAGATCCGCGCCCAGTCGCCGTCAGCCGCGTGCCGATCTCCACCGGGGGCACCGGCGATGTACAGTGCGCCGATCGGGCGACCGGCCTGCTGGAACGGGAGCACGATCGCGGAGTCCGCGACGTACTCGGGCGTTCCGCGCTCGAGCGCTGCCGCGACGTGCGACCCCTCGTACGGCCGGGTCGTGCCGACAGGATGTGATCCCTCGCCAGCCGCGCCACGCACGACGAGGACGCGTGAGCCGTCCGCGGCAGGTTCCACCCGCTCGAGCCAGGTGTATCGCGCGCGGGTGACGTCGAGCGCGGACCGGACGATCTGCTCCGTCACGTCTTCGATCGTGAATGCGCCAGCCAGCGCTTCCGACGTCTCACGCAGCGCAGCTTCGTACTCGGCGCGACGCTCGAGCGTTGCGGTGAGGCTGCTCTGGCGCCGAGACAGCATGACGGCGACGGCGAGCGCCGCCAGCGCCGCGAACACGAGTGCGGCATTGACGAGGAGGCCCTGCCGTTCGTGCGCCGCGATTTCCTCGCGCTGGACGAGGATCTGGCGGGAGAGCGCCACCGGAAGGCGATCAACCGCCTCGATGATCGAATCGCGCAGGTCGCGCTGGCCGCGAACGGCGAGTGCAAGGTGCTGCGGAGAAAGCTCGGCGTTGAGCACCGCCCGGTTGAGGCTGTGCCAGCGCTCGACGCGGCCGCGGACGTCGGCCACACTTTCCACGGCAGCCGGGCCGAGTTTCGGCGCGAGTCGCTCGAGAAACGTCACCTGGCGCGTGTTTCGATCGGCCGCCGCATGGTACTGTTGGAGCATCACGCTGTCGCCGGAGAGCGCGTAGCCCTGCAGCGCGGCGTACTCCAGCGACAGTCCCGACTCGAGCTGCCACGAGCGTACTCGTGCCGGCTCGATCGTGCGCGTGATCTCGCTGAGCAGGCGCATGATTCGTCGCGTCTCGAGCGCCGGGATCATCACGGACCCGACGAGCGTGATGCCGAGGAGGCAGACGAGCGCCAGCGCCACGAAGTCGCGACGCGCCCAGGGCTTCCGACGCGCGCTCACTGATTCATTCTCGTCACGCTTCACGGCACCGGATCCGGATGGCGGATGGACGCTCGCGACTAACGTGACCCGGAACGCACGCCAGCGGAAGGCGGCTAGCTGGCGACGCCCTCGAAGTCGATGAACCCGCGACGCGGATCCGTCGCGATCAGGCGCACGCGCACCCGCTCGCCGACATCCATGCCGCGCTCGCCACGCATGACGCGCCCTTCGGCGGGCGGCGAGAGCAGGCGCACGTAGGTGCCATCCTTGTTGACGCCGGTGACGATGGCATCGTAGACGGTGCCGACGTGATGCTCGAGGAGGATGGCCCCCGCCGCCTTGCGGGCGATGCGCTCGACCCGATTGGCGGCGTTCTCGCGCTCGGTGCAGTGGGCGGCGATGGTGGCCAGCTCGTCATCGCCGTACGGCGCGGGCGCGTTCGCAATGGCGGCCTTTACCAGCCGCTGCGTGACGAGATCGGCGTAGCGCCTGTTGGGCGCGGTGGCGTGGGAATAGTCGTGTGCCGCGAGGCCGAAGTGGCCCTGATCATCGGCCGGCCCGGGCTTGTCGAGCACATACTCACCGGGCCCGAGCAGCTTGACGATGCTGAGCGAGAGATCGGGAAATCGCAGCGGATCGGCCGCGCGCCGCGCCGCGAGAAAGTCGGCCAGCGCCCTGGCGTCCGGTTCAGCGGGCAGCGTGGCGCCGAACTTCGCCGCCAACTCGACGATGCGACTCCAGCGCTTCGGCTCGCGCACCACGCGCCGGATCGCCGAGCGCTTCTGCTCGGCGAGGTAGCGCGCGATGGCGACGTTGGCGGAGATCATGAAGTCCTCGATCAGGTCGCGGGCGCGATTTTTCCGCGTGACCTTGATCGCGGTGACCTTCCCGTCGCTGCCGACGGCGGTGGCCTCGACGGTCTCGAACTCCAGAGCGCCGGCGCGGTCGCGCAGCGTCTTCATGAGGCTGGCCGCGCGGTCCTGGAGCCAGATCTGCTCCTGGAGCTTCGGGTCGCGCGCCACGGCTTCCGGCGCGGCACCGCGCCCCTCGAGCCAGTCGCCGAGACTCTCGTAGGCGAGCTTGGCCCGGTTGACGACCATGGCGCGATAGACGTCGTGCGAACGGGGCGTGCCGTCACGCTCGAGCACCAGGTCGATCACCAGCGCGACACGCTCCTGACCCTCGCCGAGCGACGTGAGGTCGGTGGAGAGCTGCTCGGGGAGCATCGGGTAGACCGCAACGCCCGTGTAGACGGAGGTCGCGTTGGTGTACGCATGCGTGTCGAGCGCGGAGCCCTTCGGCACGAGCGCATCGACGTCGGCAATCCCGAGCCGCACGCGGATGGCGCCGTCGGGGAGCTCTTCCGCCACTTCCACCTGATCCAGGTCGCGCGACGAGGCGTTGTCGATCGAGCTCCAGAGGAGCGACCGCAGGTCGCGAATATCCGGCGCGAGCGGCGCCGGCTTCAGCCCCTCGAGCTCGCGACGCGCGGCATCATCGAGATCGGGAGCGAAGTCACTGTCAACCAGTGCCTGATGTGCGATGATATCGAGACTGAACATGTGACCTGGGTGAATCGTGAGACGTGAAGCGTGAATCGTGACGGCGTGAGGAGGTACGTCTCATCCTTCGCGTCTCACGTCTCACCGGATCGCGTACCGTCTGTGCTCACCCCGTATTACGGAGTCCCTGCGCGATACCGCTCAAGGTGGTAGCCAGGACGGCGTCGACCTGTTGGTGATCGTGTTCGCCGCCTGCGTCCAGCTCACGCTTGCGGCGCATCAGGGCGATCTGGATGAGCGAGAGCGGATCCACGTATGGATTGCGCAGGCGGATCGCGGACTGGAGCACCGGATTGTCGGTCAGCAGCTCCGGCGTGTCGCGAATCCGCAGGATCGCGTCCACCGTGCGTTGAAACTCTTCCTCGAGTTGCTCGAGCAGGAGGACGTCGCCGCCGAGCTGGCGTACGTAGGCGCTGGCGATCTCGAGGTCGGTCTTGGCGCAGACCATCTCGATCTTCCCGATCATGTCGTCGAAGAAAGGCCACTCACGCGCCATGACACGCAGACGCTGGAGCCCCTGCTCCGTGCTCGCCTCCTCGGCGAGCGCCGTCCCCGCACCGAGCCAGCCGGTGAGCATGAGGCGGATCTGGGTCCAGCCGAATCCCCACGGGATGGCGCGAATTCCCTCGATGCCCTTCGCCGCGCCGGGCCGGAACGACGGCCGCGACCCGAAGCGCGCGTCGGCCAGCTCGGCGATCGGCGTCACGCGTGTGAACAGCTCGAACAGCGCCGTGTGCTCGTGTGCCGTCGCGCGATAGACGGCGAGCGCGCGCGCACTGAGCCGGCGCATGACCTCGCGATGCTCGGCGTCGGCACTCGGGTTTGCCTGCGCCTCGAGGATCCGGAACTCCTGCATCAACGCGCCCGACATCGTGACCTCGAGCGTGCGTTCGGCGAGGGGCAGGAGACCGAACTGCTGCGAGATGATCTCGCCCTGCTCGGTGATCTTGATGCAGCCATCCACCGTTCCCGGCGGCAGTGCCGCCAGCGCGCGCGCCACGGGTGAGCCGCCACCACGCCCAACGCTGCCGCCGCGCCCATGGAACAGGCACAGCCCGACCCCGGTATCGTGAAAGAGCTTCGCGAGCGCTTCCTGCCCTTCGTACAACGCCCACGACGACGTGACGATCCCCGCATCCTTGCTGGAGTCGGAGTAGCCGATCATCACTTCCTGCCGATTACCGCGCGCGGCGAGCTGGCGCTGGTAGACAGGATCTTCCAGCAGTGTGCCCATCACCCGCGTCGCTTGCTCGAGGTCGTCCAGGGTCTCGAACAGCGGCACGACGTCGAGCTTCGACATCGGCGGATCGGCCGCGAGGTCGACGAGGCCCGCTTCGCGAGCGAACAGGAGCACGCGCAGCAGGTCCTCGGGGCAGGTGGCCATCGAGATGATGTACGTGCTCGCCGCACGCTCTCCCATCTCCTCCTGGATCGTGCGGACGGCGCGAAAGGTGTCGAGCACGCGGCGCGTCGCATCGTCGAGCGGCATGCGGCGGTTCACGAGCGGGCGACGGCCGAGCAGTTCGCGGCGCAGTGCCTCAGCATCGAGGGCGGGGACGCCAACCTGCGCCGCGATGTCGGCCATCGCCGCCGAGTGGACGTCGGCGTGGTCGCGGACGTCCATCATGTAGCCGAACAGTCCATGCGCACGCACACTCGCGAGCAGTGGATCCACCGTCGTGCGACAGGCGTGGGTCGCGCCGGCCGACACGAGGTTCTCGCGCACCAGCAGGAGATCGCGTTCGAGCTCCGTGGCCTCGCGATACGCAGCCGGCTCCTGCACGGCGCGGCCGGCGTCACGCGCCGCGGTCAGTCGTCGCGCGGCGTCGATGCGCGCCGCCATGAAGCTCAGCTTGAGCCGAAGCGGCTCGTCAGCGTTGCGTGCGTGGTTGGCCTCCCAGACCCGTGGCATGACGTCGCGATCGCGGTCCAGCGAGTCACGCAGCTCGGCCGAGGGCGGCGCGAAGTCGGCCGAGAGCGAGAGCCGCTCGATCAGCGCGTCGAGGTCGGCTTCATACCGGCCGAGCATGGCGTAGCTCGCACGACGGGCGGTGGCGACGGTGACGTCGGGCGTGACGAACGGATTGCCGTCGCGGTCGCCGCCGACCCAGTTGCCGAGGGTGAGCGGCACCACCTGCTGCAGCGCTTCCGACGATTCGCCGAACTCCTCCTCGTACGCGCGCACCAGCGCATCGCGCGCCGCGGCACTGGCATCGAGCAGCCGGGTCTCGAGGTACCAGAGCACCGTGCTCACCTCGTCGCGCACCGACGGACGGTCGTGGCGCACCTCGGAAGTGAGCCAGAGGAGCTCCACCGCGCCATCGAGCGACTCCTCGATCGGGCGGCGTTCGGCGTGCGGCACCTGCTCACGCGCGAGGAGCGCTTCGGCCACGCGAGCCTGGAGGCCGAGCAGGGTGCGACGGGTTGACTCGGTGGGATGCGCGGTGAGCACCGGCCGCACATCGAGCCGGAGCAGGGCGCGCTCGACGTCGGCCGCACCGTGGCCCTGCTT
>Ga0157372_10001919_pt1 | contig 22569 bp, 21 predicted proteins | sample C55metaG_FD_115307 | JGI IMG/M metagenome (GOLD analysis project Ga0157372, IMG submission 115307) | Corn rhizosphere microbial communities from Kellogg Biological Station, Michigan, USA - C5-5 metaG | ecosystem: Host-associated > Plants > Roots > Rhizosphere > Soil | place: USA: Michigan... | reverse complement strand
CTCGGTGCTGCTCGTGTTCCTCGTGCTGGCCGCGCTCTACGAGAGCCTGGTGCTGCCGCTGTCGATCCTGCTCATCGTGCCGATGGCGCTCTTCGCGGCGCTCACGGGCGTGTGGCTCACGCACGGCGACAACAACATCTTCACGCAGATCGGCTTCATCGTGCTGGTGGGCTTGTCGGCGAAGAACGCGATCCTGATCGTGGAGTTCGCGCGCGAGCTGGAGTTCGCCGGGAAATCGCCGCTCGAGGCCGCGATCGAGGCCGCGAGACTTCGGCTGCGCCCGATCCTCATGACGTCGCTCGCCTTCATCATGGGCACCGTGCCGCTCGTGACCTCCTTCGGCGCCGGCGCGGAGATGCGCCGTGCGATGGGCGTCGCGGTCTTCTCCGGGATGATCGGCGTCACCGCCTTCGGCCTCTTCCTCACGCCGGTGTTCTACGTGGCGCTGCGCGCGCTCACCGGAAACCGGGCCCTGAAACAGCATGGCGAGGTGCCGCACAACGAGGCCTTCGCCGGATCGTCGGATTGATTGCCATGAACACACGTCTTATCGCGGGAGTGACACTTGCCCTGATCCTCGCCGGCTGCGCGACGCCGCCGGCGATCGACGCGTCGGCGCTGCCGCAGGTACCCGCAGCGTTCAAGGAGTCTCCCTCTCCCCTGGGAGAGGGCCGGGGTGAGGGTCAACTGCGCTTCAGGCTCGTCTCCGCCGTCCCGCCGGACGGCCGCTGGTGGACCGTCTTCGGCGATCCCGTGCTCGACGACCTCGTGCACCGCGCGGACGAGCGCAACACGTCCATCCAGGTCGCCGCGGCCCGATTGCTGCAGGCGAGGGCGCTCTTGCAGCAATCGAATGCCGATCGCCTGCCGCAGGTGGGTGTCGCCGCCGGGGTGCAGCGCGGCGACGGCCTCACGGTCACGAACCTGCCGCCGGGCCATCCGCAGACCTTCTACACGGCCGGCGCGAACGTCTCGTGGGAGGCGGACCTCTTCGGCAAGCTGCGCCGCGCGAGCGAGGCCGCGTCCTACGATGCGCAGGCGCGCGAGGCCCTGCTTCGCAACACGCGCCTGGTGATCGAGGCGGACGTGGCGCAGGCCTATCTCGCGTTGCGCGCGCTCGACGAGGAGCGCCGCATCGTGCGCCAGACCGTGGACGCGTTTCGCGGCACGCTCGACCTCACGCAACGCCGCTATCGGGCGGGCGACGTGGCCGAGCTGGACGTCGCGCGCGCCACGACGCAGGTCGCGGCGACCGAGGCCGATGCGCTCGCGCTCGACCGCCAGCGCGCGCAGCTCGAGCATGCCATTGCCGTGCTCGTGGGCGAGATGCCGTCGGGCTTCTCGATCGCCGAAGCGCCGTTGAACGCCGCGCTGCCGGGCATTCCCGCGGGGCTTCCCGCGGACGTGCTCGCGCGCCGGCCGGATGTCGCCGCGGCGCAGGCGTCGATGCTCGCGGCGCAGGCGCGCGTGGGAGTCGCCCAGGCGGCGTGGTTCCCGGACATCTCGCTCACGGGCGCGGGCGGCCTCGCGTCGACCGCGGCCTCCGAGCTGTTCAAGTATTCGGCGCGCGCGTGGAGCGTGGGCCTGCTCGCGTCGCTGCCGATCTTCGACGGCGGCCGGCGCGAGGCCGGCGTGCGTTTCGCGAGCGGCGACATGGATGCGGCCGTCGCGCAGTACCGCGAGCAGGTGCTGGTCGCCGTGCGCGACGTCGAGGACCAGCTCTCTTCCCTGCGGCTGCTCGAGCGCCAGGCCGAGGCGCAGGACCGCGCCGTGCGCGCCGCGTCGCGCGCCACCGCGCTCTCCGATCGCCGTTGGCGCGAAGGCCTCGTGAGCCAGCTCGACCTGCTCGATGCGCAACGCAGCGAGCTCGCCGACCGGCGCGCGGCGGTGGAAGTGAAGGGCGCCCAGTACCAGGCCACGGTCGGGCTCGTCCGCGCGCTCGGAGGCGGATGGGAGGTGAAGTCATGAGCGACCGGCCTTCGGACCTCCCGATCGTCGCCGGGCCGCTGCTCGGCATGGTGCTCGCGATCCTGGCGATGCTCATCCTCGTTTTCGCATGAAAGGACATTCGATGGACAAGCGCAAGGCGGCGAAGGAGGAGGTCGACGTGATCGGCCCGCTCCTCATCACGCTGATGATCCTGGTGCTCATCGTGATCACGCTGCCGAAGTGACGCCACGACGGCGGCCGGGTCGAAGGCGGGCCGCAGCGGCCGCTCGAATTGCAACGCGTGCCGCCCGAAGGCGGCTGGAGTCAAAGACTTACGGCTGCAAGGCTCGTGCCGGCGCGCAACCATGCGCGCGCCGCGATGGATGTCAGACGATTCTGATTTTGCGGGATGTGAGATAGCTCACAGCATCGGCGTTTGGCGCCGCCTACGATTCGCCCCATGTCGAGCTACCGCATCATCCGCTGCATCACGCCGCTGGTTCCCGAGGGCTTCGCGTGCACCGTGATGGGAGTCCGCGAGGACGTGGCCGGCCACAACGAGTTCGACGTGCGCGTGTGCGCGACCGCGATCGAAGCGAACATCGCGGCCGACAAGCTGGAAGCCGAGATCCGCACGCGGATCGCCTCGCGCGGCGAGCGGGTGGCCCCGGAGAAGAAGCGCACCGCCGTCGCCGCGGACTAACCCCCTCACGCCATCGCGAGCACGATCAACGCCATGATCGTGAGCATCAGGCACAGCACGGGACCGGCGGCATTGAGGGAAGTGTCGAGGGTGACCATCGGATGCTCCAGCTTTCGCGGCGCGCACCGGATCGAGTGCGCGCGATGATCATGCGCGCGGCGCCCGGGCGCGGGCAGGGGACGATTCCCCCGCCGGCACGATGAATATTCACCTCGCGCCGCCCCCCTGGGAAGGGCTCGGCGGCCGTCAGTGCCGCCGCTTGGCGCGCTTCTTCGCGATGCGCTCGTTCTGCTGCGCGGTCGCGATCTCCTCGCCGCTGCGGCCCTCGAGCTTCGGCGTGATGTTCTCGTCGATCCACTTCTGGTCCCACCATTCGACGGGCAGCACCGCCACGCCATCGAGGTAGACGCCGAAGTGCAGGTGGTCGCCGCCGGCAAAGCCCGTCTCGCCGGTCTTGCCGAGGATGCCGCCCTTCTTCACCGCGTCGCCCGGCTTCACGTCGACCTGGCTGCAGTGGCCGTAGAGCGTGTAGAGGCCGAGGCCGTGGTCGATGATGATCGCGTTGCCGTAGAGGCCGAGGTCGCCGGTCCAGGCGACCACGCCGCTGTTCGAGGCCTCGATCGGGTAGTGCTTCGTGACCGAGAGGTCGTAGCCCAGGTGGAATGCGGTGTCGATCGGCTCGCCGTGGTACGTGTAGGTCCGCGCGTCGGCGAAGTTGGCCTCGACCTTCGAGTTGCTGAGCTGGTGGAAGGCGCCTTCCCACAGGATCTTGGGCGACGTCTTCGACGTGACCTCGGTGATGAGGTCCTCGTTCTGCTTGCGCACGCCCTTGTCGACCGCGACGAAGACGTCCTTCACCGAGCCGTCGCGTTTCGAGACATCCTTCAGCAGCGGCACCACCTTGTTCTGGTAGAAGCTGTCCGAGACGGCGATCGTGCTCTTCTTGTACTTCACGTTCTTGAGCTCGTAGGAGAGCCGCATCTCGCGCGTGTTGCCGGCCTTGTCGGTGGCGACGATCGTGGCGCGGTCCGTCGGCTGCACGTCGTAGGCGTGCGAGAACATCGCGAAGTAATAGTCGGGATGCTCCTTCACCACGTTCTGGAAGCCCGGGAACCAGTGGGCCCCGACCTTGATGCCGGTCTTCGCGGTGTCGGGCGACGAGCGGTAGACCACGATCCCCACGCCGCCGAAATTGATGTAGCGGTCGTCGGCGATGAGCTCGATCTGCGGGGGCGTCACGTCGATCGCGATCTTCTTCTCGGCCACCGTCTCGTTGCCCTTGAAGGAATTGCGCAGCGACGCGTCGCGCGCGACCACCTTCAGCACCGCGGGGCCTTCCTTGATCCCCGCGACCTTCGCGAGGTCGACCTTCACCTTCTGGCTCGGGATGGGTTTCGCGTACTGCTCGGAGGCGAGCACCTGCTCGGGGCCGCCGCCTTGCGCCAGGCTGACGGTGACCGACTTGAGGCCGGTGCCCTTGTCCGTGACCTCGATCTCGATCGGCACGAGCCCGACCATGTCCGAGGCCGGCGATACCGCGACCTGCGGCGCATCGCCCTCGAAGCGCGGCCAGAGGAGGAATCCCCCGACGGCGAGCCCGATGACGACGATGAGGAGGATGACGAGGAGGATGGCGCCGGCGCGGCCGGTCTGGGAGTGCTGGGGCGGGGACGTGTTCACGATGCGGGCGAAGGTGGAAGCGGCGCCGTCCCGCGGCACGCGGACGGCCCGCTCATTCTACGCGTGGCTTGCACGATCCGGGGGGCGGACGCGAACGCTGATTCGCGATGGCCGCGCTTCCGGTGCCCTGCGGCCTAGGCGGCGGGCGCCGCCCGCTCGTTCATCCGCCGCAGGCGGTCCGCCATGACTTTCATGATCTGCAGGGCGAAGTGCGGCGTCGTCTGCACCATGAAGAGGAAGCGCTTCTCGGGGATCACGGCGAGCTTGCACGCCGTCTTCGCGACCGCGGTCCCCGTGCGCGGCGACTGGTCGATCAGGGCCATCTCGCCGAAGGGTTCGCCCGGGCCGAGCGTCTCGACGACGTGATCGCCGATCTGGAGCTCGACCTCGCCCTCGAGGATCACGTACATCTCCGAGCCCATGTCGTATTCCTGGAAGATCACCTCGCCCGCCGCGCATTCCCGCGGATGTTCCTCGATGGGGAAGATGCCGAGCTTCAAGTTTTCACCCGCGGGGTCGATTTCTGCGACGACATGAAGGGCATCCGACCTCCGGGAGGAAGGGCGAGGCCATGGTAGCAGGAGAACGCCGCGGCGGCGCGGGGGTCGAATCGCTCGTCTCCACCCTTCGAGCGAGCGCCCATGCTGATGCCCAAGAAAGCGAACGGAGCGAACCTGGAGGTCTCCGGCGGCGAGCTCACGATCCGTTTCGAGGCCGGCGGCCCCACTCTCGTGCACGTGGTGTGCGTGTGGGGGCCCAAGCCGCAGTTCGGCGGCCAGCGCCCGAAGATGTGGTCGAGCGAGACCACGACCACGGACGACGGCAGCGCCGAGGTCACGATTCCCGCGGAGATGGCGATCGCCGGCGCCCAGGTCACCTGGTCCGGCGGGCTGATCGCGACGGGGGCCGCCCAGGGCCGCCTGCTCGTGAGCGTCGAGCAGGCGCAGGGCGAGCGAGGCTCCTATGCCTACGAGTACAACTTCGGCGCGAAGAACGAGACCGAGACCTTCTACGACGGCCTCAACTTCGCCTGACGGTCAGGACGACACCATCCCGCCCACGCGCGGGCGGATGAGGTTCTCGACGTAGCGCACGCCGGTCACGCCGCGCGCCATGCGTCCCGCGCGCTCGGCCTGTCCCACGGTCGAGGTCCATCCCGTGAGGCGCACCACCGAGGCGTGCGACTCCACGCCGATCTTGCCGGTGAGACGCGCGTCGTGCGCGAGCGCGTCCATCACGACCGACTGGATACGCTCGTCTTCGGAGAGGCGGCGCTCTTCCACCACCAGCGGCGCGCGCGCTCTCGCATGCTCGATGCGCGTGGCGCGCACCTGCTCGTCGGTCACGATCGTCTCGTTGGGCGAGAGCGAATCCTCCACCGCGATCGGCTGCGACCGCGCGGCGGCGGGCGCGGGCGCCGGGGTCATCACGACCGGCTGCGCGGCGACCGGCTGCGCCCCGGGATAGAACGACTCGGCGGGCGACCACGAGGAATTCGCGGCCCACGCGGTGGCGGCGATCGCGGCAAGGCCAGCGCCGAGGGCGGCGTTGCGGATCTTCGGGCGGATCGTCATGCGTCTTCCCTTTCGTGTGGGTGTCCTTGTCGGAACATCTCTTGATCGTGAAGTTCTTGCCACAGCAAGGGAAGATCGAGCCATGTCGCCGATCGGCGACTGGCTCGCTCAGCGTCCCGTCGCGGCGACGATGCGCAGCGTCTTCGCCTGCGGGTCGATCTCCACGGTCGCGCCGTTCGGCACGAGCTGCGTCACGTCCTCGTCGAATCCCGCGAGCATGGCGATGCCGCCGAGTGCCGCGCCCTGCACGAGGATCGGGTTCACGGTGTTGAAGACGATCGCCAGCGGCACCTTGTCGCGCGAGCGCATCTCGGCCAGCATCCAGGCGCTCGCCACGCCGCCCTTCGAGGTGTCGAGCACGAGGATCCTGCCGACGTACGACTGGCCGGCGAGCTTGTGCGCGGGCCGCGAGAAGACGCCGGCGATGCGATCGAGGTCGTAGCGCGCGGAGAAGCCGTCCTTCGCCACCAGCGCCTCGCCCGACACGCGGTCTCCCATGGCGTGGCGCGCCTTCAGCACGCGCGGATGGAATCTCATCGTCGCCACGCGCGATGCCGCCTTCGCCTTCGCGATCATGCGAGCCTCCCGGTCTGCGCCGCCTCGACGCAATCCTCCATCGATGCGAGCATCGGCACGTAGCCGTAGCCGCCCAGGATGTTCACCATCTTCGCGCTGTTGGTCGCGAGCCGCTTCCACCCGTTCGCCTCCGCGATCTCGCGCGCGTACGACTGGTAGAAGCACATGCCCGCGAAGACCGTGCCGCCGGCCGCCTCGATGCGCCGCGTGTAGCCGAAGCGATCGGAGTCGGGCTTCACCTGCGGGCTCGTCACGGCGAGCAGCGGCACCTTGAACCTGCGGCCGTCGCAGAGCTCGGCCAGCGCACGAAGCTCGAAGATGCTGAGCTGCGGCGCCGAGAACACCACCACGTCCACTTTCGCATCGACCGCATACGACTGCTGCAGCGCCTTCACTTCCTTGCGCCCGACTTCGTGGCGGCGCATCCCCTTGCCCGCGACGTCGGCGAGGCGCGAGGCCTCGGGCGTGATGCCGACCAGGTGGAAGAGCGCCACGGAGCCGAAGCTCGCCATCGCCGCGCCGAAGTGCTTGAGCTCATCCGACGTGGGCGCGCGATCGACGCCCTCGATCACCGGCACGTCCCAGTAGTTGCCGGCGAGCCGCCCGATGACCCCGCCCAGCGCGCCCCAGTCGTTGAGCGACCCGGGCGTGTAGCGGGTGCGCACGTGCAGCGTCGCGCGGCGATGCGCATCGAGATGGAAGCCGTAGCGCGGCGTGCGGCCCGTGAGCCCGGCCGAGAGCGCCGACGGCCCGCCCTCGAAGTTGGAGCGCGCGCCGCAGACCGAGTTGCTGTAGATCACGACACCCGTATCCCCGAACGCGACGTGCTCGCCCCTGGTCGCGGCGAGCACCGTCTGGTAGTTGATGCACGTGTCCGTCATCGAGACGCCCAGCTTCACGAAGGCGTCGATCGCGCGGCGCTCGAGATCGAGCATCCACGGCGCCTGCTTGAGCTCGCGCGCCTTGGAGAAGTCGGTGCCGCGCGGGTCGGTGATCGTCGGGATGCGCACGGTGCGATCGCCCTTCTTCGCGGCGGCGAGGTTCTCGAGCCATTGCACGCCGTGCTCGCCCAGGCTCTCGGTGTCCGCCATGATGTGGGCCTGCGTCACGGGGACGAAATCGCGCGCGCCGAAGAAGTCGCCCACCTGCACCTGGTGCCCGATGGCGAGCTTCGGCACCGGGCCCATCTCGCCGGCGAGCATCGCCTTCTCTTCGCTGTTCAGCCTCATCGTGTTTGCCTCACTCGTTGACCGCGCCCGAGTCGCGCACCGCTTTCTGCCAGCGCACGACCTCGCCCTTCTGGAACTCCGCCAGGTCCGCCACCTCGGTGTTGGGCTGCACGCCGATCGCGACCAGCGGATCGCGGAAGGCGGGCGTGCGCACGACCTGCGCGGACGCCGCGCGCAGCTTCGCCGTCACGTCCGGCGGAAGGTTCGCGGGCGCGAAGACGGCCCACCAGGCGCGCGACTCGAGACCCTGCAGGCCCGCCTCGGCGAACGTCGGCACATCGGGCAGCACCGAAGAGCGGGAGGTGCCGCTCACCGCGAGGGCGCGCAGCTTGCCGCTGCGCACGTGGGGGATCACCGACTGCAGCGGGTCGAACATCACGGGGATCTGGTTGCCGAGGAGGTCCGTGATGGCCGGCGCGCTGCCCTTGTAAGGGATGTGCTGGAGCTTCACGCCGGCCGCGGCCGAGAACATCTCGCCGGTCAAGTGGCCGGGCGTGCCGTTGCCCGCGGAGCCGAACGGGATCTTGCCGGGATTCGCCTTCGCCTTCGCGATGAAGTCGGCGACCGACTTGATGTCCGATTGCGCGTTCACCACGAGCGCCACGGGCGAGCTCGCGATGAGCGCGATCGGCGTGAAGTCGGCCACCGGGTCGTACGCGAGGTGCTTGTACAACGCGCCGTTGATGGCGTTGGTGCCCACGGTGCCCATGAGCAGCGTGTAGCCATCGGGCGCGGACTTGGCGACCACGTCGGCGCCGATCGAGCCGCCGGCGCCGCCGCGGTTGTCGACGACGACCGCCTCTTTGAGGAGCGCGGTGAGCTGCTGCGCGTAGGGCCGGGCCACGATGTCCGTGGGCCCTCCCGCGGGGAAGGGCACGACGAGCTTGAGCGCGTGGTCGGGGTAGGTATCGCCGAAGGCGGGCAGCGCCGAGAGGGCGCAAGCGCCGAGCAACGCGGCGAGCGCGGTGCGGGTTTTCATCGTCTCTCCTGCAGGTGGGGGCTGGGAATCTCGAGGCGGCGAACGTTCGCCGGGATGAAGATGCGCTGGAACGACACCGGCGCATCGTGGTGCGTGTACGAGAAGACCTCGAGCACCATGCCGAAGCGCTGTCCGGTGCCGAGCTTCAGGATGCGCGCGACCTCCGCGGGAAACTCGCACGCGTACGCCTGCTGGCGCAGCGCGAGGGTGGGTGCGTTGAAGCGCCGGGCGAGGAGCGTGCGCAGCGTCACGCGATGCAGCTCCTCGAACGGGATCCGCAGGAAGGCGCCGAACCGCCCGGCATCCACGTAGAAGTCGCTCAGGCAGTCGAACTCGTCGGCGACGCTCATGCGCCGGCGCATGCGCACGAAGCGCGTCGCGGGCGCGAGGAACCCGGACCAGGGGCCTTTCGTGCGGACCTCGCGCCGGTCGAGCGCCTCCGCGTAGACCGTCGCGAGCGCCACGCCGTCGTCGCCCACGAAGCGGAAGTGGAGGAGCTGCTCGCCCTGGGTGCCGGCGCTCACGAAGGTGCCGTGGCCGTGGCGGCGCACGACGACGTTGCCCGCGGCGAGGCGCGCCAGCGCTTTCTGCACGGTGCCGAGGCTGAGCCCCACCGCCTTCGCGATGTCCTTCTCGGGCGGGAGCTTGTCGCCCGCGGACCACAGGCCCTGGGCCATCACCTCGAGCATCGCGCTTCGCAATCGGATGTGGCGCGGCTCGTCGCTCGCGCCGCGCGCGGCGAGGAGCGAGCGCAGGCGCTCGAGCGGGCCGCCGCGGGGCTCGGGCGGCGCGGCGCGGCGCGCGGCGGCGAGGGGCTTCATCGCGGCTTGCATTCGCGAGGCGGAGGCGATGGGAGGATGGAAGCTCGAAAGCTATAGAGCTTCTTCCGATTCGCTTCCCGGCGCAAGGCCTTTCCGGCCACGCCACGCGTTCGCGGCGCGCGTCCGGCGGACTGGGGCTACGCGGCGAGGGCGCGCGCGATGGCGCGCGAGGCGTCGACCACGAGCGCGCCCAGCGACTTGAGCTTCGCGGGCTTCATGCGTTCGGCGGGGCCGGAGAGCCCGATCGCCGCGACGGCGCGGCCCGAGGCATCCACGATGGGCGCGGCCACGCCCCAGACGCTCTCGCGCCACTCGCCGCGATTGACCGCGAATCCGCTCGTGCGCACGCGCTCGAGCTCGCGCAGGAACTCGGCGGGCTCGACTATGGTGCGGGGCGTGTAGCGGCGCAGCGCGAGCGCCGCCTGGCGCCGCTCGGCCTCGCCCAGCTGCGCGAGGAGCGCCTTGCCCGTCGCCACCGCGTGCGCGGGGGAACGTCCGCCGATCTCGGTATAGGCGCGCACCGGCTCGGGGCTTTCCAGCTTGTGGATGTAGACCGCATCGAGCCCGTCGAGCGCGGCGAGGTGCACCGTCTCGCGGGTGCGCGCGAGGAGCCGTCCCATGCAGGGCTCCGCCGCCGTGCGGATGTCGGTGCGGCCCGCCACGGCCCAGCCCAGCTCCCACAGCCGCAGCGTCGGGCCGTAGGCGCCCGAGCGCGCGTCCTGCCGCGCGAAGCGCTGCTCGACCAGCGTCTGCACGAGGCGATGCGCATCGCTCTTGGCGACACCCGCGCGGGCGGCGATCTCGGTCACGCCCAGCGCGGAGGTGCTGCGCGCGAGGATCTCGAGGACCCGCAGGCCCTTCACCAGCGTGTTGTTCATGGGGCCATGCTAGGCGCGTGCGCGGGCAGGCGTCAAATGGAATTCCCAAATGCGGAACGCTTGTGCCGGGATCGGGAACGGGCTATCGTGGTGCGGATCCCGATGGAGTGACGATGGAAAAGCCCCTTGCGGGCGTGCGGGTCGTGGAGTTCTGCTCCACGGCCGCGGGCCCCTTCTGCGCGATGCTGCTCGCCGACATGGGCGCGCAGGTGGTGAAGGTCGAGCCGCCCGAGGGCGACGGGCTGCGGCAGTGGCCGCCGATCACCGGCGGCTTCAGCGAGAACTTCGCCGCGGTCAACCGCAACAAGAAGTCGGTCGTGCTCGACCTGAAGGATCCCGCGTCGGCGCGCATCGCGCGCTCGCTCGTGCTCGACAGCGACGTCGTGGTGGAGAACAACCGCCCCGGGGTCATGGACCGGCTGGGGCTGGGCTACGCGCAGCTCTCGGCCGAGAAGCCGGCGCTCGTCTACTGCTCGATCTCCGCGTACGGCCAGAGCGGCCCGCGCTCGCGCGAGGGCGGCTTCGACCTCACGATCCAGGCCTCGGCCGGCGTGATGAGCGTGACCGGAGAGGAGGGCGGTGCGCCGGTGAAGTGCGGCGTGCCGGTGTCGGACTTCGCCTCGGGCCTCTACGGCGCCTATGCCGTTGCCGCCGCGCTGCGGCAGGTGGCGCACGGCGGCAAGGGCATGCACATCGACGTCCCGATGTTCGGCTGCACGCTCGCGATCGGCGCCTTGCAGACGAGCGAGTACTTCGGCACCGGCCGCAATCCGCGCAAGCTCGGTTCGGCTCATCCGCGCAACGCGCCGTACCAGGCGTTCCGCGCCTCCGACGGCTACTTCGCGATCGCCGCGGGCAACCAGGGCTTGTGGCTCAAGGTCGTGGAGGTGGTCGCGATGCCCGAGCTCGCGACCGACGCACGCTTCGGCAGCACGCGCGATCGCGCCGCGAACCAGGTCGCGTTGAAGGAGCTGCTCGAATCACGCTTCACCGCGCATCCGGTCGCGCGCTGGCTCGACGTGTTCGAGCGCGCGGGCGTGCCGCACGCGCCGATCAACGATTACGCGTCGGCGCTCGCCGACCCCCAGGTCGCGCACATGGGATGGGTCCAGCCGCTCGAGCTTCCGGGCGGCTCCATGACGAAGACCTTCGGCTCGCCCCTGCGCCTGAACGGCGAGGGCAGCACCATCGAGCGCCGCGCGCCGGCGCTGGGAGAGCATACCGATGAGATCCGCCGGCACTATGGCCAGTCCGGGCAGGCCAAGGCCTGAGCTTCCGGCGCCCCTCGCCGGGCTCGTTCGCACGCTCGAGGAGCTCGTGGGCGCCGGCGGCGACGAGCCGCGCATCCTCGAGGGCGCGCGCCGGGCGATGCGCGACCTCGTCGCGCGCGACGACTGGCTGCCCGAAAGCGCCGCACGTGCGCACCCCCAGCATTACTCGCAGCACCTGCTCTATCTCGATCCCGAGGAGCGATTCTCGGTCGTGAGCTTCGTGTGGGGGCCGGGTCAGTCCACGCCGGTGCACGACCACACCGTGTGGGGCGTGATCGGCGTGCTGCGCGGTGCGGAGCGATGCGAGCCCTTCCGAGCCGATGCGGGCCGCGTGAGCGCCGCCGCACCCCCGATGCTGCTCGCCGCGGGCGAGGTCGAGTGCGTCTCGCCCGCCATCGGCGACCTGCATCGCGTGAGCAACGGGCGCGCCGACGGCGTGTCGATCAGCGTGCACGCGTACGGCGGCAACATCGGCAAGATCGTGCGCCACGTGTACGACGTGCAGACGGGTGCCACGAAGGAATTCATCTCCGGCTATAGCAATGACTGAAGCTTCGGTGACCGATCGGCGCCGCACCGCACCCGCGCCGATCGCGGAGTTGCTGGCCCCTTCCAGCGTCGCGGTGATCGGCGCCTCCGAGGACCAGGGCAAGTTCGGCGGGCGCGTGCTGCAGATGCTGCTCAAGCATCGCTTCGCCGGCGAGATCTACCCGATCAACCCGAACCGGGCGACTCTGCTCGGGCTTGCCGCGTACAAGTCGGTCGCGGATACGCCCGGCGTCCCCGACGTCGCGATCATGGCGGTGCCGCAACCGCACGTGAAGGCGCGCATCGAGGAATGCGCCGCGCGCGGCGTGAAGGGCGCCATCGTCATCACGTCGCGCTTCTCCGACGCGGGGCCGGAGGGCGCCGCGCTCGAGCGCGAGATCGTGGAGATCGCGCGCGGCGCGAACATGCGGCTCATCGGCCCGAACTGCCTCGGCGTGATCAGCCCGGCGAACCGTCTCGTGCTCTGCTCCTCGCCCGCGCTCGACGTCGAGTCGCTGCCCGTGGGGCCCGTCGGCTTCATCACCCAGAGCGGCGCGCTCATGGGCACGGTCTTCGATCGCGCCGTGGGGATGGGCGTGGGGCTCTCGCATTGCGTCTCCGTCGGCAACCAGGCCGACCTCGAGCTCTGTGACTTCATCGAGTTCCTCATCGACGATCCCGCGACGCGCGTGATCGCCTCGTACGTGGAGGGCTTCAAGTCGCCGCGCCGTTTCGTCGAGCTGGCGGCCCGCGCGCGCGCCGCCGGCAAGCCCTGGCTGATCGTGAAGGCCGGCAAGACCGCCGCAGGGAGCCAGGCGGCGTTCTCGCACACGGCGAGCCTCGCGGGCGACTATGCGGCGCTGGAGGCGGTGTGCCGCCACGAGAATGTCATCCTCATGGACGACGTCTTCGCCATGCTGCTCCTCGCGGGCACCCTGGCGCGGCATCCGGGCCACCGCATCCGCGACATCGTGCTGCTGGGCACCTCCGGCGGGAGCGGCGCGCTCACGGCCGATCGATTGTCCGAGGCGAAAGTACCGTTGGCCCGCTTCGGTGCCGAAACGCGCGAGCGCCTCGCGACGGTTTACGTGCGCGGCCAGGCGGACAATCCGGTCGATTTCTTCGGCGCGAAGGTGAGCGACGTGCCCGACTTCGCCTATCGCGGCACGCGCTACGCGCTGGACGATGCCCATGCCGACGCGGCCCTCGTCGTGATCACCACGGCGCCCAACCTGGCGGGCATGGCCGAAGAGGTGCTGCGCGCGGGAGACGAGGCGGGCAAGCCCGTGATGCACGTATTCCAGCCGGCGCGGCTCGCGAATCCCGCGCGCGCGGTGCTCGCGAAGCGCGGCGTCGCGTTCACCGATTCGATCGGCGAGGCGGTCGAGGCGCTCGCGGCCTGGCATGCATGGTCGGCCTATGAAGAGCCGTCCCGCGCGGGCGAGCCGCCGGGCTTCGCCTTCACGCCGCCGCTAGCCGGGGGCGAGCTCGGTGAAGCCGAGGCAAAAGCTTTGCTGAGCGAGGCGGGCATCGACGTGAACGAGGGTGTCATCGTCACGAGCGAAGGCGAGGCGCGCGACCAGGCCGCGAGGCTCGGCTTCCCCCTCGTCCTGAAGGTCGTGTCGCCGCAGGTCGTGCACAAGACCGAAGTGGGGGGCGTCACGCTGGACCTGCGCACGGCGGACGACGTGGCGCGCGCGCTCACGGCGATGCGCCAGCGCGTGCAGGCCACGCGGCCCGACGCGCGCATCGACGGATTCCTCCTCCAGCGCATGGTGCCGCAAGGGGTCGAGCTGCTGCTGGGCGCGCGGCGCGACCCGCAGTTCGGGCCGATGGTGACCGTAGGCAGCGGCGGCGTGCTCGTCGAGCTGCTGAAAGATGTCGTCACGCTCGTGGCGCCGGTGTCGCACGCCGAGGCGCGTGCCGCGCTGCGCGGCCTGCGCATCGCGCCGCTGCTCGCCGGCTACCGGGGCGCCCGTCCGGTCGACGTCGATGCGGCCGCGGATGCGATCGTTCGCTTCGGCGCGATCGCGTGCCGGATGGGCGAGCGCGATTTCGAGATCGAGGTGAACCCGCTGGCGCTGGGCCCGGCGGGATGCGTGGCGCTGGATGCGCGAGCGAGGTTTGCATGAGCCTGCTGAAAGTCGAGAACCGCGGTCCCGTGACGATCTTCACGATCGACAACGCGGCCAAGCGCAACGTGATCTCCCAGGCCACCGCCATCGACCTGCAGCGCGCCTTCGAGGAGTTCGACCGCTCCGGACAGCGCGTGGCGATCGTCACCGGCGCGGGCGACGAGGCCTTCACCGCGGGCGCGGACCTGCGCGACATCCCGGAGTTCTGGCGCTGCACGCCCGGCGCGGGCATCGCCACCGACAAGCCGATCATCGCGGCGGTGGCCGGGTGGTGCATCGGCGGCGGCATCACGCTCGTCGGAATGTGCGACCTCGCGGTCGCCGCGGAGAACGCGAAGTTCAGCTACCCCGAGGCGCGCCTGGGCTTCACGCAGGGCTTCATCACCGGCATCGCCGCCCGCATCCCGCACAAGATCGCGATGGAGGTCATGCTGCTCGGACGCACCTTCGATGCGCAGCGCGCCCTTGCCGCGGGCCTCGTGAACGAGGTCGTGCCGACCGGCAGGCAGCTCGAGGTGGCTCTCGGCATGGCCGACGAGATCGCGCGCTGCGCGCCGCTCGTGATCCGCACCATCAAGCGCTTCGTGGGCCAGATCCTGCCGCAGACGCCGTCGCAGCAGTACGCGCAGACGCTGCAGCAGATCGACGCGCTCAGGAACAGCGCCGACTTCACCGAGGGCACGCAGGCCTTCCGCGAGAAGCGGCTTCCCGAATTCAAGGGCCGCTGAGGCGGCCACAGGAGAACCCTCCACCATGAAGCGACTCATCGCCGTCCTGTTCACGCTCGCCTTCGCCGTCGCAGGGGCGCAGGACAAGCCCATGAAGATCATCGTGCCGTACCCGGCGGGCGGCAACGCGGACAACATCGCGCGGCTCTATGCCGATGCGCTGTCGAAGCAGCTGCACGTGCCCGTGATCGTCGACAACAAGGGCGGCGGGGGCGGCATCATCGGCGCGCAGGCCGCGATGAACGCGCCGTCCGACGGCAGCGTGCTCTTCCTCGCGCCCACGGCGGTGTTCGTCGTGACGCCGCACCTGCGCAAGGTGCCGTACGACGCCAACAAGGACTTCATCCCCGTGGCGCGCGTGACGTCATGGATCCCGGTGATGGTGGCGCGCAAGGATTTCCCGGCGAACGACTTCCGCTCCGCCGTCGAGGCGATGAAGAAGAGCCCGGGCAAGTACTCGTTCGCTTCCGCCGGCCCGGCCACCATGACGCACCTCATGGGCGAGCTCATGAACATGAAGCTCGGCGTGCAGACGCTGCACGTGCCGTACAAGGGCAGCTCGGAGATCGTGCCGGACCTGCTGTCGGGCCGCGTCGATCTCGCCTACGACAGCGTGGTCGTGCCGCAGGTGAAGGCGGGCCAGCTCAAGGTCTTCGCGAGCATGGCGCCGGTGCGCCATCCCGACCTGCCCAACGTGCCGACGTTGAAGGAGCTGGGCGTCGACCTCGACATTCCCAACTGGTACGGGCTCTTCGTGCCGAAGGGCACGCCCGCGGCCGTCGTGGAGAAGCTCGGCGCGGTGTCGAAGGACATCATCGCGAAGCTCGATCCCAGGTCGCTCACCGCGATGAGCATGTACGCGGCGTACGAAGGGCCGGCGCAATTCAAGGCGCAGATCGCGCGCGACGACGCGCTCATGGCGGACGTCATCCGGACCGCGAACGTGCACGTGCAATGACGCTGCGCGTCGAGCGGCAGCCCGGGTGCTGGACGCTCGTCCTCGAGCGCGCGGACAAGGCGAACGCGCTCTCGGAGGAGCTGGTCGAGGCGTTGATCGCGGCGGTGGCCGATGCCGAGGCGTCCGGCGTGCCGGTCCTCGCGTTTCGCGGTGCCGGCCGCAATTTCTCCGCGGGCTTCGACTTCACGGGCTTCGAGGAGCAGAGCCAGGGCGACCTCGTGCAGCGCTTCATTCGCCTCGAGACGCTGCTGCAGCGGGTGGCGCGCTCGCATTGCCTGACGGTCGCGTTCGCGCACGGCCGCAACTTCGGTGCCGGCGTGGATCTCCTCGGCGCGTGCCGCTGGCGGATCGCGGCGGCAGGCTCGACCTTCCGCATGCCCGGTCTCGCGTTCGGTCTCGTGCTCGGCACGCGGCGCTTCGCGGCCGTCGTGGGGGCCGAGCGCGCGCGCGAGATCCTCGAAGGGCTGGTGACGTTCGACGCGGCGCGTGCGCTGGAGATCGGCTTCGCGAGCCGCATCGCCGCCGAAGATGCATGGCCGGCGCTGCTCGGCGACGCGGTCGCGACGGCGGGCGCCCTTCCCGCCACGAGCCGCGCGGCGCTCTACGACGTTCTCGATCCCGCGACCGACGCGCGGGACATGGCCGACCTCGTGCGCTCCGCTTCCGCACCGGGGCTCAAGGACCGCATCCGCGACTATCTCGCCGCGCAACGGCGGCAGCGGCAGACCAAAAGCTGAAACCGGGGGCCTGAAACCGGGGACGCAGTCGGAATTCGAATGCTGAAATCCGGGACGCAGTCGCAATTCCATTCACTCGGCAATGGGCGACCTGTTTCGGAATGCGCGAACCAACACAATCTCCGCATCCTCCTCCAAATTGGATCGCTGAAAAGCAGCAATGGGCGCCGCCGAATTCCGACTGCGTCCCGGATTTCAATATCCGAATTCGGACTGCGTCCCCGGTTTCAGGTCAGTGCAGCGTGCGGTTCGCGAGCGCTTTCGCCTCGCGAGCGGTGGCGACGCGCAGGTGCGGCTGCGGCACCATGCGCAGCGATCGCTTCGCGAGCATCGTGCGCAACTCCTCGTCGCCGCGCTCCGTCGCCGCGAGCCTGCGCAGCTCGCCGCCTTCGAGGGCCGCGATGGGGAGGCCGTCGCGGAAGAGAATGCGGTTCGTGTGCACCGCCGGCACCTTCGACTCGGGCGTGAGGATGCCGACCAGGTTCAGCGGATCGGCCGCGGAGAGCACGACCATCTCGCCGGGCTTGTCGAGCTTGCGGATCGCGCGAAGGCGCCCGACGGCATCGGAGGCCGCGAACTGCTCGCCGCCGAACCCCGCCACGAAGCGCCCCCCGCGGATCTCGCCGCGCGCCTCGAGCCGGCGATAGACGCGCACCAGCTCGCGCCACGGCGGCAGGTGCGTCTCGCGCTCGAGCATGAGGCGGAAGACGACGCCGTAGCGCTTGAGCAGCGTGCGCGCGATGCGTTCGACGTCGTCCGTTTCGCCCACGCTGAGCAGCGACCAGCGCCCGGCGGCCTCGATGAGCCCGCGCCGCTTGTCCTGCCGCGCGAGCAGCGCGCGCAGGCCCGCGAAGGTATCCGCGGTCGCGATTCCCGCGCCGGCGAGCTCCGCGAGCGCGCGCTCGACGAGCGCGGCAAGCAGCCCGCTTTCCTTCACCAGCTCGTGGACGAAGAGGGCGCCGCGGCGCACGCGCGCCTCGCGCACCGCCCTTGCCTCCGACGAGAGCGACGCCAGGTCCTGCGGCCGCGCGCCCCAATGCGACGCGTGCTCGCGCAGCAGGAGCGCGATCGGCGAGGTCTTGAGCGGCGCCCTGCTGCCCGGCGTGAGGCGGCCCCAGGCGACACGCCCCGTGAGGCAGAGCCGGTCGATCTGCTCGCCCCCGTAATCGGCCACGCGCGCGGGGAGCACGTCATGCTCCCACGCCGTCGCGGCGGTCTCGAAGCCCTCGAGCTGCTCGACGGCGAGGGCCAGGCCGTCGGTTCCATGCACCTGGTCCTCGCCCGCCACGTGTTGCCAGTGCAGCAGGAAGCGCAGGTATTCGGCGGCCGTGACCGGCTCGATCTCCGCGCGCAGGCGGCTCAGCGTGAGGCGATGGATGCGCGCGAGGAGGCGCCGGTCGCACCACTCGATGTCCGTGGCACCCGCCGTGAAACGCCCTCGCAGGACGCGGCCCTGGGATTCGAGCTGCAGGAACGCTCGAGGAACGTTCGCGGTCCACTCCGGCGCTCCCCCCAGGGGAAGCGAGAAATCGCCCTCGGTCACCGGCCCGAGCACCTCCAGCCGGCTCGCCACGAGGTCCAGCAGCTCATCGCCCCCACGCTCGTGCGCGAGCCACGCGTCGCCCTTCTTCACCACGCGCTCGCCGAGCTGGGCGAGCAGCGCGGGCCAATGGGGCGCCAGCTCGGAATCCTTCACATAGCCCGCGACCATCAGCGCGTCGTACATCTCGTCCGGCGTGTTGGCGATGGGCCACGCTTCCTGGCGCACGCGCTCGATCGCCTGCGGGTCGAGCGCACCCAGGTCGTCGGCGTCGCGCACCTCGGTCGCGCGCCGCGCGTAGACCGCGCGCGTGCGGCGCTCCTCGAGAGGCGCATCGTCGAGGAAGGTATACACCGCGGAGTTGAGCAGCTCGTGCGACAGCACCGAAGGCTCGGGCGTATCGCGCGCGACCGCGCGGATCTCGCCCGCGTAGAGCCGCCGCAGCACGCGCTCGAGGCCGTGCAGGTCGACCGCTTCCTCGAGCGCGTCGCGCAGCGCCTGGTTCACGAGCGGATGGTCCGGCACTTCGCGCGCGCCCTGCACGTTGTCCTGGCACGCGACCGCATCGGGGAACACCGCCTGCAGCAGGTCCTCGCCGTACATGCGCTGCAGCTGGTTCGGGATGCGCGCGCCGCCGCGGTTGCGCGGGACCGCGAGCGCGAGCGTCGACGCCCAGCGCCAGCGCGTCTCGAAGATGGGGCTCTGCAGGATCGCCTGCGTGAGCGTCTCGCGCAGCGTGTTGGGATGCAGGTAGCGGAAGACGTCCTCGAGCGGGAACGAATGCGCCGCGCTCAACGAGAGGATCAGGCCCTCTTCGGTCGCCGCCGCCTGGAGCTCGAAGTTGAAGCCCTGGCAGAATTTCTTGCGCAGTGCCAGGCCCCACGCACGCATGATGCGGCTGCCGAAGGGCGCATGAAGCACGAGCTGCATGCCGCCCGACTCGTCGAAGAAGCGCTCGAGCGCGATGCATTGCGCGGTCGGCACGACGGTGAGGCTGCGTTTCGCCTCGCCGAGGTAGGCCGCGATCTGCGAGGCGGCTGCAAACGCGAGGTGGTATTCGCGCATCAGCATGTCGATGGCGGGCTGGAGCTCGTCGTCGCGCCGGGCATCGTCCGGCCCCGGCAGCAGCGCATCGACGTCGGCGCGAAGCTTCGACACGGCGACACTCATCTCGTCGCTGCGCGCGGGCGCCTCTCCCAGCCAGAACGGCATCGACGGCGGCTGCCCCTGCGCGTCGGCGACCCGCACGACGCCGTTGCCGATCTTGAGGATCCGCCAGGACGTGTTGCCGAGCTGGAACACGTCCCCGGGCAGCGACTCCACGGCGAAGTCCTCGTTCACCGTGCCGACGACGTGCCCCTCGGGCTCGAGCAGCACGCGATAGTCGAACACCTCGGGAATCGCGCCGCCGTTCATGATCGCGTTCATGCGCGATCCCTTGCGGCCGCGGACCTTGTGATTCAGGTTGTCGTAGTGGATGAGCGCCGCGCGCCGCCCGCGCTTCGTTGCGATGCCGCGCGCGAGCATCTCGACCACCTCCACGAACTTGGCGCGATCCAGATGGCGATAGGGATAGGCGCGCCGGACCAGCGCGAAGAGCGCATCCTCGTCCCATTCCTCCTCGGCGGAAGTCTCGGCGACGATCTGCTGGGCCAGCACGTCGAGCGGCGCATCGGGCACCTCGACGCGGTCGAGCTCGCCGTCGTGCACCGCGCGCAGCATCGCCGCGCATTCGACGAGGTCGTCGCGCGTGAGCGGGAAGATGCGGCCCTTGGGCGTGCCGCCGATGGTGTGGCCGGAGCGGCCGACCCGCTGCAGGAAGGTCGCGATGCGGTGCGGCGAGGCGATCTGGCAGACGAGGTCGACGTGCCCGATGTCGATGCCGAGCTCGAGGGAGGCCGTCGCGACGAGCACCTTGAGCTTGCCTTCGCGCAGGCGGTGCTCGGCGTCGAGCCGCACTTCCTTGGCGAGGCTGCCGTGGTGCGCGGCGACGTATTCGGTGCCGAGCCGCTCGGAGAGCTGGTGCGCCATGCGCTCCGCGAGCCGGCGCGTGTTCACCGTGATGAGCGTGGTGCGGTGCTGGCCGATCAGCTCCACGAGCCGGTCGTAGTACTCCTTCCACACCTCGTGCGACATCACCGCCTCGAGCGGCGAGCGCGGCACCTCGATCGCGAGGTCCATGCGCCGCTTGTGCCCACGGTCGACGACCTCGCAACGCTTGTTCGTGAGGAAGCGCGCGACTTCCTCGATCGGCTTCTGCGTCGCGGAGAGCCCGATGCGCTGGAGCTTGCGGCCGCACACGTGGTCGAGCCGCTCGAGCGTGAGCGCGAGGTGCGCGCCGCGGCGCGACTGCAGCACGGCGTGGATCTCGTCGACGATCACGACGCGCGCGGTCTTCAGCATGTTGCGCGAGCGCTCGGCCGTGAGCAGCAGGTAGAGCGACTCCGGCGTGGTGACGAGGATGTGCGGTGGCGTCCGCAGCATCGCCGCGCGCTCGTTCTGCGGCGTGTCGCCGCTCCTCACCGCCGCGGTCATCTTGACCGCCGGCAATTGCATCTCGTGGGCGAGCGCGTGGATCTGGCTGCGCGGCTGGGCGAGGTTCTTGTGGATGTCCGCCGAGAGCGCCTTGAGGGGCGAGACGTAGATCACGCGCACCTCGTCGGGCAGGCCGCCCTGCTCGACGCCCTCGCGGAACAGCTCGTCGATGGAGGTGAGGAACGCGGCGAGCGTCTTGCCCGAGCCCGTGGGCGCCGCGATCAGCGTGTCGTCGCCGCGCCGGATCGACGCCCAGCCCTCGGCCTGGGCGGGCGTCGGATCACCGAAGCGGCCGGCCCACCAGCGCTGGAGGACGGGATGGAAGTCTTGGGGGAGCAAGGTCGTATTTTCGCACGGACAACCCTTCCGAGATGGGGACGGATCCGCGCGCTCAAAGCCCCGCCGTCGACAGGAGCGCGGCGAGCCGGGCACGCAGCGTCGGGCTCGCGAGGGGATAGGTCTGCAGCCACTGGCGCGCGGTGAACCGGGGATCGCGCATCCGGACTTCCTGCGCCTGCCATTCCGCCGCCGCGCGGTCGCCCGCGGCCGCGGCCGCCGCCGCGAGGTAGACGTGGGTCTCGAGGTCGGCGGGATTGCGTTGGGCCGCGGCTCTCAGGTGCACGAACGCCTGCTCGAGGTCGCCTTCGAAGAAATAGGCCCGCCCGAGCAGCAGGTAGTAGAGGTGGCCGCCGGCGGGATTGAGGCGCAGCGCCTCCCGCAGCAGCGGGATCGACGCCGACGGTTGTCCCATGTACGTGCGTATGCCGCCCATGAGCGCGTAAGCGTCCGCATACGAGGGGTTCAGCGCCACTGCACGCTCGAGCGCCGCGATCGCCTCGACGTGCTCCCGCCGCTGCGCGTGCACGAAGCCGAGCGCCCAGTGCACCTCGGCGATGTCGGGATCGATCTGCATGGCCGTCTCGGCCAGCACCTGCGCGCGCCGCAGGTCCGCCTCGGACGCCGCGCCGCGCAGCCGCGGATCCAGCGCGTAGGTCATCGCGAGGCCGGCGTAGGCGCGCGCGAACGCAGGATCGATCTCGATCGCCTTGCGATAGAGCGCCCTCGCGTCGAGGTTCTCGGTCGCGCCGCGCGCGAGGAAGAGCGACTGCGCGCGCAGGAAGTCGTCGTACGCTTCCAGGCTCGCGGTGTAGCGCTTCGCCACGCGCCGTCGTTCCACGTCCGTCAGGCGCGCGGGCAGCGCCTGCGCGATGCGCCCGGCGATCTCGTCCTCGACCTCGAGGAGGTCGCCCGGGCCGCGGTCGTAGCGTTCGGACCAGAGCTGCTCGCCGCTGCGTGTATCGACCAGCCGCGCGTAGATGCGCAGGCGCCCGGCCTCGCGCTGCACGCTGCCCGCGACGGTGTAGCGCCCGGCGGGCTCGCCTCCGGGCGCGATCACGCGCAGGCCCGAAACCGTGCCCAGGTGCGTCATGAGCTCGTCGCCGATGCCGCGGGCGAGATACGACTCGCCCGGCCCGGCGCCCACGGATTCGAACGGAAGTACGGTGAGCGAGGGCTTGGCATCGTCCACCCGCGCGTGCGACGCGGGCGATGCGGCCGCCCGATCGCGCTCGAGGTGCCACGAGAGCGCCGCGGCAGCGCCGGCGATCGCGATCGCAGCCGTCGCGAGCCAGGGTGCGAGGGGCTTGCCCGCGGCGGCCGCCTGCCGCGGTTGCGCCGCCTCGTGGCGAACCGGCGCCTGCAGGCGGTAGCCGCGCCTGGCGATGGTCTCGATGTACGCCGGCGCCTGGGCGTCGTCGCCGAGAGCGCG
>Ga0157372_10001918_pt1 | contig 22575 bp, 23 predicted proteins | sample C55metaG_FD_115307 | JGI IMG/M metagenome (GOLD analysis project Ga0157372, IMG submission 115307) | Corn rhizosphere microbial communities from Kellogg Biological Station, Michigan, USA - C5-5 metaG | ecosystem: Host-associated > Plants > Roots > Rhizosphere > Soil | place: USA: Michigan... | reverse complement strand
TCCCGCTCTACATCCTCTGCGCCACCAACCTGCGGCGCGAGGGCTCGCTCGAGTCGGGGCTGAAGTACCTGATCGTCGGCTCGATCGGCTCGGCGACGCTGCTCTACGGGATGGCCTTCCTCTACGGCGGCACCGGCTCGACCGGGTTCCAGGGGATCGCCGCCGGGATCGCCCACAACGGCCTCGACGGCGACCCGCTGATCCTGATCGGGATCGCGATGGCGGCGGTCGGCCTCGCCTTCAAGACCTCGATCGCGCCCTTCCACCAGTGGACGCCCGACGTCTACCAGGGTGCCCCCACCCCGATCACCAGCTTCATGGCGGTGGCGACCAAGGCCGCAGCCTTCGCCGTCTTCGTCCGCTTCTTCGACGTCGCCCTCGGCTCCCAGCTCGACACCTGGCAGCCGGCGCTGGCGGCCCTGGCGGCGATCTCGATCGTCGTCGGCAACGTCGGCGCCCTCGGCCAGGACTCGCTGAAACGGCTGCTGGGCTACTCGGGAATCGCCCAGGCCGGCTACATGCTCGGCGGGGTCGTCGTCGCCTCCGAGGCGGGGACGAGCTCGCTGGTCTTCTACCTCGCCGCCTACGCCTTCATGAACCTCGCCGCCTTCGCTGTGATCGTCGCCCGCGAGCGCGAAACGATCTTCGGCGACGACATCCGCGCGGTGCGCGGCCTCGGGGCCGAGCGCCCGGCGCTGGCCTGGCCGCTGACGATCTCGATGCTGGCGCTGGCCGGGCTGCCGGCGACGGCGGGCTTCATCGGCAAGCTCTACCTGATCGAGGCCCTGGTCGAAGGCGACTACACCTGGCTCGCGGTCTTCATCGCGGTCGGGACGATGATCTCCCTCGCCTACTACCTGCGGGTGGTGGCGGCGATGTGGATGGACTCCGGGCGCGAGACGGTGCCGGGCGGCACCCCGGCGATCGCCGGCGCCTCCCCCGAGGCCGACCCGGTCGACCCCGAAGCGGGCCGGCGCTGGTACCTCGTCGGCCCGGCAGTGCTCGCCGCCGCGGCGACGGTCTTCTTCGGCGTGATCCCCCAGCCGCTGGTGGACTTCGCATCGCACGCCGGTAGCGCTCTGTTTTAGGGGGCGGGGTCACCCCCGCCAGACACCACTCGCTATGGCTCGTGGTTGAGTGTCTGGAGGGGGTGACCCCGCCCCCCTTCCACAGCGGTCAGACTGCCGCGAATGGGCGTCCTCTTGACGTTGGTTCTGATGGTTGTCGGTGCCGCGGTGGGGGTCGAGTCCGAGCGGAGGCGGCCGAAAGAAGCCGTTGCTTTGGCGCGGAAGCTGCTGCTGGTGATGCTCTACGTGCTGGTGCCGCCGGTGATCTTCTTCAACCTGGCCGCGGCCTCGATCAGCGTCGACAACGCGGTCGGGATCGGGGTTGCGCTGGTGAACATGGCGCTGGTCGGGATCGCTGTCTGGTTCGTGGCCGCGCGGTTGCTGAAGCTGGGGCGGCCGCAGACCGGAGCGGTGATCTGCGCGGCGATCGTCGCCAACACGACCTACCTCGGCTACCCGCTCACCGTCGCCCTGCTCGGGCGGGACCACCTCTCGACCGGTGTCCTCTTCGACGTCCTCGTCGGCGGGCCGACGCTGATGTTCGGCGCCTTCGGCGTCGGCGCCGCCTTCGGCACCAAAGCCGGCGAAGGAATGCACCAGCGCGCCCGGACGTTCTTCACCCGTAACCCGCCGCTCTACGCGGCTGTGCTGGGGCTGCTCGCGCCCGATGTCCTCGCCCCGCAGGTCCTCGTCGATGCCTCGCAGATCCTCGCTGTGGCGATCCTCCCTCTCGGCTTCTTCGCCGTCGGCGCCACCCTCGCCGAGGGCGCCGAGCAGGACGAACTGCCTCTACCGCCGCCGATGACCAGGCCCGTCGCCCTCGCCACCAGCGGCCGCCTCGTCCTCGCCCCGGCGCTCCTAATGCTCCTCTCAGCCCCGCTGATCGACCTGCCGTCCGCCTACGGCCTGATGTCAGCGATGCCGACCGGCATCAACGCCCTCGTCGTCTCCCACGCCTACGGCCTCGACAACCGCATCGTCGCCGAGACGATCACCTGGTCTACCGCGATCGTGATCCTGGCGGCCCTCGTCTCCCTGTTGTTCTGATCCGTACTAGGTCGCAATTACGCCGATCAATGCCGCGGCCAAAGCAATCGCGCCGCCGACACTTACTCTGACCAAGAGCTGATGGAGAGCGGAGAGCTGTCCGCTGATTTCGGCGAACCGTGCATCGACCTGCGCGAACTTGGCATCCACCTGCGCAAACCGGGCATCCACCTGGGCGAACCGCGCATCGACCTGCGCGAAGCCTTGATCAACGCGACGGCTGAGCTCATCGACTCGGCCGGTGAGGTACTCGACTCGGCCGCTGAGGCCATCTATTCGAATGCTCAACCCGTCAACGCGCTCGCTCAGTTCGTCGAGTCGGCCGTCATTCCATTCCGTCATCCCCGCCTCCTTCTCTGCGACCGCTGCCTCCATGGCTCGACCGTAGCAGACAATATGTTACGTAACTGAGCCATCTCTGTAAATTCTTTGCCGTGCTCCACCACGTCGGGATCGAGGTCGCGCCTGCCGATATCGAGGCCACGGTCGGCTTCTTCGAACTGCTCGGTTTCGAGCGGGTCGAGCCGCCGGAGACGCTCCAGAAGTACACCTGGGTCGAACGGGACGGGACCCAGGTTCACCTGATGCCGCGCGAGGAGCCGGTCGTCCCGCGGGTCGGGCACCTCGCGGTCGTCGTCCCCGAGTTCGAGGAGGCGCTGCAGCGCCTCCAGGACGCGGGCTTCGAGGCGGAGCGCCGGCGCGAGCACTGGGGCAGCCCGCGCGCCTGGGCGATCGCTCCCAGCGGCCATCGGGTCGAGCTGATGGCCGCGCCACCCGCCCCGCGGGTTTAGCGCCGGCCTACTCGCGCCGCTTGCGCTTGCGCCGCTCGCCGTCGGCGCCCTCGGGCCCGTCCGCGGGGGTCTCCTCCGCGTCCTCGCCCGGTTCCAGTTCGGCGGCGGCCCGCTCCCCCGGCGTCGGCCAGGGGATCGCTTCCCCTGCCTCCCAGGCAGGCGGTTTCCCGCCAGGGACTTTGCCCACGATCAGCAGGCCGAAGTAGGCGAACCAGATCAGGGCCAAGGGCAGCAGGCCGAGCAGGATGACGATGCCGAGGGCCATCCCCAGCGATCCCCAGAAGCGGCTGAGGAGACCGGTCCGCATGCCCCACAGGCAGCAATAGAAGAGGACGATCAAAAGACCGAGGGCGCCGGCGAAACCGAGGCCGGTGACCAGCGGGGAGAGGGAGGCTTCGCTGAGCGCATTGGAGGCTTCGTCGTCTTCGGTCTTCCGCCGTTCGCAGGCTTCCAGCGCGTTCTCGCCCTCGTTGGCTTCGAATTCTTCGGCGAATTCCTTCGCCCCTTCGTCCTTGAGGTCGGATTTGCATTCTTCCCTCGCTTCCTTCTGCGAGAGCGTCGACTTCGCTTCGCCGGAGACGAACTGGTCCGAGGCTTCGTGGCCCCTCACCCCGGAGAGGCCGGTCGAGACCGCCAGGAACAGGGGCGCCGCGATGACGAGCCCCAGCAGCTGCGAGCGCACCCGGTCGCTGCGGGCGCGGATGGCGTTGAACAGGTAGAGAAGCGGCAGGGCGAGGAGCAGGAAGGCCACTCCCTGCAGCAGGGCGACGGTCGCGGCAGAGCCGCTGTGGGCAGCGGTCGAGCGGAGGACTTCCGCGGTGCCGGTGCCGCTGACCGAGTTGAGGGGGATCGAGATGACGATCAGGACGACGGCGACGAGCGTCGCCAGCGCCGTCGGCAACGCCCACCTCGACTCCCGTTCCCGGGTCTGCGCTGCGCTCATCGAGGTCCGTACGCTATCCGAGCGTGAATCGCCTTGAAGCCACCCGCGTCGTTCCGCTCGAGGCAGGAGCCGGGCCGGAGAACCCGCCCTGCCCCGCCTGCGGCGAGCCGCTGTTCGGCTGGATCGCGCAGCGGCGGGGCCTGGCCGGGCCGGTGCGGCGCTGCGAGAGCTGCGGCCTGGGAGTGATCGGGACGGTGGGGGACCCCGAGGAGGCCCTGCACGAGCTCGACTCGCACCGCAAGGGCCCGGCGGTGCGGATCGAGAACCGGGCGAGCGTCGCCTGCTCGCTCGGCGGCGCCGGCTGGTCGGGCCTGCACCCGCAGGCACGGCACCTGTTCACGGTCGAGGCGGTCCGGCGCCTGGTGGCGCGACGGGACCAGGTGGTGAAGAAGAGCCGCCGGCCCCCCCTGGCGAGCCTGGCCGCGACCTGGCAGACGCTGCTGAACAGCGTCACCTTCGGCCACAACGTGGCGCTGGGGGCGTTGCGGGACCAGCCGGCGGTCCTTGCCGAACGTCCCTGGCAGCGGCGGATCGACGCCCTCGCCAGCGTCGTCCTCGCGATCCCGGCGCTGCTGGTCGCGATCCCGGTCGAGCTGCTCGGCGCGGCGCTCGGCCGCGGCGCCGTGATCGATCTGCGCTTCGAGCTGCTCTAGCTGAGGCCTTCGCGGGCCTCGCGCACCAAGGTCACTGCCTCGGGAAAGAGGACGCGGATCGCGTCGCGGACCTGCATCGCCTGCTCGTCGGCGCTGCCGGTCAGGTCGAGGCGGCCGATCGAGGCGACGGTCATCTCGACCGCGAGCTTGATCGCGTTGTCGGCCCAGGCGACCCTCTGCGAAGACTGCATCTGCTCCGACAGCTCCTCCATGCGAGCGCGGAACTCCTCGGGGTCGCCGAACAGGTTGAAGCCGCCCTCCATCACCCTGCATGTAAGCAGAACCGGCACATGGCCGACACCGAATCGGCACTCCGTGCGCGCCACCCGTGCGCCGCGCCGCCCTAGCGTCGGCCGGGATGGCCGGGAGGGAACGAGAGCGAGGATCGGCGACCGTCGAGCAGGCGGCACTCGCAGCGCTGATCGCGCTGCTGCTGATCGCCGCGATCTCGGGCGTAGCCGCCGGAGGCAAGGTCGACGCGGGTCGGACGCTCGCCGGGGCCCTCGGTCGCCGGCTCAGCTGCGCCCCGCGGCTGCCCGACGCCTGCCGCCACCACCCGCTCGTCCCCGCTTACGGCTGGCCGCTGGCGCGACTGACGCGGGCGTTGGCGCCCGCCCCCGCGGCCCTGCCCAGCCCCTCCGGGCTGCCGCTGATGCCCGTCGACTTCCGCCGCTGCCGCTCGGCGAGCTGTGCGGTCGCGGCCGGTCCCCATCTCACGGCCTCCGGCCGCCGCACCACCGCCTTCACCGAGCTGATCGACCAGCGCGGCTCCAGCGGCTGGGTCGAGATCGTCTACTGGGAGTACCGGCCAACTCTGGGCTGGCGGCGAATCGTCCGCCGGGCGACCCAAGCCGACGTCGAAGCCGCCGCCGGAGTCGAAGTCCTGGAGCGCGACGATCCCGCCCTGGTCCCGCTCGAGACCCTCCCCGGCCGCAACCACTACGAGTTCCCCGCCTCAGAACGCCCACCCTGGCGGTGGCACGTCATCGGCCGCTACCCCGGCTCGTCGAGCTAGGAGCTAGGCCGGATCGCGGGGCGCGTAGCGATGGTGCAGCATCAACGCGTTGCCGTCGGGGTCGCGGAAGTGAGCCATGTGGCAAACCCCGGTGTCCATCGTCTCGGCGCCGAACTCGACCCCGCGGGCTTCCAGCTCTACCCGGGCCGCTTCGACGTCGTCGACGTGGAGAGCCACCGGGTGGCCGTGCGGGGCAAACTCGATGCCGAAAGCCTTCGACTCGATGACGCTGAGGGTGAGTGAGCCGGTCTCAAACTCGACCCCGGGCATGCTCCCGTACCGCGCCGACTGGGGTAAGCCCAGCTTCGTCCCATAGAACTCGATCGAGCGCTCGATGTCGAGGCTGGGGATGGTGACGAAGTCGACGCCGTCGACCGGGGTTGCTCTCTCCACGTCGGGGAGGCTAGCTGACCCATGGCGCCCACCTAGGGCGGAGTTGCCGCTTGAGCCGCCTTCTCGCTCTCCGACTCTTCCTGCGCCTGCCGGATCAGCCCGCGCCAGTCCGTGGTGCGGAAGACGAGCAGGATCGCGGTGAAGCCGAGCACCACCGACCAGGCCGCCATCGCGATCTGGGTGCCGACCGAGAAGGAGAGGACGGCGGTGCGCGAGGGACCGCTCAGGGTCGCGACCAGGAGCGCCTGCTGGGCGCCGGCGCCACCGGGGGTGAAGGGGATGATGTTGGCGATCGCCTGCACGCTCATCACCAGCATCACACTGCCGACCGAGCCGGGGATCCCGAAGGCTTCGAGGAAGAACCAGAAGGCGGCGAAGCGGAAGAGCCAGCCGAGCCCCTGCCAGGCGGCGACCTCGCGCAGGTAGCGGCTCGGCTCGGTGAGGATGACCAGGCCCTGGCGGACGCGGGCCCAGAAGCGGCGCACGCGGTGGGCGAGCAGGTAGATGCCGACCGCTATCGCCAGCAGCAGGATCCCGGTGGCGATCGCCAGCGTCTTCGGGTGGTCGGCCCAGAAGGAGATCTCGAAGGCGGGCAGGTCGGGGATCTGCGGCAGCGGCGGCAGCAGCCCCTGGGTGATCGCGTAGAGCAGGACGAGGACCCCGACCGAGGTGTCGAAGACCGTCTGGACCAGGAAAGACGAGGTGACGGCCGGGTAGGAGGAGTCCGGGATCTGCCGCTTGACCAGGAAGACCTTGGTCACGTCGCCGGCGTGCGCCGGCACGACCGCGTTGATCCCGGCCCCCGCCAGGTAGGCGGCGGCAAGGGGCAGGAAGGGGATCTGCTTGTCGGGATAGGCCGCGCGCAGCACGTTGCGCCAGGCCCAGGCCCGCGCCAACTGCATCCCCAGCAGGCAGGCGAGGGCGAAGGCGAAGGTGGTCCAGTGGACTTCGGAGAGATGCCGGAAGAATTCGGCGGAGCGATTGACGAAGGCTTCGAAGTTGTCCTGGAGATCGGCGAGCGGCATCACAGCTAGACTAGCCACGCTCGTGCCGGATACCGACACGCACACGTTGCCCCCGACCGCCTCTCTCGACCCCGCCGACGTGGCGATGTGCGACCGTGCCCGCGAGCGCTACACCGCCGATCGCAAGAGCCGCTGGCGCCGGCGGCGCAAACGCCACGCGCAGTTGCCGAACTTCATCATCATCGGCGGGCTCAAGTGCGGGACGACGAGCATCCATCACTACCTCGGCCTGCATCCGGAAATCCAAATGTCGAAGCCGAAGGAGCTGAACTTCTTCGTCGAGGAGCTGAACTGGGACCTCGGCCTCGACTGGTACGCGAGCCGTTTCGACGACCGCTTCAAGGTCCGCGGCGAGTCCTCGCCCCACTACACGAACCTGCCCCGCTTCGAGGGGTCCGCCGAGCGGATCCAGCAGAACTGCCCCGACGCGCGCCTGCTCTACATGGTGCGCGACCCGATCAAGCGGATCCTCTCGCACTGGGTCCACGCCACCGGCGCCGGCTACGAGACCGGCGACCTGGTCGAGGTGCTCTCGCGGCCGGACACCTCCTACATGAACCGCTCCAAGTACTGGCTGCAGCTGCAGCCCTACCTGGAGCGCTTCGACCGCTCGCAGATCGAGGTCATCACCCAGGAGGAGCTGCAGTCAGAACGCGAGGAGACGATGCGCAAGGCCTTCGCCTTCGCCGGCGTCGACGAGACCTTCACCTCGGAGCAGTTCGACCGCGAGTGGGAGAAGTCGAGCGCCAAGCAGGGCGACAAATACCAGTTCATGGAGAAGCTGATCAAGCTCCCCGGCTTCCGCTCCTTCGACCGCAACTTCGACCGCCTGCCCGAGTCGATGCGCTGGATCGTCGAGAAGGTCGTCCACGATCCCGAGAAACCCCCGGCGCCCAAGCCGAAGCTTCCGGACGACCTCTTCGAAACGGTCCGCGGCCGCTTCACCGAGGACGTCGCGGAGCTCCAGAAGTTCGCCGCCCGCGAGTTCGCCGGCTGGCACGACTACTCGTAGCGCCCCGCACTCTTTCCTCCAAATCGTTGCAACGGTCCAAAACCGCTGCCTTAACCGTCATACTGGCTGGCACGCCAGCCGGAGAAATACTGGGGCGGGTCGTTGATGGCAACCCGCCCCGGACCCTCCCTAGCTGGTCTTGGTGGTGGAGATTGCCGGGATTACCAGGCAAATCTTGCTGATCGTCATTCCGCTTCACCTCCTCCGTCGGGTCATGGGGACAAAGCGACCCGACGTTTGCTGGAAAGGTTTAAAGCGGATTTGAGAACTAACGCATTTACGGAGGAGAAAAATGCAGGAATAATCTGTACCGTTCATCATCGCTACAGGAGAAGGGAGCCGTCATGGGTAAACGCGCCAAAGGAGCTGTCGCCGAGAGGCGACAAAAGAAGCAGAAGGAAGGTGAGGGCAGCTTCGGCAGGCCCGGCCACGAGCAGCTGGTCAAAGGATTGAGCCACCCGGTGCGGACCGAATGCCTGACGGTCCTCAGCGACCGGGTCGCAAGCCCCCGCGAAATCTCCGAGATCATCGAGGAGGACCTCAGCAACGTCAGCTACCACGTCCGCGTCCTCGACGAGCTGGGCCTGATCGAGCTGGTCCACGAGGAACCGGTGCGCGGTGCCGTCGCCCACTTCTACAAAGCCGTTGAACGGCCCCTGCTCTCGAACACGGAGTGGGAACAGATGCCGCCCGAGGTCCGCAAGGCGATCTCCGCCTACGGCTGGGACATCCTGATCCGGGACGCCAGCGAGGCGATCAAGAAGGGCACCTTCGACAACCGGGCCGACCGGCACCTGACCAGGACCCCGCTTCTCCTCGACTCGAAGGGCTTTGCCCGCCTCAGCAAGCTGATGGACGAGCTGCTGGAAACGATCCTCGAGGAGCAGGCTGCGAGCGCCGCCCGGCGGAAAGAATCGGGGGAGGAGTCGATCCACGCCGTGGCGGCCACGGCGCTCTTCGCAATGCCGGAGCCGACGGGACCGATGGGACCGGGAGCCGCACGCGAGTCATAGACCCCTCGCAGGGGGTAGCCTCGCGCCGATGCGGAGGCTCCTGCCCGATCCCGGCCCGACCACGGTTTCCGAGCACCTGGAGGCCTACAAACCCTGGGAGGACCCGCACGAGGAGCGGCCGTTTGTAGCGATGAACTTCGTCACCACCCTCGACGGGCGGGCGACGATCGAAGGTCGCTCCGGGCCGATCGGCTCGGCCAACGACACCAAGATGCTGGCGGGGCTGCGGACGCGCTTTGACGCGGTGATGATCGGGGCGGGGACGATGCGGGTGGAGCGCTACGGGCGGCTGGCGGCCAAGCAGGAGGCGCGCGAGCGGCGCGAGCGGAACGGGCTCCCCCCGGAGCCGCTGGTGGTGCTCGTCAGCGGCCGGCTCGACCTCCCCTGGGACGCTCCGCTGTTCAGCGAAGGCGGCGACGTCCTCGTCTTCACCTCCTCCGAAGCGGAGCCGCCGGCGACGGCGAGCTCGCTCGAGATCGTCCGCCACCCCGGCGCCGTCAACCTGGTCGAGGCGATGCAGCACCTGCGCCGCGAGCGCGGGGTCCGAGCGCTGCTGTCCGAGGGCGGCCCCCACATCCACGAGCAGATGCAGGCCGACGGGCTCGTCGACGACCTCTTCCTGACGATCGCGCCGAAGCTGAGCGGCGGCGAGGCGCCGCGCATCCTCGAGGGGCCGCTGCCGGAGGTGGTCGACCTCGAGCTGGCCTGGCTACTGGAAGAGGACGGCGAGCTCTTCGCCCGCTACCGCCGTTCCTGAGGTCGGCTATCGAATACCGTTCGCCTCCCAGAGTCGAGGAGGAGAGGAACGGATGGACTTCAACCCCAGCCCCGAGGTCGCACAGCTGCGCGAGCGCGTGCTCGACTTCATGGACGCGGAGGTCTACCCGCAGGAGCGGGAGATCATGGAAGCGCTCGACGAGGAGGTGGGGCCGGGCGTCCCCTATCCGCAGAACCTTGTCGAGGTGCGCGAGAAGGCGAGGGGCGAGGGGCTCTGGAACCTCTTCATGCCCGACGAGCGCTTCGGGCCCGGCCTGACCAACTGGGAGTACGGCCTGCTCTGCGAGGAGATGGGTCGCAGCCCGATGGCGGCGCCGATGGCCTTCAACTGCTCGGCGCCGGACACCGGCAACATGGAGATCCTCGCCGAGCACGGGACGCCGGAGCAGCGCGAGCGCTGGCTGGAGCCGCTGCTGGAGGGCCGGATCCGCTCCTGCTTCTCGATGACCGAGCCTGAGGTCTCGGGCTCGGACCCGACGCTGCTGCAGGCGCGCGCCGAGCTCGACGGCGACGAGTGGGTGATCGACGGCCATAAGTGGTTCACCAGCGGCGCCGTCGGGGCCGAGCTTGCGATCGCGATGGTCGTCACCGACCCCGATGCCCACCCCTACGGGCGCGCCTCGATGATCTGCGTCCCCACCGACACGCCCGGCTTCAACCTGGTGCGGCCGATCTCGGTGATGGGCCACGACAGCGGCCCCGGCCACTGCGAGATCCGCTACGAAGGCTGCCGGGTGCCGAAGGGGAACCTGCTCGGCGAGCGCGGCGCCGGCTTCGCGGTCGCCCAGGACCGCCTCGGCCCGGGCCGCATCCACCACTGCATGCGGGCGATCGGGACGGCCGAGCGAGCGCACGAGATGATGTGCCGCCGCGCCAACGAACGCAGCGCCTTCGGCGGCCCGCTCGGCGACAAGCAGTTCGTCCAGGAGTCGATCGCCGCCTCGCGGATGGAGATCGACCAGGCCCGCCTGCTCACCCTCTACGCGGCCTGGAAGATGGACACCGAGGGCAAGCGCGCCGCCCGCCAGGCAATCTCGGCGATCAAGATCGTCGCCGCGAACATGGTCATGGACGTCCTCGACCGGGCGATCCAGATCCACGGCTCCCTCGGCATGACCGACGACACCCCCCTGGCGATCATGTGGCGCTTCTCCCGCATGCTCCGCCTCGCCGACGGCCCCGACGAGGTCCACAAAATGGTCCTCGCCCGCCGCGAGCTCAACCGCTGGTCCAAACGCGCCGAGGCCGAAGCCGAAGGCAACCTGGAGCCGCGGCACGCGGCGCGGATGGTTTAGTGACCGCCTGAAGCCTGCTTGGAGGGAGTGGTCGACGAGCGGCTGCCGCTGTGGGTGCCGACCTGCTTGCTCGCCCCCACGCTCTGGCTCGAGCTGCTCTGGTGGCTGTTCTCGTCGGGCGTCGACTGATCCGCTTTAGGGGACGTTGCCTGCTCCCCCTGGTTCCCGGACGATGACTGGGTTTGCTGCCGGGAAGGGCTCTGCTGCGCTTGCTGCTTCGGTGAGGAAGACGACCCCTTCTTCGGAGTGGTTGACGCACTGCGGTCGGATGAACCCTGGCGGGAGCCTCCCGTCGCGGTGCCACTCGTCGTCGTCTGCGCCCGCGTCGTGGTGACGGTGCTGCTCGTCGTCCCGTCAGATCCGCCGCCGCATCCCGTGAAGAGAAGGGCACCCGCGATCAGGCAGAGGACGAAAAAGACGACCGCGGGGCGCTTGGCCCCACGGTCGTCTTTTGAATCGAGCGGTCGGCTCGTACTAGCCAATCGCGTAGCCCGTGAAGGTGCAGTTCGGGCCGTCGGCGGAGTTGAAGCCCTCGGCCTCCCAGACGACGCTTACAGCGCGGCCGCCGTTGCCCAGCGAGAACTGGGTGTTGCCGACCACGAGGTCGTCGTCCTCGAAGAGGAGGTTGATGTTGCTGTCGGGTTCGAGGTTGTCGTCGAAGAGAGCGTTTTTGGTTTCTTCTTCTGAGACATTGACCGACTGAGTGCTGACGGATTGGATCCGCGAGCCCAACGGTCCGTTGGCAAGGACGACGGTTTCATTTCCTGCATTGCAGGACGCAGTCAGGGTGAAACCGTTGAGGTTGAGAACCTCGGTCGGTCCGATTTCCGGATCGCCGCTGAAATTGATCAGCCGGATCGTGTTGCCGGCCACCGTGTTGGCGTTGCCGGCGTTGGTGGCATTGTCCGCGTTGGTGGCGTGGGTGGCGTTGGGAACCGTGCCCAGCGTGCCGAGGTTGATGTCCGACCCGGTCAGGGAGCCGTCCTTGACCTTGGAGCCGTTAACCGCGTTCTTCTTGATTTTCGCGGTGGTAACCGCGTTCTTCTTCAGCTGCTTGGTGCCGACGGTGTTCTTGCCCAGAGCGGCAAAGGCGGTCGCACCTCCAATCACCAGGAACACGGCAATTGACGACATCACGTTGGCGTACGTGAGTCGCTTTCGAATCTTCTTCACGACTGAGTCTCCTTCGTAGGGGACGGGTTCAGGGATACGCGGCCATCAGCAATCAGCACCGCAAGTCATCCTCGACCCTTTCAACCCGGTCGGATGCTGTCAACCGGTTTCAACGGATACACAAAAAAAATCCGCCGATGGTCACCCGGCGCGCTCGACCCGCTCGGCCTCCTCGGCCAGGCGCTCGACGAGCTTGGCGAAGGCGTGGACGCCCTCGTCGACCTTGCCGTAGCCGCCGGCGACGTAGCGGGCGTAGACGCCCTCGAGGATGATCGCCAGCTTCCAGTAGCCGAGGGCGACGTAGAAGTTGAGGTCGGCAAGGTCGCGGCCGCTGCACTCGGCGTAGCGGGCTTTGATCTCCTCCCGGGTGGGGAACCCGGGCGCCAGGTTGGCGGGCATGCCGAGGGCGAGGGTGTCCTCGCCGCGCTCGGGCCAGTAGGCCATCAGCAGGCCGACGTCGGCGAGCGGGTCGCCGAGGGTGCAGAGCTCCCAGTCGACCACGGCGGCAACCTCGCCGGAGTCGGTGAGGATCATGTTGTCGAGGCGGTAGTCGCCGTGGACGATCGTTGCCGGCCCCTGCTCGGGGATGCGGGCCTGCAGCGCCTCGTGGACGCGGTCGATGGGCTCCAGCTCACGCGTCTTCGACTTCTCCCACTGCCCCTGCCAACGGTGCAGCTGGCGGGCGACGTAGTCCTCCTTCTTGCCGAGGTCGCCGAGCCCGACCGCGTCGGGGTCGACGGCGTGGATCCGCACCAGGGTGTCGGCGACGCGCTCGCCGATCGCCCGGCGGTCGCCCTCGTCGGGGAAGATCTCCGCCTCGGCCAGCCCGCGCAGAATCGGGCCCTCGACGAACTCCATCACGTAGAAGGGAGCGTCGTTGACGCTCTCGTCCTCGCAGAGGCCGACCACCGGCGCCACCGGCACCTCGGTCCCCCCCAGGGCGGAGACCACCTTGAACTCGCGCGCCATGTCGTGCGCCGAGCCGAGCCGCTTGCCGAGCGGCGGCCGCCGCAGCGCCCACATCACGCCGGAGGCGTCCGTGACCCGATACGTCAGGTTCGAGTGGCCGCCGGCGATCCGCTCGAAGCTCAGCGGGAAGTCCACCCCGGGGACGTTCTCGCCGAACCACGCTTCGAGCGGTTTGGGGTCGATTCCGTCGGGGACGGTAGCCTCGTCAGCCATAGGGGCGCAAGCATATTCACGAACCCGTAGACGCCTGAGTCCGTCGCTCGCCAACCGGCTGCGCATCGGGTTCGCGATCGGCTTCGCTGTGCTCACCGCGATGGCGGTGATCGGCGTCGGCCGCTTCATCCAGCAGCGCCAGGACTTCGAGGACTCGATCGCCCGCTCCTACCAGCGGGAGATGGTCGCCCGCGAACGGATCGCCCGGGGGACCGGTGGCGGAACGGCGCGAGCGGTGGTCGCCCAGGAGGGACGGCACCGCAGCGAACTGCGGGACCAGATCTCCGGCGACACCCGCGACACCGCCCTGCTCGTCGCCGCCGGGCTGATCGCCGGCCTGACCGGAGCGCTGCTCCTCTTCAGCGGCCTGATCTCCTCGCTGCGGCGGCCGCTGGAGCAGCTGGTCGACGCGGCCGGACGCCTCGCCGCCGGCGACCGCAGCGCCCGGGTCGAGGTCGGCGGCCTCTCGGAGACCGCCACCCTCGGCGCCGCCTTCAACGAGATGGCCGAGGAGTTGGAGATCGAGGAGGGTCGGCGCGACGAACTCGACCGGCTCAAAGACGAGTTCGTCCTCACCGCCTCGCACGAGCTGCGCAGCCCGCTGACCTCGGTCCAGGGCTTCGCCGAGCTGCTGATGCTCGACAAAGACTCGCTGACCCCGCGCCAGCGGGAGACGGTCGAAATCATCCTCGACAACTGCCGCCACCTGGTCCGGCTCCTCAACGACCTGCTCGACCTCGCCCGCAGCGACGCCGGGCGCCTGGCGATCCGCCCCCAGCCGACCGAGGTCGCACCGCTGATCGAAGACGTGGTGCGTACGATGCGCGCCCAGACGGAGGCGGCCAGTCAGACCCTCAGCGAATACGTTCAGCCCGGCCTGCCGCTGATCAATGTCGAGCCCGACCGAATTCGCCAAATTCTCGTGAACCTGCTTACGAATGCGCATGAGTACTCGCCCGAAGGTGCGTCCATCGGGGTTGCGGCGAGCGCCGTCGGCGCCGAGGTGGAGATCAGCGTGAGCGACAACGGCCCCGGCATCCCAGGCGACCAGCTTGAGCGGATCTTCGAACGCTTCACCCGCGGCGACGCCGGGCTGACCCAGCGGGTCGGCGGCACCGGCCTCGGGCTGGCGATCTCGAAATCGCTGGTCGAGCTGCACGGCGGCAGCATCGGGGCGGAATCGACGCCGGGTCAGGGGTCGATTTTCCGGGTGCGGCTGCCGATCGCGACCGCAGCGGCAATCGGCGGCGACCAGGGACGAGCGCCCGCGGAGGCGAGCTGATGGCGCGGATCCTCGTCGCCGACGACTCCGAGACGATCCTGCTGCTGATGAGGACGCGGCTGGAGATGGCGGGGCACGAGGTCGTCACCGCGACCGACGGGCAGGAGGTGGTCGACGCGGTCGCGAACGGCGGCATGCCGGACCTGCTGCTCCTCGACGCGATGATGCCGCGCAAATCAGGCATCGACGCCCTGCGCGAGCTGCGCGGCGGAGGCCACGACGTCCCGGTCCTGATCGTCAGCGCCCACCAGAACCCCGGCGACGCCGACGCTCCCACCGACCTGGCGATCGACGGCTACATCACCAAGCCGATCGACTTCGACCTGTTGCTGGAGACGATCGCCGCCCTGACGGCGTAGCGACTCCGAGATTTTGGGGGTTACAGGCCCCCAAAGTTCGGAGTCGTCAGCGAGAGCGGACCCGGAACTTGAACAGGACCGGGGTGCGGTCGCGATTGCCGGCGCGGTCGATCGCGAAGACGCGGAAAGCGTGGCGGCCGGGTTTGACGCGATAGGTCCGCGGTGAGGCGCAGCCGCGATACGGCTTGCGGTCGAGCTTGCAGCGGAAGTGGGAGCCCGGCTCGCTGGAGGCGAAGCGGAAGGCGACCTGGCGCCACTTCTTTTGCGTGAAGAGAAGCGCGCGCGGGTGCGCGGCGAGCCGCGTCTGCGGCGGCTTCTTGTCGCGGGGGGGCTTTGCTTCGGGCTGCGGTTCCACCAGCGGTGGCGGCGGCAGTTCGGTGATGGTGCGGAAGTTGTTCGGTTCGGCTGCGGCGACCGACTCGCATTCGACCGGTTCGGGGTCGCCGTACTGCGGGAGGTCGATCAGCGCCGAGTCGTCGTCGGGACCGCAGTTGATGACCAGGTCGGCGTCGGCCGAGTTGGCGAGGATCGAGTCTTCGCCGGCGCCGGCGAAGTAGGCGTCGGAGCCGGGATGGCCGAGCAGCTGGTTCGGCCCGCCGTCGCCGTAGAGGACGTCGGCGAAGGAGGAGCCCTCAAGGTCCTCGACTTCGGCGATCGAATCGTCGGGTTCGCCACCGCAGGCGGGCGCTTCGCCGCTGCCGGGGCGGCCCGCGGTCCCGGCCGCCAGGTTCGCCTCGACCGCTTCGCCGAACCGCGCCCAGGAGGAGTTGTCTCGCCCGGCCCCGCCGACGATGCGCTCGTCGTCGCAGACCGAGTTGGAGAGGAAGAGGTCGTTGCCGTTGCCGCCGAGCAGTTCGTCGGCGCCGCCGTTGTGGGTGAGGGCGTCGTCGCCACCGAGGGCATCGAGGGTGTCGGCGCCGCCGCCCGGCCCGTCGACGAGGATGTCTTCGCTTTCTTCGCCGCCGATCAGCGAGTCGCTCCCTACGCCGCCGATCTCCACGACGGCGGCGGAGGCCGGGAAGTTCGTCGCGGCGATCGTGTCGTTGCCGCCCATCCCCGCGAGCAGCACCGAGTCGAGTGGAGCGCCAAGAAGCGGGCAGACCGCTTCGGTTGCCGTTTTGACTTCGCAGCCGCCCGCGTCGCTCGCGCTCTGGTCGAAGGCTCCCGCAGTGAGCTGGAAGGTGACGCTCGTCGACGAATAGCCGGCGGTGACTTTGTCGTCGCCGTTGCTGCCGACCAGGTAGAGCTGCGCGTAGGGCGTCGCTCCGGCAGGGGTCATGAAGCCGACGCTGACTTTGCCCGCGTCGCGCGGCGCCACTCCGCCGGCGTCCACGGAGTCGCCGTCGGCGCCGCCGACGAGGGTGTCTGCTCCCCCTCCCCCGTCGATCGCGTCGGCCCCGCCGCCGCCGTAGATCGTCTCCCCCGCTCCGGTGCCGACGACGTAGTCGGAGAAGGGGGTGCCGACGATCCGGTCGAAGACGCCGACTTCGACTTCGTCGACGCCGCCGCCGTTCGGGGCGACACCGTTGTTGGCGTTTTCGCCCGTGGTGCCCAGTTCCAGCCGCACGCCGCGTTCGCCGCCCGGTTCCGGGAAATTCGCGAAGGGGACGCTGCCGCCGAAGCCGGGCGTGACGCCGGTCGAGTAGCTGAGGGTGTCGAAGCCGCCGCCGGTGTCGAAGATGCGGTCGATCGTCGAGTCGCCGCGGACGTAGTCGTCGCCTTCTTCGCCGTCGATCGAGTCGGCGCCGAAGCCGCCCGCCAGCCGGTCGTTCCCCGGACCGCCGCGCAGCAGGTCGTCGCCGATCCCGCCGAAGAGCTGATCGTTGCCGGAGCCGCCGAGCAGCGTGTCGTTGCCGCGCTCGCCGTAGACGACGTCGTCGCCGGGGCCGCCTTCGAAGGTCTGACTGCCGACGCCGAGGTGGCAACCGCTGGGGCAGGAGGATTCGGCCGTCAGCGGCGCCGCGACGATCGTGTCGTTGCCGGCGCCGCCCTTGACGTCGGCGACGCCCGACTGGGCGACGATGACGTCGGAGCAGGGAGTGCCGTAGGTGGTGTCGCCGACCCTGGTCGGACCTTCGGCGCAGCTCGGGGTGGTGTCGGCAGCGCCAGCCTCACCAGACAGCGAGAGCGACGCGAACAGGCAAGCGATCAGAAATGCCGGGAGGAACCGCACTCCTCCCTGATACCCAGGACCGGCCGATCGATTCGGTCGATCGTCAGCTCTTGGCGATCTCGAGCCGGATCTCCTTGCCTTTGAGCTTGGTGCCGTCGAGGAATTCGACGGTGCGCTCGGCCTTGTCGGGGTCGACCTCGACGAAGGAGAAGCGGTGGAGGACGCGGACGTCGTGGACGGCCTCGTCGGGCAGAACCGCGCCCTCGCGCAGGGCCCAACGCAGGTCCTCCTCGTCGATGCCGCTGCGCTCGCCGCGGTTGACGAACAGCTTCACGGTCTTCGACTTCGACTCCTCGCCGGTGTCGCCGTCGCCGTTGGCGCTCGGCTCCGCGCTCGGTCGCCGCTCGCGCCCCTCTCCCCGCTCGCGCTGACGGCGCCGCGGCCGCGGCGCGTGCTCGAGCCGCTCCTCGGGGGTCTCCCACTCGCCGATCGTGGTGCTGACGTCGCGCTCGATGCGGGCGATCTCGTCCTTCTGATCCGGCGTCACGAAGGTGATCGCGCGGCCGGTGCGCCCGACCCGGCCGGTGCGGCCGATCCGGTGCACGTAGGTCTCCGAGGAGTTCGGCACGTCGTAGTTGATGACGTGGGTGACGTGGTCGACGTCGAGCCCGCGGGCGGCGATGTCGGTCGCCACCAGCAGCCTCACGCGGTGGTCCTTGAAGGAGATCATCACCCCGTCGCGGACGCCCTGGCTGAGGTCGCCGTGCAACGCCTTCACGTCGAGGCCTTTGTCCTTCAGCGTCTTCTCCAGCTTCGAGGCGCCGATTTTGGTCCGGGTGAAGATGATCGCCTGCTCGGGTTCTTCGGTCTTCAGCAGCTCGACCAGCCGCGCCGCCTTCTCCTTGGCCGGGACCTCGACGTAGGCCTGCTGGATCGCGTCGACCGTCAGTTCTTTCGGGGTGATGCTGATCGTCGTCGGGTCGTACATGTAGCCCTCGGCGAGCTTCTGGATCGGCGGCGGCATCGTCGCCGAGAAGAGCGCCGTCTGGCGCCCGCTCGGGCACATCCGCAGGATCTTCTCGACGTCTTCGATGAAGCCGAGGTCGAGCATCTCGTCGGCCTCGTCGAGGACGACGTAGCGGGCCGCGGTGAGGACCAGCGAGCGGCGCGACATCAGGTCCATCATCCGGCCGACGGTGGCGACGACGACGTGGGCGCCGGAGCGCAGCTGCGACTGCTGAGAGCGGATCGGGGCGCCGCCGAAGACGGCGACGATCTCGATGTCGAGGTGCTCGGCGTAGGAGCGCAGCGCCTGCGTCACCTGGATGCAGAGCTCGCGGGTCGGGGTGAGGACGATCGCCTGGACCTCTTGGTTGGCCGGATCGAGGTACTGCAGCAGCGGCAGGCCGAAGGCGGCGGTCTTGCCGGTCCCGGTCTGCGCCTGGCCGATTACGTCATGGCCGCCGAGCAGCTCCGGGATCGCCTGTTCCTGGATCGGCGTCGGGTCCTCGTAGCCGAGCTCGTCAAGCGCCTGCTGGATGTCGGGCGAGAGGCCGAGGTCTTTGAAGGCGGTCACTTAGCGTGCAGTCACTCGAGAAGAGATCACTTGCTGGGGTCCAAAAGAAGCTTGCCGGTCGTGCGGCGGGCGATCAGGTCTTCGTGCGCCCGCGCCGCCTCGGAGAGCGGATAGACCTCTCCGATCGTAACCGTCAGCTCCTTGGCGGCGATCGCCGCGAAAAGATCTCGGATCATCGGGCCCAGCAGGTCCGGCCGCATCAGCAGGTGTGCGAGCCAGAAGCCGATCACCGACTTCGAGCCGCGCAACAGCGAGGCGGTCGAGATCTCCCGCTGCTCGCGCGAGGCGATGCCGAAGACGACCATCCGCCCCAGCGGCGCCAGGATCTCCAGCTCGGCGTCGAAGGCCTCGCCGCCGCTCATGTGCAGAACCGCGTCGACCCGCTTGCCGTCGTTGGCCTCGCGGATCCGCTCGCCGAGGTCCTCGGCGCGGGAGTCGACGGTGGCGTCGGCACCGAGGCTCTGCACCAGCCCCCGCTTCTCCTCGCTGGAGGCGAGGCCGATCACCCTGGCGCCGGCGCGCTTGGCCAGCTGCACCGCCAGGGTGCCGGTGCCGCCCGCGGCGGCCTCGACGACGATCGTCTCCCCCGGCTCGATCCGGGCGCAGCGGTGGACCAGCGCCATCGCCGTCAGACCCTGCAGCAGGCCGCCGGCCCCCTGGTCGTAGTCGACCTCGGGCGGCAGCTCGATCAGCTGCGCCTGCGGCACCGCCACCTGCTCGGCGTAGCCGCCGCTGCCGAGCAGGGCCGCGACGCGGCGGCCGTCGTTGGTCTGGCCGCTGATCTCGGCGCCCGGGATCAGCGGCAGGGTCTGCGCGGCGAGGTAGTCGTTGCGGGAGGCGTGGGTGTCGGCGAAGTTGACGCCGCTGCGCTTCACGTTGACGACGATCTCGGCCAGTTTCGGAGAGGGGTCCGGCACCTCGGTGTACCGGAGGACCTCCGGCCCGCCGAACTCCTCGATCTGAATCGCCTTCATTGGACGCGGAGTCTCGCAGGGCGGCCGCCCCGGGTGCGGTCTCGTGGGAATGCCCGCGTGGGCGTTGGTCAATTACCCTGCCAAACGGGATGGCGCTCACGGTTGTCGGATCAATCGCGTTCGACGCGGTCAAGACCCCGTTCGGGGAGCGCGAGCGGATGCTCGGCGGCGCCGCCGTCCACTTTTCGCTGGCGGCGAGCTTCTTCACCGAGGTGCGGCCGGTCGGGCCGGTCGGCGACGACTTCGGCGCCGAGCAGTTCGAGGTGCTGGAAAGCCGCGGGATCGTCACCGACGACGTCGAGCGGGTCGAGGGCGGCAAGTCCTTCTTCTGGCGCGGCCGCTACGAGTACGACCTCAACGTGGCTCATACCGAGGACACGCAGCTCGGCGTCTTCGCCGAGTTCGAGCCGAAGCTCTCGCCGGCCTCGCAGGCCGCCGACACGCTCTTCCTCGCCAACATCCAACCCGACCTTCAGCGCCAGGTCCGCGCCCAGTGCACCGCGGCCCGGCTGAGCGGCCTCGACTCGATGAACCTCTGGATCGAGACCGCCAAGGACTCGCTGACGGCGGCGATCGCCGAGGTCGACTGCCTGGTCGTCAACGACGCCGAGATCCGCCAGTTGACCGGCGAATCCAACCTCGCCCGCGCCGCCCGCGCGGTGATGGCGATGGGGCCGCGGGCGGTGATCGCCAAGCAGGGCGAGTACGGCGCCGCCCTCTTCACCGCCGACGGCTTCTTCGCCCTGCCGGGCTTCCCGCTCGAGGACGTGCGCGACCCGACCGGCGCCGGCGACAGCTTCGCCGGCGGCTTCTTCGGCTACCTCGACGGCGTCGGGGGGGAGCTGAACGACGCTGAGCTGCGGCGGGCGATGGGCTACGGCACCGTGCTCGCCTCCTTCAACGTCGAGGAGTTCGGGACCGAGCGGGTGGCGCGGCTGACCCGCGAGGAGATCGACGAGCGCTTCGAACACCTGCGGGGGATGACCCAGTTCGAGGGTCCCGGCGTCCCCAGCGCCTAGGAGAGATTGGCGAAACTCGCCAGCCCAGTAGTAGTGCGGGATAGGGAAGTCGGGTTCATCGGCGATACCTCGCTTTGGAGCGGGCGCTACCCCAAGCACGGCGCGGCGATCTGCCGGGTGCCCTACTCCTGTGGGCCAGCGGCGTGAAAGTACACGTGGCGCTTGGGGTACTCGTCTACAACGGAGAAGACGACGCGTAGCGCGGGAGCTACACCCGTCTTATTCGTGACCAGCAACTGGGATTCGATGCCCTCGCTCAGCGTGGCGTGGCCGGGCACGTTCAGCCCGGCGAGGAGGCGATTGATCGTGAACTGGAGGTCTTCGCAGATTTCGTCGCGGATCTTCGCGTTTGGGGCGACTTGTTCCATATCCGCCACGAAAGCAGCGTCCTCCTGGTACGAGAAGGGCGGGGGTCCAGACGGGTCCGACTGGTCCGGAGGTTCTTTGGCGTTCAATTTTCGGTTCAACCTTTCTCACACCGCTGGGCATTGGGGGATGCGGCGTGGAGCGGATGGGCGTCATCGACTAATGCATTCGTCACGTATATCTGACGTCGCGGACGCCGCCCGGTGACTCAACGACGGCAGGCCCCCCGATCCCCATCGAGAGGCCCGCGTCATCAAGCGTCGAATCAACCGAACTATGAACGCACAGGGGGAATCCTTAGAGACGGCCTCGGACGGAAATGCTGACAGGGGTCAGCGGTTGTGCTATATGCGACTTGTTCTCTTTTAGACGCCTTTCCGTCCGCTACCATCGCTAGACGGCCAATGTAAAAAAGGAGCATTTGCAGCCTTTTTCTAACTCAGGAGATCAAGTGCCAACGGACGCGATGGCAAAGCTCAGAGAGATGATCGTCTATCTCGCTCAGAGGTCGGCCGATGACCCGCGCTTCGGACGGGTCAAGCTGGCAAAGCTCCTGTTCTTCTGTGACTTCGGCGCATACTCGGAGTTCGGCGAGCCGATCACGGGTGCCTGCTACCGCAAAAAGCCGCATGGCCCTCTCGCCGACGAGGAGTTGCTTGCACTTCGCGATCTAAAGGACTCCGGTTCGGTCAAGGTCGAAGAAGTCGGGGTCTACATGTACACGCAGAAGCGCATCATTGCTCGCCGCGACGCCGACATCTTATGGCTAACCCCCGCGCAGCACGCGCTTATCGACGAGGTTCTGGAGCGCCATCAAGACGACGACGCGACCGACCTGTCGAATCTCTCTCATACCTTCCCTGGCTGGGGCCTGACCAGCATGAACGAGGTCATCCCCTACCACACCGTTTTCATCTCCCGCGAAGGCCCCTCTCAGGCGGATATCGACTGGGCGGAGAGCATTGTGCGGGAGCGTGCGCTCGCTTAGCCGTGGTTTGAGAGCGCCAAGAGCGCCCTACCTACTTTTGGCTTTCTAGAGCGGTGTTCCGTCCGATTCGGACGGTAGATTCCAGCTCAGAATCTGACAAAAAGGACCCCCGCGAAGTTGTCGCTTCCGGGGGTCAGGCCAGACGAGGTGTAGCTCGCGTGGCAGTTCCCAAGGTAGCACCGCGACCCGCTGTTGAGGCGGTCGCAAATCTTCTCGATTCGCCCGAGATCGGGCAGTTGATCGCGGAGTTGGAGGAGACCCGCTGGACGGGCCGACCCGGCTACCCGATCAGGACCATGATCGGGCTGGCGCTGGCGAAGTCGCTCTATGCCCTGCCGACGTGGACGAAGGTCGTCGCCCTGGTCGCCGAGCACTGGAAACTGCAACGGGTCCTCGGCTGCGAGGGGGACCCGCCGTCGAAGTGGTCGGCGTATCGCTTCGCCGAAAAGCTGCGCAACAACGGCGAGTCGGTCGAGCGCTGCATCGACTCCGTGGTCGAAGGCTTGAAGGCC
>Ga0157372_10001916_pt1 | contig 22581 bp, 24 predicted proteins | sample C55metaG_FD_115307 | JGI IMG/M metagenome (GOLD analysis project Ga0157372, IMG submission 115307) | Corn rhizosphere microbial communities from Kellogg Biological Station, Michigan, USA - C5-5 metaG | ecosystem: Host-associated > Plants > Roots > Rhizosphere > Soil | place: USA: Michigan... | reverse complement strand
CCGCCGCCGCGTCGACCATCGCCGCTACAACGGCGCGGCGCTGCTCGGGCTGCGCGGCATCGTCGTGAAGAGCCACGGCAGCGCGGACCGCCTCGCCTTCGCGACGGCGCTCGGGCGCGCGGCCTCGGAGGCGAGCCACGGGCTCCTCGAGCGCATCGGGGAAGAGATCGCGCGCGTGAGCGCGTCGCTCCCGAATGCCGTGCCGCCGGCCAGTGCCCCGGGCCCCGCGGCCCAGGCCGCATGACCCCATGATCTATTCCCGCATCACCGGGACCGGCAGCCGGTTGCCGGACCGCGTCGTGACCAACAAGGAGCTCGAGTCGCGCATCGAGACCAGCGACGACTGGATCGTCTCGCGCACCGGCATCCGCGAGCGCCACATCGCCGCGGACGGCGAGTTCACGAGCGACCTCGCGCTCGGTGCGGCCCGCAAGGCGCTCGAAGCCGCGGGCCGCACGGCGGCCGAGGTCGACCTCATCGTGCTCGCGACCTCGACGCCCGACATGGTCTTTCCCTCGAGCGCCTGCCTGCTGCAGGCGAAGCTGGGTGCGAAGCACGGCGCCGCGTTCGACGTGCAGGCCGTATGCTCGGGCTTCGTGTACGCGCTCTCGACGGCCGACCTCTACGTGAAGGCGGGGCGCGCGAAATGCGCGCTGGTGATCGGCGCGGAGGTCTTCTCGCGCATCCTCGACTGGAACGACCGCGGCACCTGCGTGCTCTTCGGCGACGGGGCCGGCGCCGTGGTGCTCGAGCCTTCGAGCGAGCCCGGCGTCCTCTCGAGCCACCTGCATGCCGATGGCAGCTACGCCGGCATCCTCAACACGCCCGGCCACGTCTGCGGCGGCGCGATCCAGGGAGATCCCACGCTCAAGATGGACGGCGGTGCTGTGTTCAAGCTCGCGGTGCGCGTGCTGGACGAGAGCGCGCGCGAGGCGCTCGCGGCGAACGGCCTGCAGGTCTGCGACATCGACGCGTACATTCCCCACCAGGCCAACGTGCGCATCATCTCGAGCGTGGGAAAGAAGCTCGGCCTCGCCGACGACAAGTGCATCGTGACCGTGGACCGGCACGCCAACACCTCCGCGGCCTCCGTGCCGCTCGCCCTCGACGCCGCGGTGCGCGACGGCCGCGTGAAGCGCGGCGACACCGTCATGCTGCAGGGCGTGGGCGGCGGCTTCACGTGGGGCACCGTGCTGCTCAAATTCTGAACATGACAGCGATCCATCCGTCCCTCGCGATCGTCTTCCCCGGCCAGGGCTCGCAGTCCGTCGGCATGGTGAAGGGCTTCGCGGACTATCCCGTGGTCGAGCGGACCTTCCGCGAGGCCTCCGAGCTCGTCGGCGTCGACTACTGGGCCATGGTGAACGACGGCCCCGCCGAAGCGCTCAACCAGACGGTCAACACGCAGCCCCTGATGCTCGTCGCGGGCGTCGCATGCTGGCGCGCGTGGCAGGCGGCCAACGGCCCGATGCCCGCGTATTTCGCCGGCCACAGCCTGGGCGAGTACACGGCGCTGGTCGCGGCGCGCGCGCTGCGCTTCGAGGACGCCGTTCCCCTCGTGCGCCTGCGCGCGCAGGCGATGCAGGAGGCCGTGCCCGAGGGAACCGGCGGCATCGCCGCCATCCTCGGCCTCGACGATGCGTTGCTGCCGCAGGTGCTCCAGCAAGGCGCGCAAGGCGAGGTGCTCGAGGCGGCCAACCTCAATTCTCCCGGCCAGGTCGTGATCGCGGGCCATCGCGCGGCGGTGGAGCGCGGCATGGCGCTCGCGAAGGAGAAGGGCGCCAGGCGCGCGGTCATGCTGCCCATGAGCGCGCCGTCGCACTGCAGCCTCATGCGCCCGGCCGCGGAGCGCCTGCGCGCGAAGCTCGAGTCCATCGCGATCGAGGAGCCGATGGTGCCCGTGGTGCACAACCGCTCGGTCGAGTCGTACCCGGACCCCGCGCGCATCCGCACCGCGCTCGTCGAGCAGCTCGACCATCCCGTGCGCTGGATCGAGACCGTGCAGTTCCTCGCCTCGCACGGCGTGAAGCGCCTGGTGGAGTGCGCGCCGGGCAAGGTGTTGGTCGGGCTCGCGAAGCGCATCGCGCCCGACCTCGAGGGCGCGGCCGTGACCGACGGCGCGTCGCTCGCCGCCGCGGTGGAGGGGTCATGCTGAACGGACAGGTCGCCATCGTCACCGGCGCCTCGCGCGGCATCGGCGAGGGGATCCTGCAGGCGCTGGCGAAGGCCAACGCGACCGTGATCGGCACATCCACTTCCGGGAAGGGCGCCGAAGGCATCACCGAGCGGCTGCGCGCGGCAGGCGCGAAAGGCGAAGGCCGCGTGCTCGACGTGCACGACGCCGCCGCCTGCGCCGCCTTCGTCGAGAAGGTGCAGGCCGACTTCGGCAGCCCCGCCATCCTCGTGAACAACGCCGGCATCACGCGCGACAACCTGCTCGCGCGCATGAAGGACGAGGAGTGGGACGAGATCCTCGCGGTGAACCTGAAGAGCGTCTTCGTGCTGTCGCGCGCGGTGCTGCGCGGCATGATGAAGGCGAGGAGCGGGCGCATCGTGAACATCACCTCGGTCGTGGGCCACATGGGCAACGCCGGGCAGGCCAACTACGCCGCGTCGAAGGCGGGCGTGATCGGCTTCACCAAGTCGCTCGCGCGCGAGGTGGGCAGCCGCAACGTGACCGTCAACTGCGTGGCGCCGGGCTTCATCGATACCGACATGACGCGCTCGCTGGGCGAGGAGGCGTCGAAGAAGCTGCTCGAGAACGTGCCCCTGGGACGCCTCGGGCGCGTCGAGGACGTGGCGCAGGCCGTGGTCTTCCTGTGCTCGCCCAACGCCGGCTACATCACGGGCGCGACCTTGCACGTGAACGGCGGGATGTACATGGAATGAGCGCTGTGCGAACCGGTATAATCGCAGTCTTTTCCGAAGCACCCCACACCCATTAGAGCTTGGAGGAATCGATGGACAACGTAGAAGCCCGGGTCAAGAAGATCGTCGCCGAACAGCTGGGCGTCGCGGAGGCCGACATCAAGACCGAGTCCTCCTTCGTCGAGGACCTCGGTGCGGATTCCCTCGACAACGTCGAGCTCGTGATGGCCCTCGAGGAGGAATTCGAGTGCGAGATCCCGGACGAGGAAGCCGAGAAGATCACGACGGTGCAGCAAGCCATCGATTACGTGAAGAACCACGTCAAGCAGTAAGCCCGCAACGTTCCCGCGGCGCGCGCATGAGGCGCGCCGCCTCCCCACATGTCGAAGCGTAGAGTCGTCGTCACCGGGCTGGGCGTGGTCTCGCCCATCGGCATCGGCGCGAAGGAAGCCTGGGACAACCTCCTCGCCGGCAGGAGCGGCGTGGGGCCGATCACGAAGTTCGACGCCTCGCTGCTCCCCACGCGCATCGCGGCGGAGGTGAAGAACTTCAAGGCGGCCGACTGGATGCCGCCGAAGGAGACGCGGCGCGCGGACACCTTCATCCACTACGGCCTCGCCGCCACGAAGATGGCGCTCGAGGACGCGAGCCTCGCGATCGACGATTCCAACGCCGAGCGCATCGGGGTCAACGTGGGCTCGGGCATCGGCGGACTCCCGATGATCGAGGACAACATCCGCGAGATGATCGCGAAAGGCCCGCGCCGCATCTCGCCCTTCTTCGTGCCGGGCTCCATCATCAACATGGTGGCCGGCCTCATCTCGATCCATTACGGCGCCAAGGGGCCGAACGTGTCCATGGTGTCGGCGTGCACGACGAGCTCGCACTGCGTGGGCGAGGCCGGCCGCATGATCGAGTATGGAGATGCCGACGTGATGATCGCCGGCGGCGCCGAGGCGTGCGTGAACCTCTCCGGCGTGGGCGGCTTCTGCTCGTGCAAGGCGCTCTCGGAGCGCAACGACGATCCCGCCACCGCCTCGCGTCCCTTCGACCGCGACCGCGACGGCTTCGTGCTGGGCGAGGGCGGCGCGATCCTCATCCTCGAGGAGCTCGAGCACGCGAAAAAGCGCGGCGCGCGCATCTACGCCGAGCTCGCGGGCATGGGCATGAGCGCCGACGCGAACCACATCACCGCGCCCAACATGGACGGCCCGCGCCGCGCGATGCTGGCGGCGCTGCGCACGGCGGGGCTCAACACCACGGACATCCAGTACGTGAACGCGCACGGCACGTCGACCCCGCTGGGCGATGCCAACGAGACCGCGGCGTTGAAGGCCGCCTTCGGCGACCATGCGTACAAGTTCGCGGTGAACTCCACCAAGTCGATGCACGGCCACCTGCTGGGAGCCGCCGGCGGCCTCGAGGCGGTGATCACCGCGCTCGCCATCCACAACCAGGTCTCGCCGCCGACGATCAACATCGTGACGCCGGATCCGGCCTGCGACCTCGACTACGTCCCGGGTACCGCGCGCGAGATGAAGATCGAAGCCGCGCTCTCGAACTCGTTCGGCTTCGGCGGCACCAACGGGACGCTCGCGTTCCGGCGCTTCCACTGACACGATCCCATGGCGCGCAGGCGGCCCCCCTCGGGTCACCCGCGGCAACCATCTGCCCTGCGCCGTGCCGCGAGCGGGCTCGCCGCGCTCATCCTCGCCGGCGGCGCGGCCGCGGGCGCGTGGGTCTACTACTTCACCCATGCCCCCGTCCGCCTTCCCGCGACGCCGTACGAATTCACGGTGCACCCGGGCGCGAGCCTGAAGAGCGTGGCGCGCCAGCTCGCGCAGGACGGCGTGCTCGCCGAGCCCTACACCTTCTGGCTGCTCGGCCGCTCGACCGGCAAGTCGGGCGCGATCCAGGCGGGCACCTACCGCCTCGAGCGGGCGCTGACCCCCCCCGAGCTCCTCGACAAGCTCGCACGCGGCGACGTGGTGATGGTCGAGGCCCTCTTCGTCGAGGGCACGACGCTCAAGCAGTGGCTCACGCTCCTCGCGCTGAATCCCGAGGTGAAGCACACGCTGCCGGCGGGCGACGGCGAGGAGCAGCTGCGCAGCGCGCTCGGCCTCGAGCAGCCGGTGGAGGGCTGGCTCTTTCCGGACACCTATCGCTTCACGCCCGGTGCCACTGACATCGACATCCTCAAGCGCGCCTACGCCGCGATGAAGCGTCGCCTCGCCGACGCGTGGGCGTCGCGGGCGCCCGACCTCCCGCTCAAGACGCCGTACGAAGCGCTCATCCTCGCCTCCATCATCGAGAAGGAGACGGGCCAGGGCGGCGAGCGCCCCCTCGTGGCCTCCGTGTTCGTGAATCGCATGCGGCTCGGCATGCGGCTGCAGACCGATCCCACCGTGATCTACGGCCTCGGCGACAAGTACGACGGGCGCATCCACAAGCGCGACCTCACGACCGACACGCCGTGGAACACGTACACGCGCGATGGGCTGCTGCCAACGCCGATCGCGATGCCGGGCGCGGCATCGCTGCGCGCCGCGGTGCAGCCCGCGCAGACCCCGTTCCTCTACTTCGTGGGGCGCGGCGACGGCACCCACGAGTTCTCGCGCACGCTCGAGGAGCACAATCGCGCGGTGGCAAGATACCAGCTCGGAAAATGAGCGCGCGCGGAAAGTTCATCACGGTCGAGGGCATCGATGGCGCGGGAAAGTCCTCGCACCTCGATTTCCTTTGCGGCCGTGCCACCGCGCGCGGCGAGCGGGTCGTGCGCACGCGCGAGCCCGGCGGCACGCCGGCCGCCGAAAAGATGCGCGAGCTCGTCCTGCATCACGCCATGGAGCCGCTCGCCGAGGCGCTCGTGATGTTCGCGGCGCGCAGCGACCACGTCGCCTCGATCATCGAGCCCGAGCTCGCGGCGGGGACCTGGGTCGTCTGCGATCGCTTCAGTGATGCGACGTACGCCTACCAATGCGGCGGGCGCGGGCTGCCGGGTGCCGCGATCGAGACGCTCGAGAGGCTCGTGCATCCCCGCCTGCAGCCGGACGCGACCTTCCTCTTCGACCTCGATCCCGCCGAGGCCTACGCCCGCCAGCGCGCGGCGAGCCGCGAGCCGGATCGCTTCGAGCGCGAGAAGGCGGAATTCTTCGTGCGCGTGCGCGAGGCCTATCTCGAGCGCGCGCGCCGCGATGCCGGGCGCATCCACGTGGTCGACGCGTCGGGCTCGCTCGAGCAGGTGCGCGAGCGGCTGGCGCAAGCCTTCGCGAGGGCCTTCCCGTGATGCCCTTCCCGTGGCATCGCGCGGACCAGGAGCGCTTCCTCGCGCAGCGCGCCTCGCTCCCCCACGCCGTGCTGGTGACGGGACCCGCCGGCATCGGCAAGACCCAGCTCGCGCGCTCGATCGCGGCCGCGGTGCTGTGCGAGGCGCCGAAGGGCGCGTTCGCATGCGGCGCGTGTCCCTCGTGCCATTGGTTCTCGCAGGGCAACCACCCGGACTTCCGCGAGATCGTGCCGGAAGCGGCCGAGGACGAGCCGGAAGCGGAAGCCGCCGAGGCGCCCAGGGCGGAGAAGGCGAAGAGCGTCGTCATCAAGATCGACCAGGTGCGCGCGATCGCGGACTTCATCTCGCTCTCCACGCATCGCGCCGGCCATCGCGTGCTGCTGCTGCACCCCGCGGAGTCCATGCAGCCCGCGGCGGCGAACGCGCTCCTCAAGACGCTCGAGGAGCCGCCCCCGGGCACGCTCATCATCCTCGTGAGCGGGCAGCCCGCGCGCATGCTCGCCACGATCCGCAGCCGCTGCCGCCTGCTGCCCCTCAAGCCGCCGTCGCGCGCCGACGCGGCCGCGTGGCTGCGGGAGCAGGGCGTCGCCGACGGCGAGGCGGTCCTGGCCGCCGCCGGCGGCGCGCCGCTTCTCGCGCAGGAGCTCGCCCAGCCGGAAGAGGCGCAGCTGCGCCAGCGCGTGCTGCAGGAGCTCGCGCGGCCGTCCGGCGCCGACGCGCTCGGATTGGCTCCCGCCGTGGACCGCCCCCGCGTCGCGCGCTTCCTCTACTGGATGCAGACGTGGGTGCAGGACCTGGTGCGCGTGAAGCTCGCGGGCAGCGCCCGTCACCATCCCGCGTACGGGAAGGCCCTCGCGGCCCGCGCGCGCGGCGCGGACCTCGACGCGCTCCTCGCCCTGGACCGCGAGCTCGCGGGCGCCCGCGCGCTCGCCGACCATCCGCTCAACCCGCGCCTGCTGGCCGAGCACCTGCTGATGGCCTACAATCGGGCCACCCTCACCGCATCGTGACACCATGAACGAGGTCGCGACCCCGGAGAGCCTGGCCCAGCGCCCCGGCGTCTTCACGCTGACGATCCGATCCAAGTCCGCGCTTTACGCCGCGTGGATCCCGTTGCTCAAGAACGGCGGAATCTTTCTCCCGAGCAACCGGTCCCATGCGCTGGGTGAGGAGGTGCTCGTCCTCCTGTCGTTGCTGGACGATCCGAACAAGATTCCGCTGCAGGGCAACGTCGCGTGGATCAATCCCCCGCACAGCGCGGGGAACCGCCCCCAGGGCATCGGCGTGCAGCTCCTCGACAGCGAGGTCGTGCGCGAGCTGCGCAAGAAGATCGAGACGCTTCTCGCGGGTGCCCTGCAGTCTTCACGCCCGACGCACACCATCTAGCCGCGGCTGCTCGAAAGCCGTCACCGCGGCTCTTTCCTGACCAAGGAGGATTCGTGTTCTGGGAACGGCCTGTCGAGTACGCGCTGTCGAATCTGAAGAAGAACCTGCATGCGCCGGTGCGCGTGGTGCTCTGGGATGGGCGCGAGGTCGCGTTCGACGAGAGCCCCCGGGTCACGCTGAAGCTCAACGGCACGCGCGGCGCCTCCGCGCTCGCCAAGCCCAGCCTGCTCTCGCTCGCCGAGGCCTACATCGACGGGGACGCCGACGTGGAGGGCGACCTGCGCGAGGCGATCCGCAGCGCCGAGGCGATCAGCAAGTCCGCGTCGGCCGCGCACCACCTCTTCGACGGAGCGCTGCACCATCGCTCGCGCCATAGCCGGCGCGACGACCGCGAGGCGATCCAGCACCACTACGACGTCTCCAACGAGTTCTACCAGCTCTGGCTCGACCCGCGCATGGTTTATTCGTGCGCGTACTTCAAGACCGAGGAGGACTCGCTCGAGCAGGCGCAGCTGCAGAAGCTCGACCACATCTGCAACAAGCTGATGCTCCAGCCCGGAGAGAAATTCCTCGACATCGGCTGCGGGTGGGGTGCGCTCGCGATGCGCGCGGCGGAGAAATACGGCGTCGACGCGACCGGCATCACGCTCTCGCAGAACCAGTACGCGCTCGCGAACGAGCGCATCAAGGCCGCGGGCCTCCAGGACCGCTGCCGCGTGCTGCTGCTCGACTATCGCGACGTGCCGGGCGAGGGCGTCTTCGACAAGATCGCGAGCGTCGGCATGTTCGAGCACGTCGGACTCGCGAACCTGCCGGTGTACTTCGCCACCGTGCGGCGGCTCCTGCGCGAGCGCGGGCTCTTCCTCAACCACGGCATCACCGCGACGAACATCGAGAACAAGCCCGTCGGCATGGGCGCCGGGGAGTTCATCGGCAAGTACGTGTTCCCGAAGGGGGAGCTGCCGCACCTGCACCTCGCCGTGCGCGAGATGAGCGCGCAGAAGCTCGAGGTGCGCGACGTCGAATGCCTGCGCGAGCATTACGCGAAGACGTGCGCCGCCTGGAGCGACAACTTCGAGCGCCGCATGCCGCAGGCGGTGGCCGCGTCCAACGAGCGCATCGCCCGCATCTGGCGCGTGTACCTCGCGGGCTGCGCCTACGGCTTCGAGCAGGGCTGGATCTCGATCTACCAGGTGCTCATGTCGAAGCAGGAAGAGCCCGGGAAGACGGACCTGCCGCTCACCCGGGCCTGGATGTACCGGTAGGCTTACCTCATCCCGTAGCTGCGCCGAGCGGGCCCGTGCAGGTTGTAGTACGCGGCCTGCACGTCGCTCGAGTGGATGTTGAAATCGCACTGGTACGACACCGCACGCGATTCATAGCGGTTGCCGCCCCACGCCTCGCCCCGGATCACCTCGGTCTCGGAGTCGATCTGCTCGCGCACCGGCGCGCTCGTGAAGTCGAGGAACGCATCGGACGCGTGGTTGCGGCCGAGGAACTGGCCGCGCACGCGACGCTGGCAGCGCTCGGTCTGCGCGTCCGGCACGTATGACGGCGCGGGCACGTAGGCCGGCGCGGTCGCGACGACCGTGGGCGGCACGACCGCAGGCGCCGCCGCGACGGGCGCTCCCGCGTTGTGCCAGGACACCACGAGGTCGTAGTTGTCGCCGCCGTTCTGCGGGTCGACGACCGTCATGGAAGCGGCGTAATTGTTGTGCCGATCGGGCTGGCGCACCTCGATCACCTGGCCGCGGCCGCGCTCGACGTTCACGCGCAGGTCGGCGACATTGGACGGCAGCGGCTGCGTGCAGGTGCTGCCCTCGTCGAAGCTCCTCTTGCCCGAATTGGTGTCGACGGTGATCTGGTCGCCGCGCAGGCTCACCCGCGCGCGATCGTCGACCCAGATGCGCAGGCGGCACATGCCGTCGGCCGCGGCGACGTTCCAATCCGGCGCGCGCGCCGGTGTGTAGGTGTAGTTGTCGCGGTAGACATACGTGTCCGCGACGGCGGCGGTGGCCGCACCCAGGGCGAGCACGCCCGCGAGCGCGATCGGGATCTGCTTGGCATTCATGGTGTCCTCCACGGTCCTTTGGCTCATCCACTATCGAACGCCACGAAAACGCAATCCATGGGGCGCGCCCGGATTCGCGTGTGGGCGCCTTCCGACGGCCTGTAGAATTCGAGCCATGCTCGTCGACTCCCACTGCCATCTCGATTTCCCGCAGCTGCAGGCCGACCTTCCCGGAGTCCTCGCGCGCATGCGCGACCACGGCGTCATGCACGCGCTCACGATCAGCACGACTTTGGGGACGTTCCCGGCCGTTCTCGCCGTCGCGAAGGGCCATGCGCACGTGTGGTGCAGCGCCGGCGTGCACCCCGACGAGCAGGCCGACGGGCGCGAGGTCACGCTCGAGGAACTGGTCCGGATGGCGCAGGACGAACGCGTGGTCGCCATCGGCGAGACGGGCCTCGACTACTTCCGTGTCGAAGGAGACACCGCGTGGCAACGCGAGCGCTTCCGCATCCACATCCGCGCCGCCCGCAGCCTCGGCAAGCCGCTCGTGATCCATACGCGCGAGGCGGCCGCGGACACGCTGCGCATCCTGGAGGAGGAGGGCGCGCGCGAGGTGGGCGGCGTCATGCACTGCTTCACCGAGAGCTGGGAAGTGGCGCAGGCCGCGATGGACCTGGGCTTCTACATCTCGTTCTCGGGCATCGTCACCTTCAAGAACGCGAAGGACCTGAAGGAAGTCGCCCGGCGCGTGCCGCTCGAGCGCATGCTGGTCGAGACCGATTCGCCCTACCTGGCGCCGGTACCCCATCGCGGCGAGTCGAACCAGCCCGCCTACGTGCGCCATGTCGCCGAGGAGATCGCGCGGCTGCGCGGCGTGGCGCTCGACGAGGTCGCGCGCGCCACGACCGAGAATTTCTTCCGGCTCTTCCGCGGGGCCACGCGGGCTTGAAGCCCTCGCGCCTGCTGCTCTACGCACGCGCCGGCTTCGAGCGCGAGTGCGCGCAGGAGATCAGCGCCGCCGCCACCGCCATGGGCGTGGAGGGCTTCGTGAAGGCGCGGCCCGACAGCGGCTTCGCGCTCTTCCAGCCGCACCAGGACGAGATGGGCATCGAGCTGGCGCAGCACCTCGAGTTCCGCCGGCTCGTGTTCCCGCGGCAGCTCGTGCGCACCGGCGAGCTCGTGGCCGACCTGCCCGAGGGCGACCGCGTGACGCCCATCGTGGCGGCCGCGCGGGCGCTCGGGCGGCGCTTCGGCGCGCTCTGGCTCGAGACACCCGACACGAACGACGGCAAGGCGCTCGCGGCGCTCCTGCGCCCGCTCTCGGCGCACCTCGAACGCGGCCTGCGCGAGGCGGGCGTGGCCTTCGACGACGCGGGCGCGCCCGAGCGGCTGCACGTCTTCTTCGTGGGCGGACGCGCCTGCTACGTGGGCGTGAGCGACGTGGAGAACGCGGCGCCGTGGCCGATGGGCATCCCGCGGCTGCGCCTGCCGCGCGGCGCGCCGTCGCGCTCGACGCTCAAGCTCGCCGAGGCCTTCCTCGCTTTCCTCGGCGAGGAGGAGCGCGAAGAGCTGCTCGCGCCCGGCAAGACCGCGATCGACCTGGGCGCGGCACCCGGGGGCTGGACCTGGCAGCTGGTCCAGCGCGGCATGATGGTCATCGCAGTGGACAATGGCGCGATGGACCCGGCGCTGCTCGAGACCGGCCAGGTGAAGCACCGGCACGAGGACGGGTTCCACTACGCGCCCGCCGAGCCGGTCGACTGGATGGTGTGCGACATGGTCGAGAGCCCGTCGCGCATCGCCCGCCTCGCCGCGAAGTGGGTCGCGCAGGGCTGGTGCCGCGAGACGATCTTCAACCTGAAGCTGCCGATGAAGAAGCGCTGGGAGGAGGTCGAGCGCTGCCGCGGGCTGGTGGACGAGATCCTCGGCGGCGGCGGCTACTACCTGCGCATGAAGCAGCTCTACCACGACCGCGAGGAAGTCACGGCGTACCTCGCGCGCCGCACCGGCCGATCGCCGCGACCACGGAAGGGACAATGAGCCACCGCATCGTCATCAGCGAATTCATGGACGCGCCGGCCGTCGAGCGGCTGCGCGCGGATTTCGACGTCGATTACCGGCCCACGCTGGTGGACGACGCCGCGGCCCTCGCCGCCGCGCTCGGCGCGGCCGACGCCTGGATCGTCCGCAACCGCACGCAGGTGCGCGGCGCGGCGCTCGAGGCCGCGCGGCAGCTGCGCGTGGTGGGACGGCTCGGCGTGGGCCTCGACAACATCGACGTCCCGGCCTGCGAGGCGCGCGGGATCGAGGTGATCGCGGCGACCGGCGCGAACGCCGAATCGGTGGCCGAGTACGTGGTCACCGTGGCCATGATGCTGCTGCGCGGCGCCTACTTCTCGACACGCGCGGTGGAGGCGGGCACGTGGCCGCGCCAGATGCTCTCGCAGGGGCGCGAGGCGTCGGGCAAGGCGCTCGGGCTCGTCGGCTTCGGCAGCATCGGCCGGCTCACCGCGCGCAAGGCCGCGGCCCTCGGCATGCGCGTGCTGGGCTACGACCCGGTCGTGCGGCCCGACGATCCCGCCTGGCGCGAGCATGGCGCGCAGCACCGCGACCTGAACGCGCTGCTCGCCGAGAGCGACGTGGTCTCGCTGCACGTGCCGCTCACGCCGCAGACGCGCGGCCTGCTGGGTGCCGAGCGGCTCTCCCGCATGAAGCGCGACGCCGTGCTGGTCAATACCGCCCGGGGGGGCATCGTCGACGAGGCGGCCCTCGCCTCGATGCTGCGCGATGGCCGGCTCGGCGGCGCCGCGCTCGACGTCTTCGATCGGGAGCCGCTGGCGGCGGGAAGCCCGCTCGCGGGCGCGCCGCGCCTCGTGCTGACTCCCCACATCGCGGGCGTGACGGTCGAGGCGAACGAGCGCGTGAGCGCGCTCATCGCGGAGCGGGTGGCTGCGGCACTGGCGCGGGGGTAGCGCTGCAAAGGGCATGTCCACGGAGGTGGCTTGTGGCAAGTCCGCTCGCCCAAAACTTTCGTGGGCCCCATCCGCGTTTATCCGTGTTTATCCGTGGACACGCTTTTCGTCCTCTCACCACCGGAACACCTGAAGCAGATTGTTGTAGTCGTCGGTCCATAGCCGCCACGAAGGCTCGGGCGCCACGGGCTCGGTCGCCTCGACGATGGAGGGCCTCAGCAGGAAGGTCTTGTCCCGGGTGAGCAGCACCCAGTCGCTCGTCGTCGTGTTCTTCGCGGTCTCGTGCACGTACGCATACTCGAGGTGGTGGTAGTCCGCGATCGCCAGCAGCACGGGCTTGAGGTCGAGGAAGCGGTTGGAGACGTGGAAGGCGATGACGCCGTCGGGCTTCATGTGGCGCAGGTATTCGGCCACCGCCTCGACGGTCAGGAGGTGCACGGGGATCGCGTCGCCGGTGAAGGCATCGATCGCGAGGACGTCGAAGCGCTGCGGCTCCTCGCGCTCGAGGCTCAGGCGGGCATCGCCCAGCACGACGTCGACGGTGCCCGCTGCGTCCGGCAGGTACGTGAAGTACGTGCGCGCGATGCGCACGACCGCCGGGTCGATGTCGTAGAAGCGATAGGTATCGCCCTGCTTAGCGTATGTCGCGAGCGTGCCGGCGCCCAGCCCGATCACGCCGACGCGGATCGGCCGGTCGATGTTCGCGAGCAGCGTGCGCCCGATGCCCGAGGAGACCTGGTAGTACGTCGTGGCCGCATGCCGGTATCTCGGCGAGAGGTACTGCTCGCCGTGCAGGATCGCGCCGTGCACGAGGGAGCGATAGCGGGTCTCGGGATCCGCGGGATCGCTCTGTCCCTCCTTCACGCGCAGCACGCCGTAGTAGTTGCGCTCCATGTGCAGCGTGCCCTCGGCGAACGTGAACACGTGATAGCCGACGGCGCTCGCCACGAAGGAGGCGACCCCGCCGAGCGCCAGCAGCGCCGGCCAGCGCCGCCGGATGTTGAGCGCCAGGGCGAGCGCCGCGATGGCGAGGAGCGCGAGGTCGAGCTCGAGGTAGCCGGGCAACGTCACCGGCGCCACGATCGCGACGAGCGCGCCGCCCACGACCCCGCCGAACGAGATCGCGAGGTAGAAGCGCGTGAGGTGGCGCGGGCCGGGACGGCGCCGCGCGAGCTCGCCATGGCAGAACATGCAGCTGAAGTAGAGGCCCACGAGGAACACGGCGACCTGCCACACGAGGTCGAACTGCAGGCGCCGGTCGGCGAGGAACCACGCCATCGCCACGAGCGTCCAGCCGAGGCTCGCGAGATAGAGCCCGGGCCGGTACCAGTCGCTGCCCTCGAAGCAGAGGATGAAGGTGAGCAGGTAGACCGCGAGCGGGAACACCCACAGCAGCGGGATCGAGGCGATGTTCTGGGTGAGGTGGTTGGTGACCGCGAGCAGCATCGCCGAGCCGAGGGCCGAAAGGCCGATCCACATCGCCCACTGGCGCGCCGACGGCGCCGTCTCCTCCGCGCGATCTCCCGCGGCCGGCAATGGCCACGCGCGCGAGCGCCACGCGAGCGCCCCGCAGCAGGCGACGAAGAGCGCGTATCCCGCCGACCAGGTCCACGATTGCATGCGGTTGGTGAGCGCGGGTTCGATCGCGGCGGGATAGCCGAGGAGCGCCAGCATCGACGCGAGGTTGGAGAGCGCGAAGAGGCGGTACGGGCTCGCCCCGGGGCGCTCGCGCGCGCGCCACGCCTGTACCAACGGGCTCGTGGCGGAGAGCAGGAAGTACGGCAGGCCCACGGTGGCGAAGAGGAGGGCCAGGATGCCGGCGACGGGATTGGCGCCGCCCGCGGGCTTCCACGACGGCGACGGCGCGAGGGGCAGGAAGGCGAGGCTCGCGGCGAGGAGCGCAAGGTGCACCAGGGCCTGCACGCGGGTGTCGCGGGCGCGCGCGAGGGCATGCGCATAGGCGTAGCCCAGCAGCAGGACGAGCTGGAAGAACACCATGCAGAGCGTCCACACGAGCGCCCCGCCGCCGAACCAGGGCAGCACCTGCTTGGCGAGCACGGGCTGCACGAGGAAGAGGAGGAATGCGCTGAGGAAGACCGTCAACGCACCGAGCGTCATGGTCGCCCGGAGCCCAGCAGCGCCAGGACCTCGCCGGCGTGACGGCGTACATCGGGATGGCGGATCACGTGCGCGATGGTCCCATCCGGACCGATCACGAACGTCACGCGCGCGCTCCACCCGAGCACGCCGCGCAGCCAGCCCGCGAGGCCGGGCCCGCCGAGCACCCCGTAAGCGCGCCCGACCTCGCCCCTCGTATCGGCGAGCAGCGGAAAGCCCAGGCGGTACTTCGCGGCGAAGGCGCGATGCGAGGCCTCGTCCTGCGTGGAGACCCCGAGCACCGACACGCCCGCGCGCTCCAGCGCCGCCGCGTCGTCGCGCAGCGAGCATGCCTGGCGCGTGCAGCCGGGGGTGTCGTCCTTCGGGTAGAAGTACAGGACCAGCGTGCGGCCGCGGAAATCCTCGAGGCGCACGCGCTTGCCGTCGCCGGTGATGCCCTCGAAAGGCGGCGCGCGCTCGCCCGCGGATGGCATCCGGTTCATGGCTCGGTCGATGGGAAGCGGCTTTCGGCGAATGATACATGCGCGCCCTCGCGCCGACGCGCCGGCCGAGCGCATCCGTGTTGCGCAGCCGCGACGCGCAGAGGGAAAAATGGGTCTTCCCAGAGTGAAAACGGTTGACAACGTGGGGGCTCCTCTGCATCCTCTCGCTGTCACGCGCGAGGCGCGCGATGGAAATCAACATCACCACCCAGATTGGAGGATTCATCAATGGCAGCTAAGAAAGGCAAGAAAGCAGCGAAGAAGCCGGCGGCCAAGAAGCCCGCCGCGAAGAAGTCGGTGAAGAAGGCCGCCCCGAAAAAGTCGGCCGCCAAGGCGAAGAAGCCCGCCGCCAAGCGCAAGCCGAACGCCGCTTTCATGAAGCCGATGACGCCCAGCTCGACGCTGGCGGCGGTGGTCGGCTCGAGCCCGATGCCGCGCACCGAAGTGACGAGCAAGCTCTGGGGCTACATCAAGAAGAACAACCTTCAGGACAAGGCGAACCGTCGCATGATCAATGCCGACGACAAGCTGAGGGATGTCTTCGGTGGCAAGAAGCAGGTCTCGATGTTCGAGATGACCAAGCTCGTCGCGAAGCACCTCAAGTAATCGAAGACGCCGGTCCACCGGCGTACAGGAAGGAAACGAAGGGCCGGTCCGCGCGATCGGCCCTTTTTTTATGTGTTTGATGGGCTCCGCAGCGCGGCCGCACGCGCCGCCGGAGACTCCCATACAACCGTCTCTCCACGGGGCATCGCATGGACTTCGTCGTCACCGAAAGGGCGCCCGCCGCGCGCGGCCACTACTCCCAGGCCGTCGTGCACGCCGGCATCGTCTATGTCGCGGGCCAGCTGCCCATCGTGCCCTCGGACCCGCAGGCGAAGCTGGACGGCTTCGAGCGCCAGGCCGAGCAGGTGCTGGACAACGTGCAGGCCATCCTGGAGGCCTCAGGAAGCTCGCTGGCGCGCGTGCTGAAGGCGACGGTGTACATCGCCGACATCGCGCACTGGCCGCGCTTCAACGAGCTCTACGCGCGGCGCATGGGCACTCACCGGCCCGCCCGCACGGTGGTGCCGGTCGCGGCCCTGCATTACGGCTATCTCGTCGAGATGGACGTGGTCGCCGCGCTGGAGGAGCGGGCCTAAGCCTTCGGCTTGCGCGCCGCCTTGCGCGGCTTGCGCGAAGCCGCCTTGCGCTTGCCCGCCGCCTTGCGCGCGGTGCGCCCCGTGGACGGGTGGGCGGCCGAGGCTGCCTTGGCGGCACGGCGCCGGCGCGCCGCCTTGGCGGGCGCCGAGGGCGCGCGCCGCGCACCGGTGGCACGACCCGAGGGAGCGGCCGAGCCCGCGCCCGCCACGCCGGACATGAAGCGGCGCATCGATTCGCTCAGATCGTGCACCTGCCGGGTGAGGCTCTCCACGTCCTTGCCCGTGAGCACGCCCAGGCGCCCGAGCGAGCGCGTGAGGCGCTCCTCGAAGGCCTGCTCGACCTTCTCCCAGCGGTTGCCCGGGAAATCCGCCTGCCGCATGGACTTCAAGGCCTCGTCGGCCATGCCGACGGCGCGCGCGCCCATGTCGCGGCCCTGCTCGACGAGCGACTCGAACGCCCGCGGGCCGTCCGTGCGGGCGCGCTCGAGCGCTCCCAGGCCCGCGAGCCAGATCTTCTGGGCCGACTCGCGCAAGCCCTGCGCGGGATCGCCCGGGCGGCCGCGGGCGGCTCGGCGTGAGCGGGGTGTGCGTTTCATGGCTCCTCCGACGGTGGGAATGCCCATTGGTCCACGCGGAGGCGCGCGAGTTTCGCGGGCCGCCCCATGCGCGCGGCAGGGCGCTCGCGATACACTCCCGCGAACACTGGCCGAGGAGACCCATGTCCGTGCTTGCCCCCGGCGCTCCCACCGCGGAGAGGCCCTGGCTGCAGTCGTATCCCCCGGGCGTGCCCGCCGAGATCGACGCGCGGCGCTACGCGAGCATCGCGGAGGTCCTCGCGAAGAGCGTGCGCGAGTACGGCCCGCGTCCCGCGTACACGAACCTCGGGCACACGATCAGCTACCGCGACCTGGACCGGCTCTCGCGCGACTTCGGCGCCTGGCTGCAGGGGCATCTCAAGCTCGCCCGCGGCGCGCGCGTGGCGATCATGATGCCGAACGTGCTGCAGTACCCGGTGGTGCTCTTCGGCATCCTGCGCGCGGGCTACGTCGTGGTGAACTGCAACCCGCTCTACACGCCGCGCGAGCTCGAGCACCAGCTCGCCGACTCGGGCGCCGAGGCGATCGTGATCCTGGAGAACTTCGCCGCGACCCTGCAGCAGTCGCTCGCGGGGACCGCGGTGAAGACCATCGTCACCACGCAGCTGGGCGACATGGTGCCCTGGCCGCGCCGCACGCTCGTGAACTTCGTGGTCAAGCACGTGAAGAAGCTCGTGCCGCCGTTCGCGCTGCCCGCGGCGGTGGGGCTGCGCCGCGCGCTCGCGCAGGGAGCGCACCTGCCGCTCGACGAGCCGAAGCTCACCCACGACGACCTCGCGTTCCTGCAATACACCGGCGGCACCACCGGCGTCTCCAAGGGCGCGATGCTCACCCACGGCAACATCGTGGCGAACCTGATGCAGTCGGAGGCGTGGTGGGGCGACGAGTTCAAGGACGGCGAGGAAATCGTCATCACCGCGCTGCCGCTCTACCACATCTTCGCGCTGACCGGGAATTGCCTCGGCTTCATGAACCGCGGCGGCCACAACATCCTGATCACCAACCCGCGCGACATGAAGGGCTTCGTGGCGGAGCTCGCGAAGCACCGCTTCACCTTCATCACCGGCGTCAACACGCTCTTCAACGGGCTGCTCAACACGCCGGGCTTCGCGCAGCTCGATTTCAGCGCGTTGCGGCTGGCACTCGGCGGCGGCATGGCCGTGCAGCGCGCGGTGGCGGAGCGCTGGAAGAAGGTCACGGGCAAGCCGCTCATCGAGGCGTACGGCCTCACGGAGACCTCGCCCGGCGCGTGCATCAACCCGTTCCGCGAGGGCGCCGACTACAACGGCTACGCGGGGCTGCCCATTCCCTCGACCGTCATCACGATCCGCGACGACGCCGGGCGCGTGCTGCCGCTGGGGGAGACCGGCGAGATCTGCATCGCGGGCCCGCAGGTGATGAAGGGCTACTGGAACCGCCCCGACGAGACCGCCAAGGTGATGAGCGCCGACGGCGCCTTCCGCACCGGCGACATCGGCTTCATCACGCGCGACGGCTACGTGAAGATCGTCGACCGCAAGAAGGACATGATCCTGGTGTCGGGCTTCAACGTGTACCCGAACGAGGTCGAGGACGTGGTCGCCATGATGCCCGGCGTGCTCGAGGTGTGCGCGGTCCCGGCGGCCGACGCCCATTCGGGCGAGGCGGTGCGCGTGGTCATCGTGAAGCGCGACCCCTCGCTCACGAAGGAGCAGGTGATCGAGCACTGCCGCCACCACCTCACGGGCTACAAGGTGCCGCGCATCGTCGAGTTCTGGAAGGAGCTGCCGAAGACGAACGTGGGCAAGGTGCTGCGCCGCGAGGTGCGAAATGCGCCGGCGCGAGCCTGAGGGCGCGACCCGGATCGGTCTCATCTCCGACACCCACGGCCTGATGCGCCCGGAAGCGCTCGAGGCGATGCGCGGGTGTGATGCGATCGTGCACGCGGGCGACATCGGGGCGCCGGGCATCCTCGATGCGCTCGCGGCGCTCGCTCCGGCCACGGCCGTGCGCGGCAACAACGACACGGGCCCCTGGGCGAAGCAGCTCCCCGGCCTGGCGCGCATGGAGATCGCGGGCGTTCGCATCCTCGTGATCCACGACCTGCACGAGCTCGACCGTGCGCGCGCGCTGGAGGAAGCCGACGTCGTCGTCTCCGGGCATTCGCACAAGCCGCGCATCGACGAGGTCGAGGGAACGCTCTTCGTGAACCCCGGCAGCGCGGGTCCGCGCCGCTTCACTTTGCCCGTGTCGGTGGCTTACCTCGACCTGGCGGGCGGCCGCGCCACGGCCACCCTCGTGCCGCTCGCGATCGCTACGCCGCCTTCTCGTACACCGGGCCGTACTCGCGCAGCGCGTCGCGGATCCGGTCCACCGCCCAGTCGACCTCCTCGGCGGTGATGACGAGCGGGGGTGCGAAGCGCGCCACCGTGCCGTGCGTGTCCTTGCTGAGCACGCCGTGCTTGAGCAGCGTCTCGACGAAGTCGCGCGCCTTCACGTGGGCCGGGTCGAGCTCCAGCCCGATCAGCAGGCCCTTGCCGCGCACGTCCGCGATCACCGGGCTCGAGAGCGTGCGCAGCCGCGCGAGCAGCCGTGCGCCGAGGGCCGCGGCGCGCTCGGCGAATCTCTCCTCCTCGAGCACGCGCAACGCCTCGAGCCCCACCGCCGCGCCCAGCGCGTTGCCGCCGAAGGTGCTGCCGTGGTCGCCGGGGCGGAAGACACCCATCACCGATTCGCGCGCGCAGAACGCCGACACCGGGATCAAGCCGCCGCCGAGCGCCTTGCCGAGGATGATGCCGTCCGGCTGCACCCCCTCGTGATGGCACGCGAGGACCTTGCCGGTGCGGCCGAGGCCCGTCTGCACCTCGTCCACGATGAGCAGCACGCCGTGGCTGCGGCAGATGCGCTCCACCGCCTTGAGATAGCCTTCCGGCGGCACGACGATGCCGGCCTCGCCCTGCACGGGCTCGACGAGGAAGGCCGCGGTGTGCGGCGTGATGGCGCGCTCGAGCGCCGCCGCGTCGCCGAAGGGCACGGCGCGGAAGCCGCCGCTGAAGGGGCCGAAGCCGTCGCGATACTGCGTCTCCGAGGAGAAGCCGACGATGGTCGAGGTGCGGCCGTGGAAGTTGCCCGCGCAGACGAGGATCTGCGCCTCGCCCTCGGGAATTCCCTTGACCTTGTAGCCCCACTTGCGGGCGCACTTGATGGCGGTCTCCACGCCTTCGGCGCCGGTGCTCATGGGCAGCGCCCGGTCCATGCCCGTCACCTCGCAGAGCTTCTGCAGGAAGGGCGGCAACCGGTCGCTGTGGAAGGCGCGCGAGGTCACGGCGAGCCTTCCCGCCTGCTCGCGCAGCGCGGCGAGCAAGCGCGGATGCCCGTAGCCGAAGCTCACCGCCGAATAAGCGGACAGCATGTCGAGATAGCGCCGGCCGTCGACGTCCCACAGCCAGGCGCCTTCGCCGCGCGAGAGCACGACGGGAAGAGGCGCGTAGTTCGTCGCGCCGTATTGCTGCTCGAGAGCGATCATGTCGCCCATGAAGCACGTCCTTTCTTGCTCGTGGCAATCAGGGCGGGCTGTGACATTTCGCACACGCGGCCCGCACGAAGATTATAAGCCGGGGAGGGCCGCGGCGCTTCGCTAGAATGCTGCGGTGGATGCGGCGTCCGGCTCGTTGCGCAGGCACCTGGAGGCGCTCAAGTCGCTGCGCGGCCCGCTCGCGCGGCCGCCGGCGATGCTCGCCGCGGTGAAGCGCTGGCAATCGCGGCGGCTCGCGGAAACCTATGCCGACCTCGCGTCGCAATGGCGCTACGCCGACGCCACGGCCTTCTTCCTCGAGGATTTGTACGGCGCGAAGGACTTCAGCGCACGCGACGAGGAAATGTTGCGCATCGTGCCCGTGATGGCGCGGGTGCTGCCGGAATCGGCGGTCGAGACCGCGGCGCTCGCGGTCGAGCTCGAGGCGCTCACCGAGTCGCTCGACCAGCGGCTGGCAGGCCGCCTCACCGCACCCACGGTCACGGAAGACGATTACGAACGTGCTTACCGCGAGACCTCGACGCGCGAGGAGCGCATGCGCCAGGTCGATCTCGTGCAGGCGGTGGGCGAGCGGCTCGACGCGCTGGTGCGCAAGCCGTTCGTCGGCGGCACGCTCAAGCTCATGCGCAGGCCCGCGCGCCTCGCGGGCCTCGCCGACCTGCAGGACTTCCTCGAGCGCGGCCATGCCGCGTTCAGCCGCATGGACGGCGCCGGCGAGTTCCTCGCGGCGTTTCGCGCGCGCGAAAGCGCGCTCATCGCGAGGATCTTCGAGCGCTACTGACGGCGCGCGGGTGGGAAGAGCTGGTCGAGCTCGCGCGCGATCGCCTGCTCGATGCGCCCGCGCATCGCCTTGAGCAGCAGCCCCAGCGTCACCTGCAGGTGCAGGTCGCCCGGGCCGAGGGCGAGATGGCCCTGCACGCCGGCGCGCTGGAAGCGCAGCACATTGCCCGCCCATTCGCCCCGCAGCCCGAACTCGCGCTCCAGGCGCTCGAGCAGGCGCTCGGCCATGGCGCGCGCCTGCACGGGGTCCAGCCCGTGCTCGCGCCTCAAGTCGATGTCGCTCACGCCGCGCTCACCGCACCCCGTGCGCCGCGCCCATCAGCTTGTCCGGCAGCCACGTCGCGATCTCCGGGAAGATGCACAGCACGATGATGGCGAGGAACATGCAGAGCACATAAGGGATCGTGCCCCACATGACCTTCGTGACGGGGACGTCGGGCGCGATCGAGTTCACGATGTAGATGTTGAGGCCCACGGGCGGGTGGATCAGCCCCACCTCCATGTTGATCGTGAGGATCACGCCGAACCACACCGGGTCGAAGCCGGCCGCGGTGATGATCGGCATGAGGATCGGGCTCGTCATGAGGATGATCGCCGCGGGCGGGATGAAGAAGCCGCACACGAGCAGGAAGACGTTGATCATCGCCATCAGCGCCCACTTGTTCAGGTGCATGTCGGCGATCGCCTGGGCGAGCGTCTGCGTGAGGTAGAGCGACGTGAGCATGTAGCCGAAGAGCACCGCGGCCGCGATGATCATGAGGATCATGACCGACTCGCGCATCGTGTCGCGCAGGATCATCCACCAGCTGCCCGCGGTCCACATGCGGTAGATCACGATGGCGAGCAGGGCGCAGAGCGCGGCTCCGACGCCCGCGGCCTCGGAAGGCGTGGCCACCCCGCCGTAGAGCACCCACATCACGCCGATGATGATCGCGATGAACGGCGCGATCTTCGGGATGGACATGAACTTCTGCTTCCACGTGTAGCGGAAATCCGGCGCGTGGCTGCGGAAGCCGCGCTTCCAGATGATGAAGAGCGTCCACAGGATGAAGAAGCCCGTGAGCATGAGCCCCGGCATCACCCCCGCGAGGAAGAGCCGGCCGATGGAGGTCTCGGTCGCGATGCCGTAGAGGATGAACGTGACCGAGGGCGGGATGAGGATGCCGAGGGTGCCGCCCGCGCAGATGGAGCCCGTCGCCACGTCGTCGGGATAGCCGCGGCGGCGCATCTCCGGAATGCCCATGCGGCCGATCGCGGCGCAACAGGCCGGCGAGGAGCCCGTGAGTGCCGCGAAGATCGCGCAGGCGCCCAGGTTCGAGATCACGAGCCCTCCGGGCAGCCGGTAGAGCCAGCGGTCGAGCGCCTCGTAGAGGTCCTTGCCCGCGGGAGACGAGCCGATCGCCGCGCCCATCATCACGAACAT
>Ga0157372_10001915_pt1 | contig 22582 bp, 11 predicted proteins | sample C55metaG_FD_115307 | JGI IMG/M metagenome (GOLD analysis project Ga0157372, IMG submission 115307) | Corn rhizosphere microbial communities from Kellogg Biological Station, Michigan, USA - C5-5 metaG | ecosystem: Host-associated > Plants > Roots > Rhizosphere > Soil | place: USA: Michigan... | reverse complement strand
TTCACACTAACTGCTTTCTCCCAGACAAAAACAATTACAGGTAAGGTTACTGACGACAAAGGCAATCCCGTTCAGGGCGCTACAGTGACAGCTAAAGGCACCAAAGGCGGCGCTTCCACAGGCGCGGATGGTACCTACACGCTTACTATCCCTGCTACTGCCAAGACGCTTATCGTCAGTTCTGTGGGATTCACACAGCAGGAAGTTTCCATTGGCGAGCAGACAGCCATCGACGTGTCGCTCGTAACGGCCCAATCCAACCTTAATGAAGTGGTTGTTATTGGTTATGGCACGGCCAGAAAGAAAGACCTGACAGGCTCCGTCGCCACCGTTTCATCCAAGGAATTTAACACGGGTGTCATCACTTCCCCCGACCAGCTGATGCAAAACAAGGTCTCCGGCCTTGAGATCGTCAATAACAGCGGCCAGCCGGGAACAGCCACCACGGTAAAGATCCGCGGCAACAGTTCTATACGCGGCGCCGGTAACCCCATCTATGTAGTAGACGGAGTCATCCTCGATGGCAGGAACGCCCGCCCGTCTATAACCCTCAACACCGGTGGTTTCGGTACCACACCCGATGCCAACCCCCTTCTTTATATCAACCCCTATGACATCGCCGACATCACCATTTTGAAGGACGCTTCTTCGACCGCCATCTACGGATCCCGCGGCGCTAATGGCGTCATCGTGATCACGACAAAAAAAGCAAGCTCCGGCGCCCTCAAGCTCGAAGCGGGCATTTCCGAGGGCTGGAACGTTGGCTATATGAAGAAATACGATAACCTCAGCGCCAGCGAATTCAGGAGCGCATTGAAGAAATACAATCTCGATACACTCACCAACTCGCTGGACCATGGCGGCAAAGTAGATCCCCTAAAAGATATTACCCAGCATAGCACTATCCAGAACTATAACATCGCTATCAGCGGCGGCAACGAAAATGGAAAGTTCAGGGCATCCCTCCTGGCCTCCAAAACACCAGGCTTTATCAAGACCAACAACCTTGATAAATATATAGGTACCTTCTCCGGCGCCTATAAGTTCCTGGATAAAAAGCTTAGCCTCGACTTCATGCTCATTGGCGGTCACACACAGGAGAATGTCGTACTGGCCTCCAATACCGCAGGCTCCCAGGGTAACCTCATCAGCGCCGCCCTTCAGTGGAACCCTACCCAGGGATACGATAATCCCGATGGGACCTTCTATGTCTCCGGCAATGGCGTGGGCAACCCCCTGGCGCTCCTCAAAGCTTATGACGACATCGCCCGCATAAATACTTTCCTTGGCAATGTCTCCGTCGGCTATAAGATCCTGAATGGCCTGGACTACAAGCTGCTTTATTCGATCAACCAGAGCGATGGTTCCCGTTATACCAACGTATACGGCTGGCTACAGGGCTTTAGCGGTCTCTCAGGCTCCGGTTTCGGCAATACGGCCACCGCCAGCCTCACCTCCCAGATACTGACTCATACGCTGAACTATCATACCAACCTTTCCACAGATTTTACCCTTGACGCCCTTGCAGGCTTCGAATACTGGAAATCGAACTACAGCAACAATTCTTTCTCAGCAGTAGGCTTTAATTTCAACCTGGACCCAAAACAGCTGATCAATTCCAAGTACACCGACAACCTGCAGAACGGCAAGACGCAGAACCTGCCTAGCGTCTTCAGGGACATTACCTCCGAAATACAAAGCTATTTCGGCCGCATAAACCTCAATTATGCGGATAAATACTACTTCACCGGAACCTTCCGCGCGGACGGCTCCAGTAAGTTCGGTAAGAATAATAAATACGGTTACTTCCCCTCATTTGGCGTAAAATGGAGCGTCTCCAATGAGGACTTCATGAAGAATAGCACGATATTCAATAACCTGGCCCTTCGTGGTACCTGGGGTATCACCGGCAGCCAGGAATTCCCCGCAGGCGCCTCTATTGACCAGTTCTCTTTCGGCGCCTACAACTCCGGAGGCCAGGTCAATGTGGGTAACCCTGACCTGAAATGGGAACAGACAAAACAATATGACATCGGTCTGGACTTCGGCTTCCTTCATAACAGGATCTTTGGAAGCATCGATTATTATAACAAAAACACTTCCGACCTGCTTTTCCAGAGCCTCACCATCCAGCCTGGCCCCGCTGCCTTTTACTGGATCAATCTGCCGGGCCATCTGATCAACAACGGTTTTGAGTTCTCTATCGGCGCCGACATCATCCAAAGCAATGATCTCGACTGGCGCATCAACTGGAATATGGCCTATAACCATAACGTCATCCACGACTTCTTCGCTCCCGTTACTGGTAAAACGCTGGCCATCAACACAGGCACTATCGACGGACAGGGCGTATCAGGCACCCTGGGACAGATCATCACCAACAATCAGCCCGTCGATGAATTTTATTTGAAGAAATTCACCGGCTTCGATCAGAATGGGAATCAGACCTACGAAGCCAATCCCAGCTTTGCCGGTAACCCCAATCCCAAATGGCTGTACGGCGGTTCTACCACCCTGCGCTACAAGAAGCTGACCCTTACCCTTAATGCAGGCGGCTCCGGTGGCTTCGTGATCTATAACAATACAGCCACTTCCGTCAGCAATATCGCTGGCCTCCTTCAAGGCAGGAACATCGACAAAAAAGCTTATAATTCTCCTGAAAAGCTCAGCAGCCCCGTGGGAGCCAACTCCCGCTTCCTGGAGCCAGGAAATTTTGTCAAGCTGCGGAACGCTACTCTGACCTACAACATTGGCAACCTTGGCCAGTATGTCAAGAACGCCACTTTTTATGTATCAGGTTCCAATCTCTTCGTCATCACCAAGTTCTCCGGATTCGACCCAGAAGTCAACATCGACAAGACCAGCAATGGATATCCCTCCAGGTCCATCGAATATATACCTTACCCCACCCCGAGAAGCGTCGTGGTTGGAATAAACTTTTCACTATAATAAAAACTAACAATTGCATCGTATGAATACGTCAAAATATATCAAACTATCCACCCTCGTTCTGCTCGCCGGTATGGCTGGATGTACCAAGCTGAATGAGAACTACACTTCCACCGTTGCGGGGAAACAGTCGGCCGCCGCTCTTGGTACCGCACTGCTGCTCCAATCCGCCTACAATGACATTCCCTCACCCTTCGTCGGCCAGGACAGGGTCTTCTCGCTGGAAGAGAATACCACAGATGAATCCCTGGTTCCCACCCGCGGTGGCGACTGGGATGACAATGGCGTTTGGCGCGTCATGCATAACCATACCTGGAATGCAGACCACGACCAGATCCTACAGGTGTTCAACCAGCTCAACAAGCTCAGCTTCGACGCCACCAACGTGCTTCAGTTCAATCCTACTGCCGAACAGGCTGCTGAAGCAAGATTCCTCCGGGCTTTCGCGCTGTATTACCTGCTGGATTTTTATAACCAATACCCTGTCCGCCAGCCGGGTGAGAACCTCCTGAATGCTCCCAAAGTCTATACGGGCGACAGCGCTATGACTTTTATCATCAATGAGCTGACAACCGCCCTGCCGGACCTAAGCGCCACTAATAACATGACCAGGGCCAACCCCGATGCTTGCAAGTTGCTTCTTATGCGCTGCTACCTTAATAAAGGAGCCTTCCTCAATAGAAAATCTCCCACGTTCGCCGACGCAGATATGCAGCAGGTCATTACCCTGGGCAACCAGATCATCACCGGCAAGAAGTATAGCTACATGGATAAGTACTTTGCCAACTTCAATTTCAGCAACGGCAATTCCACGGAAGGTATCTTTGCCTACCCCGCTAGTTCCGGCAGCTCCGTTAACAATCCCGGCATGCAAGCCCGCTGGATGATGACCTTCCATTACAACGAATACGACGCTCAGGCCCCCAATGCCGGCTGGAACGGGTTTTCCACCATCAGCGACTTTTATAACACCTTCTCTGTAGGCGGCACCACCGACTATTCGGAAAAAGATACGCTGCTGGATACCCGCATAGGCCGCCGCTGGAAATCAGACTCGCTTTGCACCGCCCTCTCTGGTATAAAACCCGGGTTCCTGGTAGGCCAACAATATGACCAGGATACCGTTAAGCTGAAAGACAGAAAAGGCAACCCCCTTGCCTTCGTTCCCACTATCGCCGACAACATGATCGAGCAGGGATCCAATCTCGAGGTCACCGGTATCCGCGTCGCCAAATACGTACCGGACTTTTCCAGCGCCGATGGTAAATACTATTCGTCCAACGCAGGCAACTGGCTCATGCTGATGCGCTATCCGGAAGTAACATTGATGGTCGCAGAAGCTAAATTACGTGCAGCAACCCCTGATCCCGCCGGAGCACTTGCCCTGGTCGATAGCCTGAGGAAAGCACGTGGAGCAAACCTCATGGTGTCCCTGCCGTTGGTCAACTCCAGCAACGTCTCCGATCCCAATACACTCTTAGCAGAATTGGGCCGTGAGTTTTACTGGGAATCCCATAGAAGAACAGACCTCATCCGCTTTGGAATGTTCCTCTCCAACTGGAAATACAAACCATCGGACAACGAGAAATACCTGCTCTTTCCCGTTCCAAATCAGGCTCTTTCTGTTAACCCTAATCTGAAACAAAATCCTGGGTATTAACATTCCCGTTTAATCAAGAATCTATAAATTGCAAAGGCCATTTTACAATGGCCTTTGTTTTTTTTGCGCACAACTTGCCTATCATTCAAAACATGAAAATCTTCCAGTTCTCTCTCTTCCTTCTCTGTGTCATCCTTTGTACCTGCTGCAACAACCAAAAGGATACCACTCTCTTCCAGCTGATGGATCACACGGGCGTCGACTTTAACAATAAAGTGGAGGATCAGAAACTGGAGAACAGCTTCCTCTTCCGGAATTTCTACAACGGCGGCGGCGTTGCCATTGGCGATCTCAATAACGATGGCCTCCCCGACATCTTCTTTACATCCAATATGGGTGACAATAAGATCTATCTCAAAAAAGGCAACTTTCATTTCGAAGACATTACCTCCCATGCCGGCCTCGCACAGGACAGCATGTGGAGCACCGGCGCCGTGTTCGTGGACATCAACCACGACGGCTGGCTCGATATCTACGTCTGCAATTCGGGCCATATGAAGACGGGCCACCGGAAGAACAAGCTCTACATCAACAACAAGAACCTCACCTTTACCGAATCCGCCGCGGCCTACGGACTGGATATATCCGCCTACACCACCCAGGTCTCCTTCTTCGACTATGACAACGATGGCGACCTGGATTGCTTCATGATCAATAATAGCCCCATACCCGTCAATACTCTTAATAACGCCAATCGAAGAGACCTCCCCGAAGCCCAGTGGCCCGTAGCCGGCTTCCTGAAGGGGGGAGGCGACCACCTATACAGAAATGACAACGGTCATTTTACGGAAGTCACTACACAGGCCGGTATCCACGGCACCCTCATCAGCTTCGGACTGGGCGTATCAGTAGGCGACGTCAACAACGACGGCTGGCCGGATGTCTTTGTATCCAACGACTCCTATGAGCGGGACTACCTGTACATCAATCAGAAGAACGGAACGTTCAGGGACGAGCTGGAAGACCGCTTTGACCACACCAGCTTCTCCTCCATGGGCGCCGACATCGCCGATATCAACAACGACGGCACACCGGAAATATTCACCACCGACATGCTGCCGGAAGATGACTACCGGCTTAAAACGCTGGGCGCCTTCGATAACATCGATCTTTATAACGCCAAGCTTAAAGCAGGATTCTATCACCAGTATATGAAGAACTGCCTCCAGCTCAACAACGGAAAAGGAGGATTCTGCGATATTGCGAACTACAGCGGCGTATCCGCCACCGACTGGAGCTGGGGCGCCCTTATATTCGACATGGACAATGACGGCTATAACGATATCTTCGTATGCAACGGCGTGAACAAGGATGTGACTAACCTGGATTTTATGGACTTCTTTGCCAATGACATACTTCAAAAAATGGTGCTCACCGGCAAAAAGGAAGAAATCGACCAGATCCTAAAAAAAATACCCGTCAACCCCATGTTGCATAAAGCCTACCGCAACAAAGGCAACCTCCAGTTCGAAGATGTGGGAAAAACCTGGGGTTTCGATCAGCCCTCCTTCGCTAACGGAGCCGCCTATGCCGACCTGGACAATGATGGCGATCTCGACCTCGTGATCAATAACGAGAACGGGCCAGCCTTTGTCTATAAGAACAATGCCCGTGAGGTCAATAAGAACCATTATACCAGTATCCAGCTCAAAGGCAAAGGAGACAACAACTTCGCCATCGGCAGCAAGATCCGCGTATACAGCGATGGCCATCTTTTCTACCGCGAGCTGGCGCCAAGCAGGGGCTTTCAGTCCTGCATGGATTATACGGAGGTCATCGGTCTGGGCTCATTGTCCCACATCGATTCCCTGATCATAACCTGGCCCGACAGGTCCATGACAAAAAAGATACATCCCGCCATCGATCAGCACTTGGTCATCGCCCAGGACAACGACACCGTTACCCATTCCAATGCTTCATTACCCATTGTCCCCCTCCTGTCCCCCGCAGGACACCCGTTCGACAAACATGTGGAAGACAACTATGAAGATTTTAACCATGAGCTGAACCTTCCCAAAATGCTTTCCCGCGAAGGTCCCAAGGCGGGCGTTGGCGACCTCGACGGCAATGGAACGGCAGACGTGATCATCGGCGGCACAGCGGATCATCCCGCACAGGTCTATCTGCAGGATGCCAATGGGCGGTTTATCAAAACATCCGAACCAGGCCTGGCCCGGTTCGGCGACTTCGAAGATGAAGCCATCCTCCTTTTCGATGCAGACAAGGACGGCGATCTCGACCTGTTCATCGGACCGGGCGGCAACAACAACCCACCCGACAGCCGCCAGATGCAGCTCCGGCTCTTCTTCAACGATGGCAAAGGTCACTTTACCCTGGACGCCAACGCCCTCCCCGGCACTACAGAAGGGTCCAATATCGCCGTAGCCGCTGCCTATGACTTCAACCACGACGGTTATGCCGACCTCTTCGTGGGAGGCCGTAGCATCCCAAGGGATTACGGTTCTTCTCCACGCAGCTACCTGTATGTCAACGACGGTCATGGCCATTTCAAGGATATGACGGCTGCCCTGGCCCCGGACATCGCGAGCATCGGCATGGTCACGGACGCTGCCTGGGCCGACATCGATATGGATGGTGAAATGGAATTGATCATCACCGGAGAGTGGATGACACCCCGTATCTTTCATGTAGGGAAAGATCATTTTACAGAAATATCCAACAACCTCTCTACCCTCTATGGCTGGTGGGAAACCGTCTCGGCAGCCGATCTGGACGGTGACGGCCGGACAGACCTAGTCCTCGGTAATATAGGAGAGAATTTTTACCTTCACCCCGACTCTGCACATCCCGTCAAACTATGGCTCAACGATTTTGACCAGAATGGCATCACTGACAAGATCCTTACCAGGTCCATCGATAATAAAGATATGCCTGTATTCCTCAAACACGAAATGGAACGACAATTACCTATCCTGAAAAAACAAAACCTCAAACATGGGGATTACGCAAAAAAATCCCTCCGAGACCTTTTGCCGCAGCAGGCATTGGACTCTTCCCAGGTCAAGGTTTTCAACTACTGCAGCAGCATCATTGCCTGGAACGAAGGCAATGGCAAATTCACTATACAAAAGCTGCCGGCGATGGTACAGCTTTCCTCCGTCAATGCCATCCGTTGTATAGACGTCGATGGTGACGGCATGCGCGACCTGGTCCTTGGAGGCAACGAATATGGACTGCTCCCTCAGTTCGGCAGGCTGGACGCCAGCCGCGGACAGATATTGCTGAATAAAGGTCACCGTAACTTCCGATACCTGGATGAGGACCACTCCGGTCTTAGCCTCAAAGGCCAGATCCGTGATATCCAGCCCATACCCGGGAAAAACAAAAAGGACCAGTACCTTCTGTTCCTTATCAACGACGAGATCCCTTCCCTGTTTAGTATCGATAACTCAATAAAGAATTGATCCCTTTCCTTTATGAAACAACTCCCACGCTCCATATTTCTCCCTCTTTGTCTTATCCTTCTCTACTCATCCGCCTGCCGGCACCATGTATCCTCTCCTGTCTTTGAAACGCTCGACCGGTCGGTCACTGGCATCGATTTCAGTAATACCCTGCATCCCGACAATACATTCAATGTATTCGACTATATGTATTATTACAATGGCGGAGGCGTAGGAGCCGGTGATTTCAATAACGATGGCCGCATCGACCTGTTCTTCGCCGCCAACCAGGAAAATAACAGACTCTATCTCAATTTGGGCGGAATGCATTTTAAAGATGTGACAGAAGCCGCGCATATCCCCACAGCCAGCGGATGGTCCACAGGCGTCTCCATCGTGGATATCAACAATGACGGTCTTCTCGATATCTATATCTGTAAAGTAGGCCAGTTGACAGGCTTGCACACATCACACAATCAATTGCTGATCTGTCAGGGCGTCGGCCCCGATGGCGTACCTGTATATAAAGATGAAGCCGCACAATACGGACTGGACTTTTCAGGCTTCAGTACCCAGGCCGCCTTCTTTGATTACGATGGGGATGGCGATCTCGACATGTATCTGTTAAATCACTCTATCCATCAGAACGGTACATTCGGCCCACGTGCGCAGAAACTGTCTGCTGCCAGCCCCTATTCCGGCGATCGGCTCTATCGTAATGACGGCAACGGCCATTTCACCGACGTCACCCGGCAGGCCGGTATCCATAGCTCCGTCATTGGTTTCGGGCTTGGCATCGCCGTGTCCGATATCGACCTCGACGGTTATCCGGACCTATACATAGGCAACGACTTTCACGAGAATGATTACCTGTACATCAATCAGAAAAATGGCACGTTCAAAGATGAGCTGACAGAGAGGACCATGCATACCAGTATGTACTCTATGGGAGTGGACGTGGCTGACGTCAACAATGATGCCTTTCCCGAGATCATCAGCATGGATATGCTGCCCTACGACCCATATATCCTCAAACGGTCCGAAGGCGAAGACTCATGGGATACCTACTTCCTGAAAATAAGCCTTGGATATGGCTATCAATACACCCGCAATAACCTCCAGCTCAATAGACGCAACGGACATTTCAGCGAGATCGGCCTCTATGCCGGCGTGGCCGCCACCGACTGGTCATGGTCTCCGCTCTGGATGGATTTTGACAACGATCGCAACAAAGATCTGTTCATCTCCAATGGCATACCAAAAAGGCTCAATGACATCGACTATATCAACTTCGTTTCAGACCAGGAGCTGCAGGAAAAAATGCGCCATAAAAGCCTGGACAGCAAGGACCTTAGCCTGATCGATAAATTCCCGCAGATCAAGCTCCCCAGCAAATTCTTTCGTAATAAGGGTTCTATGCAGTTTGCTGACCTCAGCGACAGCATCGATGGCTCTCACCCCACTTTCTCCAACGGGGCCGTTTATGCCGACCTGGACAATGACGGCGACCTGGACATCGTCGTCAACAACATCGACGAGCCCGCCCTCATTTATAAGAACACCACCAATGACAAAGTGGCCAGGTCTTCCGTGGACATTACCCTGCACGGCGATGAGAAGAACAGGAATGCCCTGGGCGCTAAAGTCATACTCTTCACCGGCGACCATATCATCACCAGCGAAAAATACCCGGTAAGAGGTTTCCTCTCCAGCATGGAGATCCCCATGCACATTGGGCTCGATCATATCAAAGTAGACTCCACCTGGCTGGTCTGGCCGGATAATACCTGCCAGCGCATCGATCTTTCCACTCATTCCCAAAAGATCACCTGCACCTACAAAAAAGGCCTGCCTTTATTCGATTATACGATCCTGACAACCCATTGGAAAAACCCTACCCGCCCCATGGAAGATATCACTCATGCCACAGACCTCCTATGGCGGCACAAGGAGAACGACTTCCACGAGTTCGACCGCGAACCTCTCATTCCTCATATGCTTTCCACCGAAGGACCCGCCCTGGCCGTAGCAGATATTAACAAGGACGGCCTGGAAGACGTTTTCATAGGATCATCCAAATGGGAAAAGAGCGCTGTTTTCCTGCAAACACCTTCCGGGAAATTTATACACACCACCCAGCCGGCCCTGGATATGGATAGCACCTATGAAGACGTCGATGCCTGCTGGACAGATGTCAATAAGGACGGCAATCCGGACCTTATAGTAGCCGCGGGCGGCAACGAATTCTATGGCACCGATCCGATGCTCACCCCCAGGGTCTACCTGGGTGATGGCAAAGGCCATCTAAGCCTCCTCGCAGGCGCATTCCCCGGCATCTTTATGAACGCATCCTGTATAACCCCCTGTGATATCAATGGGGACGGGTATCCCGACGTTTTCATCGGTGGCAGGTCCGTTCCATTCGATTACGGTCAGACACCTCATTCCTACCTGTTGTTGAATGACGGGAACGGAAAGTTTACGGACGTAACAAACCGGTATGCACCCGGTCTCGGCACGGTCGGCTTCGTCACCTCCGCACAATGGTTCGACCTGGATAAGGACGGCCACAAAGACCTGTTGCTTTCCACCGAATGGGGAGGACTGATAGCCTTCTTCCATGAGAGGAACAACTATGTAAAAAAAATACTGACGGATAAGAAAGGTTGGTGGAACTTCCTGCTGCCTGTGGATATTGATGGCGATGGCGACATAGACCTTGTGGCAGGCAATCTCGGCCTCAATAGCCGTCTTCATGCATCTGTCGAACAGCCCGTACGGATGTACCATTACGACTTCGACAACAACGGGAAAAGCGAGCAGGTGGTCACTTATTACCTCGATGGCCGTGAATTGCCCTTTGCCAATAAAAGCGAGCTGGAAAAGCAAATGCCTTCTCTCAAGAAAAGCTTTCTATACGCAGATAACTTTGCAAAAGCCACCCTCACAGACATATTCCCGCTTGATAAATTACAGAAAGCCGATACCCTCACCGCCAGCTATTTTTCCAACGCACTCTTCATCAACGACGGCCATATGCATTTTGAGGCAAAAGCGCTTCCCTGGCAAGCCCAATTATCGCCTTACCGTGACGCTCTCGTAGTCGATGCCAATCACGACAGTCTTCCGGACATTTTACTGGCAGGTAATTTTTACGACAATAATATTCAAATGGGACGTTACGATGCCGACTATGGCACGATCCTGCTCAATCGGGGCCATGATTCTTTGACAGCCATGCCTATCAATGGATTGGCCATCAAAGGCCAGGTTCGCCATATCCATCCTATCCTCATCGGCGGCATACCTTCCTATGTCCTGGTTCGCAACAACGACAGCGCGGCCGTGATCCGATTCAGTGACAATAAAAAACCTTAAAATACAGGATAGTACAACCAGGTGGACCATTTGGCAGTATCCGGCTCATGAAGCCTGTCCGTAACAAGATATTCCCAGGGAATAGCCATCACCGTGCGCTCATGGTCCGTTACGTATTCCCGGAAATGAACCCAGCCCTCCCGCACGGAATGGTCTCCTCCTTTTATTTCCGCGATCAGGAACTTAGCAGGGACCAGCCTCCTGAAATAAATGTCTCCCTCCCCATCCAAAGGCTTTTTGGTGGGAATGGCGGTCATCAATTCATATCCTTTTTCAGTCAGGGGTGTGATATTGTCCATAGGATAGCCGCTTATCGTAGTTCCTTTCCTGGCAATATATTTCTTCAATTTATCCAATTGCCTGTAAATATCCTGTGTAGTGGGATATTCCCCGCAAACGGACTTGGTGGCTACCAGGAAAGTATCCGGCGTCCCACCCCAACCCACCGTCATACCATATATGTTCCGTTCATTCTGCACAAATGGCCGCAGCTTCGAAAAAATAGTATTCATGTTTTGCTTCAGCGTTCTGCCATAAAAATACTGTCGCAGCCGGGAGAAAGGACTGGATCCGGCATCCAGGAAACATTGCCAGAATATGGCTGACGAATCCTTCGTGGCGACGGATACAACGCTCATCTTCGTCTTTATTTCCGTCCCTTCATGCAGGATCGAGATTTCCGCCAGGGGATAATGACTGGCATCGATATGGTAAACATCATTGCCACAACGGAAAACCTTTTGACCATTTACTTCCGACTGCCCCTCCGGCCACCATTTCACCCAACGCTCACTTTGTCCCACCTGCCGGAAAACAGCCTGTGCATTACACTTCATCCTGCCCAGAGCGGCAATCTCCAGCTTTCCCGGAATAAATATATAGACAGCAGCCAGCGCACAGATCGTGACAGCGACAATAACAATGATCCATTTCTTCATACGGAGAATGAAAATGTGCGGGAACTGGCCTTCTAATCAAAATAGTCCAATTCCCCCAAACCATAAATGTCTGAGGCCTTCATCGGACCTGCTTCGACACGGTCCGACTCGGTCGTAACCTTCGCCAAAGGCTCGGTTATGAACGAACCGCTTCCAGCGGTTCCTAAAAATAAACAATAATGTGTAAATTAGCCCCTAACGATTGTAAATAGTTCCTCACATGCACAAGCTCAGTCTCGTCTTTAGCTTTCTCGTAACAACCCTCGTCACTGCTGCACAGTCCGATACCTGGACCATCAAGGCCGACAACATCGACCCCAATCATTATTTCGGGGTCACGGTAGCCAACGGTATGATAGGTATCGTATCCTCCATCGAACCCTTCAAGGCAAGGGACGTAGTGCTCAACGGCGCCTTCGACCTCTATGGCCGGGGCAGGGTCAGCAATATCCTGAAGACATTCAATTTTGTCAACATGAACCTCGACATCGATGGCCAGCGCATCGATAACTTCAACCAGGTAAGCCACTGGCAGCAGAGCCTCGATATGAAACACGCCTGCCTGACCACCCATTTCGATTATGGCGATAAGGCATCCATCACCTACACCTGGTACAGCCTCCGCAATCTCCCCTATACGGCCCTGATAGACGTCACCATCACTGCTAAAAAGAATATAGAGATCACACCCGCCAGCGTCATGGAGGCGCCCGATATGCTAAGGGATGTAGAGAACTATTACAATGAGATTGACAGGCCCCATGTCCGCATCTCGCTCCTCACCTCCACTGCCAAAAGCCCTACAGGCCGGTTGCTGATGGCCGCCTCCAACAGCTTCCTGTTCGACGAGCCGCATGGACAGGAACCTTCCGTTATCCATGAGATGTGGGATAACAACATGCACCTGGAAAAATTCAAAAAGACTTTGACAGCCGGATCCAGCTACCATTTTGCCGTCACCGGCTCCGCCGTCACTTCCGCCCACAGCGACGACCCCCTCAACGAGGCGGAACGCCTCACCATCTTTGCGGCCCTCCAGGGCAGCCGCCGCCTGATAGAATTTCATAATAAAGCCTGGGAAGACCTGTGGAAGAGCGATATTATTATAGAAGGGGACGACCAGACCCAGCGCGACATACGCCTCATGCTCTATCACCTGTACTCCTTTGCCCGTGCCGGCACCTCTTACAGCCTGTCACCCATGGGACTCAGCGGACTTGGATACAATGGCCACACCTTCTGGGATACGGAGCTCTGGATGTTTCCCGCCTTGCTGCTCCTTCAACCCGACATCGCCGCATCCCTTATGGAATACCGCTTTCAACGCCTCGATGCAGCCAAACACAACGCTGCATCGCATGGCTACAAGGGAGCCATGTTCCCCTGGGAGAGCGCCGCCAGCGGCAACGAAGAGACCCCTGTCTGGGCCCTCTCCGGCCCCTTCGAGCATCATATCACCGCCGACGTGGCCATCGCCGCGTGGAATTATTATTGTGTGACACAGGATAAGACCTGGCTGCGCGAAAAAGGATACCCCATTTTGAAAGAGACAGCAGATTTCTGGGCCAGCCGGGTCGAACGCAATGGTCCCGGACATTATGATATCCTCAACGTCGTCGCAGCCGACGAATGGGCCGAAAATGTAGACAATAATGCCTTTACCAATGCCGCAGCCAAAGCCAACCTGCAATATGCCACCGACGCTGCCAAGATCCTGGGCCTTACCCCCGACCCCGATTGGATGGTCGTACACAATAATATACCCATCCTCCATTTCGATGACGGCGTCGTAAAAGAACATGCCACTTACCACGGGGAAAAGATCAAACAGGCAGACGTCAACCTCCTCGCCTACCCCCTGAAAGAAGTAACTGACCCCGCCGCCATCCGGAAAGACCTGGACTATTATCAACCCCGCGTAGGAGAAGGACCCGCCATGACACATGCTATTTTCGCCATTCTCTATGCCCGCCTTGGCTCCCCCGATAAAGCCTATCAGTCCCTCAAAGAAGGTTATACCCCCAATCTCCGCCCCCCCTTCGGAGTAATGGCTGAGACAGCCAGCGGAAATAACCCTTATTTCGCCACCGGCGCCGGAGGCATGCTTCAGGCCCTGCTCAATGGCTTTGGAGGACTGGAAATAACTCCCACAGGTATCCAGCAATTAAAAGTAAAATTACCGTCTAAGTGGAAATCCTTAAGGATTACGGGGGTGGGCCCCGGCCGCAAAGAATATATGTCAAAATAACCTCATTGATAAGCAGTTACATCCTTAAAAATTGGATTAAAATTTGTCTGTTTAGTTAAACCCATTAAAATAATCATCTTCCAAGAGCCGTTATACCTTAACACTAGAATAACTTTTCCAATATTTGATTGTATTTTTATGTGGCCAAAACGCTTCATGGAGATCTTTCATCATTTTAAAAGGAAATATGATCTCTAAAATTTCATTCCGTTTCTTGAAAAAACTCTTCAGAAATCTCTATTTTCTTATGTTTCTGAATGGTTTTCTTTTAGCGTCCCTATTTTATTTCAAAATGGAAGCCACCTATGAGAACGGGCTTTTCGCTTCCATCAAAGGCAGCATCGACAATAGCCTGGACAGCGATGATACACAGGACTCTATTCTCGTAAAAGCCATGGCTACCTGCCATGACCTGATGAGCAACAGGGCTCCCATATTCGAAGGCACCCGCCTCCTCGGTCCCCGCTCGGATTTCTTTCATGGCACATCGGTCGACCTGATGACTACCCAGGGCGCCTGCGGCAGCTATTCCCAGGTCATGGCCATGATACTTAAGACGTATAACTACCCCGTTCGCATCGCTCAAATGAAGGCAGGCGGCGTCTGGGCAGCCCATAATATCGTGGAAGTAAAAACGCATCACGGATGGGTGGTGCTGGATCCCACTTTCAACGCCCATTGGGTTCGCCCCGATGGTCAGCTCGCCAGTTTCGACGACATCCATAAGGATTGGAATTATTATTCCCGCCAGGTGCCCGCTGGCTATGATACACAATACAGCTTCGATGACGTACGCTACTCCAACTGGACAAAGATCCCCGTCATCATGCCGGCTATGAAGGGCGCCCTTGATCTGATCCTCGGCAAGGCCAAGGCCGACTCCATCTCCATGAGAACCTGGTTCCTCCAGATATGGACTGTCTATTTTTATGTTTTCCTTTTCCTGTATATCCCCGTATTCCTCTTTACGATCAGAAGACTTATACGGACCAAGATATTTCCCAACCCGGACATTCCTTTGACCTTCCGCAACCTCATCAAGTACATACGCCCCATCGCCCGGCAAAGCACAGAATTCACCCGATAGCTGGCCATTTGGCTGTTCTTTTGTGGATTGGACATATTGATGTAGGTTTGGCACGAAAAAAATAATAAATGCTTAAAGTAGGTGTTTTTGGAGTAGGCCACCTGGGGAAGTTTCATCTTAACAACTGGAAGGAAATAAAAGCTGCGGAACTGGTAGGATTTTACGACCCTGATGATAGCATTGCAGAGGAAGTCACCGAAAAATATCAACTGACCCGATTCCAGGCCCCCGAACACCTGATAGATGCCTGTGACATTGTCGATATCGTGGCGCCTACTCCCTTCCACTTCTCCTTATGCGAAAAAGCCATCCGTAAAGGCAGACATGTTTTTGTAGAGAAACCCCTGGCCAACACCATGGAGGAAGCCAAAGAACTGGTCAAGCTGGTAAAAGAATCCAACGTCAAGCTTCAGGTAGGACACGTTGAACGCTTCAACCCCGCTTTTTTGTCCCTGCAGTCCCAGCAGCTCAATCCCATGTTCATAGAAGTCCATCGCCTGGCCCAGTTCAATCCAAGAGGAACAGAAGTTAGCGTGATCCTGGACCTCATGATCCATGACATCGATATTATCCTTAGCCTGGTAAAAAGTGAAGTAAAGACCATGTCCGCCAGCGGCGTCGCCGTCATGACCGAAACCCCCGACATCGCCAGCGTACGCATCGAATTCAATAACGGCTGCGTGGCTAATCTCACCTCCAGCCGCATATCCATGAAGAAAATGAGAAAAATGCGCCTTTTCCAGAAGGACGCTTACATCGGCATCGACTTCCTAAACAAAAAGACTGAGATCATCAAGCTCAAGACCCCGCAGGACCTGGACGTATTTGCCTTTGATATCGAAACCCCGGGTGGGAAAAAGACCATCGCCCTCTCCAATCCCACAGTACCCGAGGTCAACGCCATCCGGATGGAACTGGAAAAATTCTGCGAATCCATCCTGCAGAACAAACCTACCAGGGTCTCCGAAGTGGACGGATTCAGGGCCATGGACATCGCCCACCAGATCCTCCGAAAAATAAAACATAATACCATCAATACCTGACACCGGCATGCAGGTTTTCAAAAAACCACATACTATCCCTATCCTTTGGTACATCATCAGCGACTACATCGCCGCATTGCTGTCCTCCGTCATATTCCATTTCAGCCGAAAGATACTCCTGTCCGAACCCCTGTTCGCCCACGGCCGGCTCTTTTTGAACAGCCGCTTCTGGATGGTTTGCATCACTATACCCATCGCCTGGCTTATCCTCTACACCCTGGTAGGATCCTATACCTCCCTGTACAAAAAATCCAGGTTCAACGAGCTTACCAATACCTTTACCTATAGCATCATCGGCTGCACCGTGGTCTTCTTTGCCATCGTCATCAATGACCCCGAAAAGGATTATCATTACTTCTATTACACCTATTTCATCTATTTCCTCTCCCACTTCCTGCTAACCCTGGCCGGCAGGATCACCATCCTAAACCGGGTACGCAGACAGATACGCAAAGGCTCCGTTGTCTTTAATACCCTGCTGATAGGCAGCAACGGCGTGGCGACAAAGATCTACAAGGACTCCAGCGAGGCCCTGCGATCCTCCGGTTACCTCTATACCGGCTATGTCACCAACGATCAGCACAACAACGGCATCGCCAAATACCTCCCCCAGCTGGGCAGCGCCGAAGACATCGAAACCACCATCGACAACCATCACATCGAGCTGGTCGTCATCGCCCTTGAGAAGTCGGAAAAGGAGCAGGTGGAAAAGATCCTCGAACGGCTCAGCGATAAGGACGTGGACATAAAGATCATCCCCAGTACGCTCGACATACTCTCGGGCTCCGTACGCACCAGCAATGTAATGGGCGCCGTCCTCTCGGATATACATACAGGCCTGATACCGGAATGGCAGCAGAATATCAAAAGAACCATCGATGTGCTGGCATCCGCCTTTGGCCTCCTCTTTTTCTCCCCCCTGATCCTTTATACTATCATTCGCGTCAGACTCTCGTCCCCCGGCCCCATCTTCTATTTACAAGAAAGAATAGGCTACAAAGGAAAAAAATTCATGATCTATAAATTCCGCTCCATGTATCAGGACGCGGAGAAGGACGGCCCCGCCCTATCCTCCCACAACGACCCCCGCATCACCAATTGGGGGAAGACCATGCGCAAATGGCGCATAGATGAGCTACCCCAGCTCCTGAATGTCCTGAAAGGCGAAATGAGCCTGGTAGGCCCCCGCCCCGAAAGGCAGTATTATATTGATCAATTATACCAGCGTACACCCTACTTTCGTTATTTGGAAAAGGTCAAACCCGGAGTGACATCCTGGGGCATGGTCCAATTCGGCTATGCGGAGAACATCGACGAAATGATCACCCGCATGAAATACGACCTGATGTATATTGAGAACATCTCCCTGGCCCTCGATCTGAAGATCATGCTGTATACCTTACGCATCATCTTTATGGGCAAAGGGAAATAAAAGTAAAACCATGATGAGATCATACGGACCGGTACTTTGCTGCCTTATCCTCCTATCCACCAGCTCCCTGGCCAATAAACCTTACTGGCAGCAGGACGTCCGCTATGACATCCGTGTCACCCTGGACGATGCCGCTCACACCCTCAAAGGCTTCGAAACCATGATCTATAGCAACAACTCCCCCGATACGCTCCATTATATATATATCCACTGCTGGCCCAATGCCTATAAGGATAACCATACAGCACTATATCGCCAGCTGTCCCAATTGGAAGAACGTAAGAATAAGCTGAAAAAGATAAAGGACAACGGTTACATCGACCAGCTGGCATTTACCGTCGACGGGTTCAAAGCCAACGCCGAGGCCGACAGCCAAAACACCGATATTCTCAAATTGAGCCTGCCCACAGCCCTGGCGCCCGGCAAAAGCCTCACCATCGCCACCCCCTTCTTCGTCAAGATCCCATCCTATTTCTCCCGCATGGGCCACGAAGGGAAAAGCTATATGATCACCCAATGGTATCCCAAACCCGCCGTTTACGACAGCAAAGGCTGGCATCCCATGCCCTACCTCGACCAGGGTGAATTCTACAGCGAATTCGGCAGCTTTGACGTCCATATTACCCTCCCCGGCGGATATGTAGTAGGCGCCACCGGCCAGCTTCTCACTACCTCCGAGCTGGATGCCTATAAACGCATCGGCGCCGCCAACCACGAAAAACCTTCCGCCCCCATCTCCTACAAACCCCAGACAGAGGACGCCAAAACCCTCGACTACCACGCCGACAACGTACACGACTTCGCCTGGTTCGCCGACAAAGACCTCACCATACAATACGATACCCTGCAGCTTGCGTCCGGCAGGACCATCGACGTCTTTGCCTATTATCGCCCCGGCGGCAACAAAGAATGGGCAAACAGCATCTCCTTTATGAAGGATGCAGTCCTCCATTATTCGAATTGGATCGGCGAATACGCCTATCCGGTAGTCAGCGCCGTGGAAGGCCCGGGCAATATCTCCTCGGGCGGCATGGAATACCCCATGATCACCCTCATCACCAGCCCTAAAGCCGGCAAGGCCGAGCTGGACGGAGTCATTGCCCATGAAGTAGGACATAATTGGTTCTATGGCATGCTCGGCACCAACGAACGTGAACACCCCTGGATGGACGAAGGCGTCAATACCTTCTATGAATTCCGCTACGAAGCCGAAAAATACAGGTACAACGGCATCCTCGGCGACATGATACCCGACAGGCTCAAAAAACTGTCCGCAGACGACTTCCTTGCTTCCATCTACAATGTCATCAATCAGCTGCGAACCACCGAACCCATCGAAACTCCCGCGGCCGATTTCCCCTCCGAAATGGACTACGGCCTGGTCATATACGCCAAGACAGCCGTATGGATGCACGTCATGGAGGAATCCATTGGAAAAGATCAGCTGACCAAAGGCATGCACGCTTACTTCTCCACCTGGAAATTCAAACACCCCTACCCGGAGGATATGGAGGCAAGCCTGGAACAATCCACTGGGAGCAGCCTCGCTCAGTTTTTCAGTATGCTGCATAGCACAGGATCATTCTAATTATGAAGAGAATACTTTTATTCATATTCTTATCTTACACGCTACAGCTGAATGCCCAATCATACTGGCAACAACAAGTCAACTATACCATCGAAGTCTCCCTCAACAACAGTGAATATACCCTGGACGGCTTCGTCAAAATGGAATATATCAACCATTCTCCCGACACGCTGTCCTATATCTGGATACACTGCTGGCCCAATGCCTATAAGAATGACAGGACGGCCTTTAGCGAACAGCTGCTGGCCAACGGACGCACGGATTTCTATTTTTCCGGCAAGGACAGAAGGGGCTATATCAATCGGCTGGATTTCCATGTCGACGGCGTCAGGGCCCGCATGGAAGACCATCCCCAATACATCGATATCATAAAGGTGATTTTGCCCCACCCTCTTCCCCCCGGCGAAAAGATCCTCCTCACCACCCCCTTTCACGAACAGCTGCCCTATAACTTTTCACGGGGAGGTCATGCCGGCGGCGCCTACCAGGTCACCCAATGGTATCCCAAACCTGCCGTATACGACAGCAAAGGCTGGCACCCTATTCCCTATCTCGACCAGGGCGAGTTCTATAGCGAGTTCGGAGATTATGACGTACGTATCACCGTCCCCAAAGCCTACATCGTCGCCGCCACCGGGGAACTGCAACCCGACACTGTAATGGACGGGTCTGTTAAGACCGTCCATTACCTCGAAAAAAATGTGCACGACTTCGCCTGGTTCGCCGATAAAAAATTCCTGGTAGACCACGATACTCTCCGGCTGCCCTCCGGCAGAACCATCGATATCTACGCCTATTACAGACCCGCCTCCAAACCCACCTGGCAGTACGCTACCCGCTATATAAAAGACGCCGTACGCTTCCGCTCAGCCCTCATCGGAGATTATCCGTACAATGTAGTCAGCGCTGTCGAAACAAAAATGGGCTCGCCGGGGGGAATGGAATACCCAACCATTACAGCCATCACAAACCAGCCCACGGCAAAAGCCCTTGACCTCCTCATCGAACATGAAGTAGGCCATAACTGGTTCTACGCAGCCCTGGCCACCAACGAAAGACGCTACCCCTGGATGGACGAGGGGATGGATACCTACTACGATCGCCGCTATGAGAAAATGAAATACCCCTTGGGAACACCCAACCCATACCATCTTCCAAAAACCAAACACATCTACCGGCTGGAGAAGAAATTGCCCGAAGATCCCGATCAGCTTTTTCTCAATATGACCACTGCAGAACACCAGGACCAGCCCATCTCTACTTCAGCTGAGGATTTCACAGCCTCCAATTACGATCTGATCGTCTACACCAAAACAGCCAATTGGCTTCAATTACTGGCAGACAGCATGGGCCTCCCGCTATTCGACAGCTGCATTCAAACCTACTTCCGGCAATGGCAGTTCAAACATCCTTATCCGGAAGATTTTCAGTCCGTTGTCACCCGCACCAGCCGGAAGGACTGGAGCTCCGTCTTCGCCCTCCTGGATGCAAAAGGCCCCCTCCCCTCGTTGCCGGCTCATAGAAAAATACGCCCCACCTATCTTTTCTCGCTCCGCAACACGGATAGTATCGACTATATTAACTTTCTTCCCGTCATCAACTACAATAAATACGATCAGCTGATGGCAGGTATAATGATCCATAATTATAACCTTCCCTTCGATCGCTTCCAGTTCCTCGCAGCTCCATTGTATTCCACAGGCGCCAAACAGCTAAATGGCATCGGAGGTGTCAACTACAATTGGTTTCCCGACACCCATATAAAAAAGCTCACCCTTTTCCTCTGGGGAGAAAGATTTTCCTCACTTTCCGCCATCGACAGCAATGGACATAAATTATTCGGCGGCTATTACAAGCTGGCGCCCGGCATCCGCATTACGTTGAACACCCCTTCCCCACGCAGCACCACCCGGCAATACATAGAATGGAAGACCTTTCTCATCGGAGAAAAAGGCCCCACTGGCTATGTGACCAAAAGCACCGACACGATTCCGATCCCCTATGTCAAGGGCATGGGCAAATACGATTTCCGCTATCTCAACCAGCTGAGCTTTCACGCAGAAGACAGCCGCGTTCTTTATCCCTGGCAGGCGCTCCTGCAGATACAGCAGGGCGACAGGTTCTATCGTGTCAACTTCACGGGAAATTACTTCTTTAACTATTCGGAAGGTGGAGGCATGGACCTTCGCCTCTTCGCCGCCAAATTTGGTTACCTGGGTGGCAGGAACGAAAGTCTTGCTTTCTTTCAGCCCAAGCTCACAGGCGTTGGAGGCAACGAAGACTATACCTATAGCAATTACTTCATAGGCCGTAACGAATACACCGGCTTTGCCAGCCAGCAGATCATGCAGCGCGATGGCGATCTCAAGATACGCGTTCCCAGTTTCCCCTGGCTGGAAGGGCGGTCCGATAATTGGGTAAGCTCCCTTAACCTTACCAGCACGCTCCCCGGCTCCATCGTTCCCCGCTGGCTACCCCTCAAAGTATTCCTGGACGTTGGCACCTATGCCGACGCATGGAAGGAGAATGCCCCCACCAGCCGCTTCCTTTACGTCGGAGGCCTGCAGCTATCGCTCTTTCACGATATTCTTAATTTCTACGCACCCATATTTTATAGCAGCGACTTCGGCGACCAGCTAAAGACCCTGCCCGACCAAAATACCTTCTGGAAAAAGATCTCTTTCAGCATCGACATACAAAATATACACCTTCGGAAAATATTCGGCAATATTCCCTTCTGATGCATTCATCTCACCATATCGATTATCTCCGGCGCCAGGACATCGACGATACAAAGTGGGATGCCGGCGTCCATCTCGTCTATGGCAAGTCATTTTACCTGGATCATATGGCAG
>Ga0157372_10001914_pt1 | contig 22584 bp, 15 predicted proteins | sample C55metaG_FD_115307 | JGI IMG/M metagenome (GOLD analysis project Ga0157372, IMG submission 115307) | Corn rhizosphere microbial communities from Kellogg Biological Station, Michigan, USA - C5-5 metaG | ecosystem: Host-associated > Plants > Roots > Rhizosphere > Soil | place: USA: Michigan... | reverse complement strand
TGGTGATAGATACCATAGATAGAACGTTTGAGTAAGCTAAATGCACCTTCGATTGTATTTGTATGCACTTGATCTCTTACAAATTCCTGTTCCGCATGGTTTATAATGTCATGGCTGGCAAATACCCTGTTCATTCCATTGTAGATACCTGCACTATCCGTAATTAGATTAGCTGTTGTGCTGATATTGTCGAATACTATGGGTGTTATTTGGTTCATATTGGCTTGCTTGCCTATTGCCACTAATCTTAACTCGCCGCCCCTTTCAACCATACCCATAACAGTAACCTTTGTTTTATCTGTTAGGTTATTCTCCCTTAAAAATGTCCTTTTCTTTTTGCTCATGTTGCCAACCTTTCCGCCCATGTAAACCTCATCTACTTCAACCGTATTAGCCAATTTAACCGCCTTTTTCGCTCTCATCATTTCCCTAAGCCTATGCCCCATAAACCAGGCGGTCTTTTGTGTTACACTAAGGTCTTTGGCTAATTGGTAGGAGGATATTCCTTTTTTATGAGAAGCAATTAAGTAAGCTGCCGCAAACCAAATATTGAGGGGTATGTGTGATGATTCAAAAATAGTTCCTACGGTTGCCGTATATATTTTATAACACTCTTTGTTACCACATTTGTATCTCTTGCCATCCTTTAGCTTATAATACCTCTCGGAGCTACAATAAGGGCATACAGGACAACCATTCCACCTAAGCGATTCAAAGTACATCCTTGCGCTTTTATCGTCAGGGAAGCGTTTAAACAAGTCTGGTAAGCCTTTGAAATTAAAATCCATATCTTAATGTTTTAATAATTGCTTATGATTAATTATTACCACGAAGGCCATTCTTCTATTGAAGAAATAGAAGAATTTAAAAAATGGTTTGAAGGATATTTAGGAGACTTTAAACAGGAATTTGATGACAAAAATGGGAGCGTGTACATAAACTTTAATGTTCCGCCAGAACACCCAAAAAGATACACGCTGAATTTACCAAATGGTGAATTAGGTAGTTTCATAGCTCGATTTCAGGAATATGATAAAAAGAAAAAGGAATAAAGTGCATTCCTTTTGTTCTGTCCTGTGAGCCAATTCCCAATCCTGTTTTTTTGATATTATCTATTTGCTTGTCTTTTTCCGCTTGCGGCAAACCCGAATTATTAATAGTCCTGAAACAGTCATCGAAAATTTCTTTTGGGACAATCTTTGTTTTTTCATTTTGCATTTACTCCATTTTCACCAACCAGCTTTAGTTTTATGGTTAGATATGTATGTTAGAGCCCCTTTAAGGTGGGAGTAAGCGACCTGGAGATTTTAAGATCTTAAAACGTGCAAGTCCTTTTCTGTTACTTGTATCCACCGGGAATTGGGTCCGGTATGCGGAGGTCTCTTTCCTATCTACCTTTTTTTTAGCGAAACCAAAACGGTTCCTAATACATGAAATTATGAACTTCAAGATCTTAGTACTGTCGGTAGTAACAAAGCCTATCAAATCCGCGCCGGACGGGCTTTTACGATTGTATTTCCCCGAAACGCCTATTACATTCGTAGACCCAAGATTCCCTCTGCCAAACCATCGGTAAAATCTTCCCGCGTCAAACCCCAGTCCAACATCCCTGATTGACTGCGTTGCACTGCAACACCCAACAACAATTTAATCCCGACCTCTATGAAAAAAGTTCTACTTTTTTCGCTGGCTCTAATAAGCCTGTCAACAGCCCTGCGCGCCCAGGTATGCGATGCCATAAGCTATAGCTTTGACTTATCGGCGTCCATTGATACCACGGTTACCATGCAATCCACGCGGAGCGGTAACTGCTGTGGTGGTAACAATTGCATTCGCTTCAACCTTACCTTAAACCCGGCATGTAGCTACGTCAATTTCAATGTGCAAAACCCGGCACCTCCAGGTAATGCCGCGTATTACCAGATTGATTGCGGTCCGGCGACTTCACTTGGAACCCCGATATGTATTGTTGGCAAGAGTTCATGCGTTATCACTTTCTGCAAACCGGGTAACGACAACCCTATTTACACCATAACTGCTGCAGGCGCTCTGAAAGGCTCTGACGATATCACTGTTCGCGAAGGATGTACTGGAGTCATGAATGTAAGTGGTCTGCAGACAAGCACGATTACCTGGACTTCTATTTATCCGGGCAACCAGGGCGACTACAATTCCTGGTTAAGTTGCACTTCGGGTTGTACTTCCGTTAATGTAACTCCACAAGTAGGTGCGCCACCATTCGTAGATTTCAAAGTAAGTGGCTTTCGCCTGTGCGGTCCGCTCGTGAGTGATACGATAAGAGTGTACACGATACCGCAGATTGCAGTTTCCATTAGCCCGACTAATGCTGCTGTCTGTGCCGGCGGATCAACATCGGCTACCCTAACGGCAACAGCGACGGGTGGTGATGCACCGTATACGTTTTTATGGAGCAATGGACAAACAGGACCTTCTATTACGGTAAATACAGGTAACACGTATTCGGTATCAGTTACCGATACAAGGAACTGTCTTCCTGCAAAACAATCAGTAGTAGTGGCAACAACACCTTTACCTACTGCACCGACTCTTTCTTCCAATGCGCCTCTGTGCGAAGGAAGTTCCCTGCAACTATTCGCGTCAACTGTTGCAGGAGCTGTTTATTCCTGGACGGGACCTAATGGGTTCACCTCTTCTCAGCAAAACCCGGTAATCAACAATGTGAGTACTGCGAATGCGGGAACCTATTCTGTAACCGCTACAGTCGGTCAATGCAGCAGCCCTGCTGCGTCTATTTCGGTTGTGGTGAAATCAATACCTGCGTCGCCAACAGTAAACAGCAATTCGCCCGTCTGCCAGGCAGCAACGCTTTCTCTTAGTGCATCCAACATACCTTCCGCGAGCTATAGTTGGACAGGACCTAATGGTTTCACTTCATCAACTCAGAACCCTTCAGTCACAAACGTTACCGTGGCGAACTCTGGCACCTATTCGGTGACGGCTATAGTGAATGGTTGCTCATCTCTACCATCAAATCTTACTGCAACGATCAATCCCTTGCCCGCGGCACCGGCTATCACTACGAATAGCCCACTGTGCCAGGGTAATGCTTTATCGCTTGCAGCTTCCGATATTAATGGCGCCGGCTACAACTGGACTGGCCCGGGAGGATTCACTTCTTCTTTGCAGAACCCCGTTATCAACAATGCAGCTGTCACGGCATCGGGTACCTATTTGGTGAAGGCAACTGTAAATGGTTGTACGGGTCCTTCTGCTTCTGTACCTGTTGTAGTGAACCCTATACCGTCCGTACCATCTGTTTCGTCTAACAGTCCGGTTTGCGAAGGAGCTAACCTAAACCTGACGTCCTCTTCTATCGCTGGTGCCATTTATTCCTGGTCAGGTCCGAACGGTTTTGCATCATCTCAGCAAAACCCTTCGTTGAATGCGGTATCGCAAGCATATGCAGGGACGTACTCCGCAACTGTAACAGTCAATGGATGTAGTAGCCCTGCCGCTACTTTGCAAGCAGTGGTGAATCCTATTCCGTCTGCACCAGGTATTTCAGGCGTCACAACAATTTGCCAGGGTGCTAATCTAAGTTTAACTGCCTCGACCATCACATCTGCAACATACAGTTGGCAGGGACCGAATAGTTATTCATCGAGTTCACAGGCTATTTTGATACCTAATGTTATCCCGTCACAAAGCGGTCAATACTCAGTGACCGCAACAGTGAATGGATGCACAAGTGCAGCAACAGCAACCAACGTTATAATAAACAGTTTGCCGGTGGCGCCGACGGTTGTGACAAATTCGCCTGTATGTTCAGGTAATTCGCTTAACCTTACTGTTCAATCGCTTGCCGGTGCCAGCTTCAGTTGGACAGGTCCTAACGGTTTCGCTTCATCTGTGCAAAACCCTGTAATAACTAATACATCATTGTCAGATGCTGGAACCTACCAACTGAATGTGTCTGTTAATGGTTGCCAGTCGGCTTCCCCCGCCTCAGCGAATGTGGTCATCAGGCAGACACCCGTAGCCTTGACATTGGGCACTAACAGTCCTGTATGTGAAGGGACAAGTTTGACGCTGTCGGCGTCCAATGTTGCTGGCGGAACTTATAGTTGGACAGGACCAAATGGATTTGTTTCCAATACGCAGAATCCATCAATCGGCGTTGCCTCTGTTTCCAACACCGGTAATTATGCTGCAGTTGTTACTGTGAATGGTTGTTCATCGCAAGCTTCGACTATCTCAGCTATCGTTAATCCTTTGCCCGTTGCTCCGGGTATAACATCAAATAGCCCGGTATGCGAGGGTTCGATACTTTCGTTCACCGCTGCGAATATTGTTGGTGCTACTTACTCCTGGAGCGGACCATCAGGATTTAACGCTTCCATTCAGAGTCCTGTAATCAATAATACGAGTGTCAATGCTTCCGGTCCTTATTCAGTAAAAGCGACAGTAAATGGCTGTACAGGTCCTGCTGCGACCTATGTAGCAGTTGTAAACCCCATTCCTTCTGTACCTGTCATTGCATCAAATGGACCTATTTGTGAGGGCAGTAACCTGGCGTTTACTGCTTCTACTATTGCAGGTGCCAGCTATTCCTGGAGTGGTCCCAATGGCTTCAGTTCTTCAATTCAAAACCCCATGATTTCTGCCGCGACTGTCAACGCTACAGGAACCTATTCAGCATTTGTGACAGTCAATGGATGTACCAGTCCTGCTGCAATTGTATTGGCAACTGTGAACCTCGTACCTGCTATGCCCGTCGTGGTAGGAAGTACAACTCTTTGCGAAGGCACCACTTTAAACTTATCTGTATCACCATTGCCTGGTAGCACCTATAGCTGGCAGGGACCGAATGGTTTCACGTCGAACAGGCAGGCAATAACGATTGCGAATATCAGTCCTTCGCAAACGGGGCAATACTCAGTAAACACCACCATGAATTCTTGCACAAGCGCATCAGCGATTGTGAACGTACAGGTGAATACTCTGCCTCTTTCGCCTTCAATAGTTACCAATTCACCAGTTTGCTCAGGCAATGCATTAAACTTCTCAACACAAGCATTAGCAGGTGCCACATACAATTGGACCGGGCCAAATGGATATCGTTCTTCTACTCAAAACCCTGTGATCGCCGACGCATCTATGGCAGATGCAGGAGATTATCATCTTTCAGTGACAGTAAACGGGTGCCAGTCTGCTTCTCCTTCGTCGACCACCGTAGCGGTAAAACAAACACCAACACCACCGGCCGTTGCTAACAACAGTCCACTATGCGAAGGAAGCACCTTAAACCTTTCAGCAACGGGCGTCACAGGCGCCTCGTATTCATGGAGCGGCCCTAATGGTTTTGCTTCAATGCTGCAAAACCCTGTCCTTGCCAATGTAGTTGGAGGACAGACGGGTAACTACAATGCCGTTGCTACACTCAATGGATGTAACAGTGTACCCGGCATGACGTATGTAAAGATTGATCGCCCGGTCTTAGTTAATGCAGGCAGTGATCAACTGGTGTGCAGCAGTACCATGGAAATTAATCTCGCAGCATCGGCTACAAATGGCGGCACAGGCTCCTGGACATCAGACGGAAGCGGAACCTTTGCCGGCGCTACTGGGCTTGCCTCGGTGTACTATCCGTCTGGTGCAGATAAAACGGCTGCTGCGGTGATGCTTCACTTCACTTCGATCAACAACGGCTCCTGCCCTGTATCCACTTCGTCAATGAACATTCGTTTTGCGGCCATGCCATCGGCAGATGCTGGCCCGGATCAAACCGTTTGTGCCAACAATGCGAATGTGCAATTGAGTGGTAAGGTCACAAATGCTTCAGGCGGTACGTGGACTACTTCGGGAAGCGGAAGTTTCCAGTCCTCTGCGGGTGCTCCCACGGCAATTTATATTCCGGGTTCTAAAGAAAAGACAGAAGGAAGCGTTCAGCTTACGTGGACTACAACCGGCAATGGTCCCTGTCCTGCAGCAATAGACAGGATGGTTGTAGCCATCAAGCAACCTCCCACTATTAATACTGAAAAGACATGGTATGCTTACGAGAGTATGGGCGTGATGCTGAAGCCGGTGGTGTCAGGAAGCGTCCTCAAATACACCTGGACACCGGCTGTTTTTCTGAGCAGTGACACGGTGGTCAATCCGATGTGTTCACCGAAGTCAAATGTTTCGTACAGGTTACTCGCACAAGATCAATTCGGATGCACTGCATTTGCAGACCTGGATGTAAAGCTTGTCAGGAACCCCGTCATACCAAATGTATTCACTCCGAATGGTGATGGCGTCAATGATACGTGGCAGGTGAAGAACCTTGCAGACTACAGCGATTGTGCCGTGAACATTTATAACAGGTACGGACAGGTCGTGTACCAATGCAAGGGCTATGCAAGAGATTGGGATGGCACCAGTAATGGAAAGCCATTGCCTGCCGGAACCTACTATTACATAATTGACTTGAAGATTAATGTCAAGCCCCTATCAGGTTTCGTAGACATTGTGAGGTGACAACAGGCATTGATAGAGGTGTGTCAACAATACCCAAAAATGAAAGCGATGAAAAGAATTCTACCCATATTAATATTGATTCTTGCTGTCAAGTTAAGTAACGCACAGCAAAGGCCTCACTACACACAATATGTCTTAAACAACTACATACTGAATCCTGCACTCAGTGGAATTGAGAACTACACGGATGTAAAAATAAGTGCTCGCAAACAGTGGGTTGGCCTTGACGGAGCGCCGCAAACCTTTTACTTCTCTATACATGGAGCACTCGGCAAGGACGATTACAAAACGACAGCTACTTCGTTTAATGTTCCCGGTGAAAACCCTCGCGGCGAATCTTATTGGGAGAATTACACTGCCTCTGATCCACATCACGGTGTAGGCTTCTTCATGGTGAATGACCGTACGGGTCTGTTCAATCGCTTCCAGGCAGATGTTTCCTATGCCTACCATATTGGCCTTTCTCCACGAACTAATATGTCAATGGGCTTCTCGGGTGGACTCTCTAAACTAAGTTACGATCGGGCAAAGGCAACGCCTGTGGATCCTAATGATCCGGCGCTTGGTAATGTAGGTGCGCCGTACAAAGTCATGCCTGATCTGAACGCGGGTATCTGGATCTATTCTGCTGACTACTTTATTGGGATCGCAGCACAACAGTTATTGCCGCAGAAAGTTTCCTTTACGGGTAACTCAGAGGGTTTCCAGGAGGTGACGCATCTGTTTACGACAGCCGGGTACCGGTTTATGGTCGACGATGATATAAACCTCTTGCCCTCGGTCATGATGAAATACGTTCCTTCTTCTTCAGTGGCACCGCAATTCGATATAAATGCCAAGGCGCAATACCGCGACGTCTTCTGGATAGGAGGCAGCTGGAGGATCAACGAGGGCTACGCAGCCATGATAGGACTCAATGTCGCTAACAACTTCAATATTGGCTACTCATATGACATAACAACGACGCAGTTGAATACAGTCAGTAGGGGTACACACGAAATGGTCGTTGGTTTCCTGGTCGGCAACCGATATAAGGATACCTGCCCCAGGAATATTTGGTAGACGCCCCATAAAATATGCTTTCCTGCCGGTATATTCCTTGAAAGGATTCGCCCTGGTCAGGAAAGCAAGGACTATCCGTTCGAGGTTAGTCGGTAAATAATCTATTCTACAATAAACTCTTTCCTTATTATCCTTGGACCCGCTTGAATGATCAACAGGTAGGAACCCGGAGAAAAACGGCTGGTTGACACAGTCAATTTGTTATCTGCATTCCTCTTTTCACTTAGCATCGTGCGACCGTGATAATCAATGATGCTGACATTCCAGTTAGCTGTCATCATTAGCGCTGCATTGTCAACAAGGCATGTTAGCTGCCCATTTTTGGAAACGGGGTTTTGCAGAATGCGGATGCCGGCTTCGGAGACAGTGCGTATTGTAACGATGGTTGAATAGTTGAAACTGCCATCCCTATTTACAAGTTTGATACGGTAAAAGGCTTGCTGATAAAAAATATTATAGCTAAACGAGTAGCTGTTGAGAAGACCGTTCTTGCAATTCACTTTGTCAATCTCTTCCCAGTCGACACGATTAAGAGATCTTTCAATCGAAAAGTATGAACAATCAGATTCATCACTGGTTTGCCAGTCCAGCATGATGGCACCATTCTTTTCGGAACCTTTGAAAGAAAGCCAGTGCAATGGAAGTGGAAAAGAGGAAAAGCCAATGACAAAGTCACTAAAACTGCTAAAGCTACCTGAGGTAATAGTGCCCGTATTCGGCGCTGAACCCATTCCACCGATATTAACCCATGCTGAAGGACCATTGCTTTTCACAATCCTGAGGATGGAATTATCAACCGTGTTCTCGTCAGTTCCATAGTTTAAAGTGACCGTTGCCGAGGAGACATTTCCATTGTTGCCACAACTGATCGTATAGTATCGGGTTGCAGAAAGAGAAACGATGCCCGCAGGCAAAGTCCTTGTGGGAGCGGGACCTGCAAAAACTTCACCTGTGTAAGTAGTGGCCGTCGCGGCGTTTTGTGTCAGCGCTAGTGTCACCGGCCTATAAGCACCGTTCTTTCCTATCGGGAAGACTCGAGTGCCTGACAATGCGGAGACCGTGTGAATCAATGGACCGTTGACATACGACGTCGCACTCCCACCTGTCAAGCTAACTCCATTTGGAAGAGTAAGACTGTTGGTGCTGCTTGTTGTAAGAAGACCATTCGTTAGTGTCAATCCATGCGTGAGCGAAACAGGTGTGTTTAGCTGTACACCGCCCGACGTATTATTGATCACTAGATCATAGAAAGACTGTGATGAAGCAGCGCTGATGGTTTGAGCGGAACTACCGTTAAAGGTCACAACACTGCTACGTGTTGTGAAACTGCCGCTATTTGAATAGTTGCCGCCGATACTGACTGCCCAGTTACTGGTCGTTGGATCGAGCGTTCCACTCGTTATGGTTAGACTTCCTGACAATACGAGGTTCTTACTTAAGTTAATGGTATATCCAGACCCCGGCTGAACTGTCAGGTTGCGTACACTACCCGAAATCTCATTGGCTGTTGCTTTGGCGGTTCCGCTGACTGCCACGTCATACACAACGTCATAACCACTGCTTCCACTGATCGAAGATCCTAATGTGCCGTCCGCTAATTGTATGGTGCTACCACTGGCCATCGTAAGATTAGATCCATTTGAGAAACTTCCGTCTACTAGGTATAAATAACCCGTTATCGTAGTAGCGGCAGCTAGCGTCAACGTTTTAGGAGAAGCAGTGCTTGAACTGAAAGCCACTTCAAGGTTGCTGTAGCTCCCCGCACCGGCGATGCTGGTGGAAACATCATTCAAACTGTATACATACCTGCCAGCCCCCGTCGCCACGCCATTGTTTGTGATGCCAGTGCTCGTTCCATTTATATATACGTTATATCCCGAGTTGGAGAATTGTACTCCGGAACCAATGGTAAGCGCGTTGTTTACGATGGTCGAGCCATCAGGACCACCCTGCAACGTTTTAACGCCGGTTCCACCAAGAGAAAGATTATAGTAAACAGCTTCCTGTACGTTTTGATTGCCTGCCGCGTTGTAAGTAACCGTACTGTTGTCGGAAATGGCACCAATAGTGGGGTTCGTGGTATTCGTGATGGTAAGGCTGGAAAGTGCCGAAATATCAACCGTTGAGGTTAGTATATAATTGGACGGTACCGTAAGTGCTGTCGCTGTCGTACCGTTGCCGATCACCATCTTCGAATACGTTCCACTGATAACCAGGTTGCCGGTGAGGGATGCGGAAGCGCGGTTTACCAAAAAGAACACCTGTCCACTGGTCGTAAAATCGAGTGGGGCGGCGCCTGAACCGTCTGTATTCCTTCCCCAGGTGGCGAGCGATTCGAGATTTCCCGTGGACTTGGAGTAGAAATAGGGCTGGTTGAAATACACCACTATACGAATGTTGTCAATCTCCGCCTGTGCGTCTTTTTTGCCGGGATTCTTTGCCGATATTCGGACACCAAAGCCAGTGTTGATAAGATCCGCCGGCGTCCAGGTTGTGCCCCAAAGGTCTACCGTTGAACCAAATTTGACTTCGCCTGCAACCGAAGGCCATACAGTGGTTCTCGCCTTGTTGGTTGGCGATTCCACGCCGGCCTTTAGTAGAACGATCTTATTGTCTTTGATACTACCTGTACCCGTCTTTCGCAAGGTCACATATACTTCAATTCCATTGACGGTCGCAGAAGGAGGAATATAGGTGGACAGAGAATTGTCTGCAGACTGAAACCCCCAGTTTTTGGCATCGATGTAGTAGGTGGGCTTGTTGGAACCCGTGATAAGGCTTGTAGCAAAAAGGCCGTCAGTTGCTTGTACATTGACAGGGTTGGTCCAATCCGTTCCCTGCGACAGGAAAGTGGTGACCACCGTTTGGGCCGATGTGCTCGATGCCGTGACTTGGGAATGTGCTTGAAGACAGGAAACAATGAGTATGACAACAACCGGTAAGCGACTGAAGCAGTTGGCTTTCATGGGATTCAGTTTAATAGGACAGATTTTACGGGTATACCCCTATTTGGTTTATGAAGGCCAAGATAGGGGTTTTCCCTAGAATATCATAGGGGGTAAAGATTAATAGATGAATTCGGTTGATTTAACCGTTAAACGGGCTTAATATGTAGTTGAAGGGAGGCACGGTTTATGGAAATTTGTCCCAAAAGAGTGCCTAAATAATTAATAATCAATAATTAATAATCAACAACCTCCAATTCATTTCCCGGTTGGAGCGATTGCTCCTTATCTTCGCCTCAATAAACGATTGCCCGATGAACTTCGAAACCTCTGAGATAACACAACACGCCGCACAGACCGCCCGCGACTTTGCCCAACAGAACATAAAACCACACGTAATGGAGTGGGATGAGAGGCAGGAGTTCCCTGTCCAGGTTTTTAAGGAACTGGGACGCTTGGGGATGATGGGAGTCCTGGTCCCTGAAAAATATGGTGGCGCCGGTCTTTCGTATTTTGAATATAAGGCCATTATTGAAGAGATAGCTAAGGTAGATGGCTCAATAGGACTTAGCGTTGCTGCCCATAACTCACTCTGCACGGGTCACATTTTGCTATTTGCGAACGAAGAACAGAAACAAAAATACCTTCCCAAACTTGCCACTGCGGAATGGATCGGCGCGTGGGGACTGACCGAACCCAATACCGGGAGCGACGCGGGTAATATGAAGTGCACCGCCACCAGGGACGGTGAAAACTGGATCCTAAATGGTACTAAAAACTGGATCACTCACGGAAGAAGCGGCGATGTAGCGGTGGTGATCTGCAGATCCGGCGAACCTCGTGCTAAGAACAATGCTACTGCTTTTATAGTAGAAAGAGGCACGACAGGCTTTAGCGGGGGCAAAAAGGAGAACAAGCTGGGTATGCGGGCAAGCGAAACCGCAGAAATGATATTTGAGAATTGCGTTGTGCCTGATGCCAACCGGTTGGGAGAAGTGGGTGAGGGTTTCAAGCAGGCACTCGCGGTGTTGGACGGGGGAAGAATATCTATTGCTTCCCTGGCGCTTGGAATAGCCAAGGGCGCTTATGAAGCGTCTCTACAATATTCGCAGGAGCGCGAGCAATTCGACAAGCCTATATCTTCCTTCCAGGCTATATCTTTCAAGCTTGCAGACATGGCCACGGAAATTCAGGCGGCAGACCTGTTGACACTAAAGGCCTGTGACCTTAAACAGAGGAAAATGTCGGTAAGCAAGGTAGCAGCCATGGCAAAATATTACGCAAGCGAAGTGTCGGTAAAAGTATCTACGGATGCTGTCCAGATATTCGGCGGTTACGGCTACACCAAAGATTTTCCTGTTGAAAAATATTACCGCGACTCAAAGCTTTGCACGATTGGTGAAGGGACAAGCGAGATACAAAAGATTGTTATTGCGAGGGAGGTGTTGAAATAGTCCAAATAGTTTTTACGAGATACAGGTAAAAAGCAAGGTGAGATAGATGAAAGCCTACGGCCAAATTTTTCCCACCCAATCCCATTAATCCTAAGAATCCCAGTTCAGCCTCACTTCACTTCCTGCATTTGTACCAGCCTATAATAATAGCCCTGTTTATGCATTAGTTCGTCGTGGTTACCTCTTTCCACAATCTCTCCTTTTTGCAGGACGATAATCTCGTCGGCATGACGGATGGTGGAAAGCCGGTGCGCAATGACGATGGAAGTGCGGTGTTGCATCATATTGTTGATAGCGTCCTGCACAAGGCGTTCGCTCTCTGTATCAAGAGAGGATGTGGCTTCGTCGAGGATGAGAATCGGCGGGTTTTTGACGACTGCTCTTGCAATAGTTAATCGCTGGCGCTCGCCTCCACTTAGCTTACTTCCACGGTCGCCAATATTCGTCTCAAAGCTCCTCTCCTTCTTAGTGATGAAGTTGAAAGCATTGGCCACCTTTGCGGCATCCTCAATCTCGTTGAATGCAGCAGCCTGTTTTCCAATCCGAATGTTGTTCGCAATAGAGTCGTTAAACAGGATTGGTTCCTGTGTGACAATGCTGATCTGGTCGCGTACAGATTTCAAAGAATAGTCCTTGATATTGACCCCATCTATCAAAAGCTCGCCTCCGGTTACGTCATGAAAGCGCGGAATCAGGTCCGCGAGGGTAGACTTGCCTGCGCCGGAAGAACCCACGAGGGCAATCGTTTTTCCTTTTTCAATTGTGAGATTGATATTCTTCAACACGTTGACGCCATCGTAGGCAAAGGAGATATTCCTTAACTCGATACTGTTAGTGAAAGCGTCCAGTTTCTTACCATTTTCGTTATCATCAACCGTGTTCTCGGTCATCAGTATTTCATCGATACGATCGATGGCTGCAGCCCCCTTACGCATATTGCTGAAGGAAGTGCTGAGCGTCTTGGTCGGATTGATCATATTGTAAAACACACCGAGATAGGTGAGGAGCAACGAACCCGTCAGTGCATATTGATTACTAAGAACCAAAACGCCTCCAAAATAGAGGATCATGGTAAAGATGATGACACCCAGGAACTCGGACATGGGCGATGCCAAATCCCGGCGATAGCCTATCTTGTTCTTTACCGTAAGGAGCGTTTCATTGTTTTGAAAAAAGCGGTTCTTCAGTAAGGATTCTGAGTTGAAGGCCTTAATGACGCGAAGGCCGGAAAGTGTTTCATCTAAAATAGACACTGATTCTGAGTAATGCAGCGCCACATCCTGCGATTGTTTCTTGAGTGATTTGGTGATTCGCCCTATAACTACACCCACTATTGGAATACAAATGAGCACGAAAAGTGTGAGTGGTACGCTGATGATCAATAACGTAACAAGGGTAACAATGATCGTTAACGGATCTCTCACCCAGCCCTCAAGCGTGCCGATAACAGAGGCTTCTACCTCACCGACATCATTGGTCATACGGCTGATGACATCACCTTTTTTCTTCTCGGTAAAGAAGCCAATAGGCAAGTGAAGTACTTTTTCATAGAGCTCATCACGAAGGCGATTGACTATCTTGTTCTTCAATGGGTTTAAGATGCGGTAGGCGAGATAGAGAAAAACATTCTTAAAAAAGATGGAAATGATGATAAAAACACAGATCCATGCCAGTGTGCCCTCTTTACCTCTCGGGCCACTGATGCTGTCTGCCAGGGCTTTCCTGACAAAACGCACAGTAGCGCTGTCTGTACCGGTTAATAGGCCGGAAGTGCCCGCCTTGTCCCCATTGAAAAGCATCTCGAGAAAGGGAAATAACATTCCGAGCGAGACGAGAGAGAAAATGATGGAAAGAACGATGAAAAATATATAAAGAAAGGCATCACTCTTGTATTGGCTGATATATTTGAAAACTCTTGCGTACTTCTTCATTGTGGCTTGTGCACTAAGGTGGAAGCAGCAAAGTAACTAATTTTACAACGTTCGCGCGAGTTTTACAACCGTGAAGCTTGCTAAGAGCTTGTTACAAAAGGCCAGTGGAACTGGTCAAACTAATAAATGATTCCGGATGAAAGAAGGTAAAAGACAAAAGCAGGTTGGCGGGCTGATACACGAAGAGATCAGTATCATCTTTCAAAGGCTAGGCCTGAATATGATCGATGGAGGAATGGTTTCTATTTCTTCGGTTAAGATTACGCCCGACTTGTTGGAAGCAAGAATCTACATGAGCGTTTTCAATGCGAAGGACAATAAATTGGTGCTAAAGAAGATTGAAGATCGGGCATGGGAGATTAAAAAAGAACTGGCTGCCAGGGTAAAGCACCAGTTGCGAAGGATACCTGAGATTAAGTTCTTCCTTGACGATACTCTTGATCAAGTGTTTAAGATGGAGGAGCTGTTTAAGCAAATAAAAACGAACGAGGGTAAGGAAGGTAGTGAAGAGCATGCATCTGAATAGACATTAAACTTTGAATTTTGAACTTCCTTTTTGCCTGGCGTTACTTTAAAGCAAAGAAAACTACCAATGCGATCAACGTTATCTCGTGGATCAGCATCGTGGCCATGATCATTGGCACCGCATCACTAATACTTGTGTTGAGTGTGTTCAATGGTTTTGAAGGACTGGTTAAGTCTCTCTATTCCTCCTTCTATCCCGATGTAAAGGTTTCGCCCACCAGGGGCAAGGAAGTCGTATTGACTCCCGCCCAATTACAAAAGATAAGATCTGTAAGAGGTGTGAAAGCAGTGTCGTTGGTAGTGGAAGAGAAGGCACTGCTCCAAAACTCGGGAAGTGACGATTCTGCCGACTACCAGTCGGTGGTATACCTGAAAGGCGTTGATAGTAACTACACCGCTGTTACTTCAGTGGCAAAGAACCTGATCGGAGACGTTAAGTTCAACACAGGCACTGCAGATAAGCCTCTATTGATACTGGGCGCAGGCATCGAGAGCGCGCTCCACGTGCAATCGGAAAGCAATATTCGTCCCCTTGCAGTGTATATGCCAAGGAAGGACGCAGTCAACCTTGACGATCCGCTCCAATCGCTGAGCACTGAAGCAGTAAACACCTCGGGCACCTTCATCATTCAGCAGGACTTTGATAACAAGTATGCCATTACCAATCTTGGTTTTGTGAAGCGCATGCTCGTAATGGACTCGAATAGCTACAGCGGGGCAGAGATAGCGGTAACCAATGAAAGTGACGTTGATAATGTGAGAGATGCATTGAAAACTATTTTAGGCAGCAACTATTTAGTGCAAGACCGTTTTGAGCAAAATGCAAGTTTGTTTGGAGTAATGCGGATTGAGAAGTGGATCATCTATGCCATACTTTCTTTGATACTTATCGTGGCAGCCTTCAACATGGTTGGAGCACTGACCATGTTAGTCCTTGAGAAGAAACACGACATTACTGTTTTACACGCGTTGGGTGCCAGCCGCAACTTCATCCAAAAGATCTTTTTAAGTGAGGGACTGCTACTTGCCCTGATAGGTGGTGGGGTGGGTATGCTGCTTGCCTTCCTTATAGCACTTGTGCAGTTGAAGTTTCACATAATCAAACTGGAAGGAAACACCTTCCTTATCGATTACTTCCCCGTAAAGATGGTGCTATCTGATTTTCTATTAGTGGCATTCACGGTTTTGGTTATCTCAGTCTTCGCCTCCTGGATACCCGCCCGCAAGGCCGCCCTGCAACAGTTTGTATTGAGAGAAGAATAAGATATGAGTAAATGAGTGATGAGTAATGAGTAATGAGTAATGAGATTCGGCCAGTGAGTCACCGTGCAACTATCCCAACGTGATAAGCCTAACGCGACAATCTTTTTGCAATATAAATCTAAAATCAGTCTAACACTTGGCGTTCACAACTGAACATTGACCATTGAACATTTTTCGCTCCCCATTCACGATTCACCACTCACTACTCACCACTCACCATTCCCCTCAATAATCTCCCAGCGTCTCCGGCAATTGCTCAAGCGCTTTCTTTAATTGCTCATCATTAGGTGCCACGCCATGCCAGTTATGATCGTTCTCCATGAAGTCGACACCTTTACTCATAATAGTCCTCATAATGATAGCGATCGGCTTTCCTTTGCCCGTGAGCGACTTTGCCTCTTCCAAAGTGTGAACCACTTCGTCCATATCGTTACCATTCATCTCCAGCGTCTGCCAACCGAACGATTCAAACTTTGTACGTATGTTGCCGAGGTCGTTTACTTTATAGGTAGGTCCATCAATTTGCTGCCCGTTCCAGTCAATAGTAGAAATGAGGTTATCAACGTTATGGTTAGGCGCAAACATGATCGCTTCCCAATTTTGCCCTTCCTGCAATTCACCATCGCCATGTAGAGAATAAACTACAGTGTTGTCGCTATTGAGCTTCTTCGCAAGAGCTGCGCCAATGGCAACGCTCATTCCCTGTCCTAATGAACCGCTGGCCACACGAATACCTGGCAGCCCCTCGTGAGTAGTGGGGTGACCCTGAAGGCGTGAATCTATCTTACGAAAGGTAGCTAACTCACTGATTGGAAAATAACCTGAGCGGGCAAGAACCGAGTAAAAAAGAGGGGATATATGACCGTTAGACAGAAAAAATACATCCTGGTCTTTAGCATCCATATCAAAAGGCTGCGGCGTATGTTTCATCACATGGAAGTACAGGGCCGTCAGGAAATCAGCACAACCCAAAGAACCACCGGGGTGACCGCTTTGTGCTCCATGAACCATTCTCAAACAATCTCTTCGTACCTGCGATGCTATTTCTGTCAGTGTTGGCATAAAAATTTTATTGTTCTTTAAACTTTTTACGGAGATTTTATTCCAAGTGCTTTTTTGCGTTGCAAATGTGCAACCTTTTTCTTAAGAAAAGTATTTCGAACTCGTTACATTTGTACCCCTGATCACTTTTTTGCTTAAGTTAGCGTCGCCAAATGAAACCAATTGTACAACCCCAAACCCCTGCTGAATGCTGAATGTGATACTGACAGGCTCGGTTTCTTTCATTATTACTTTCCTGGCAATACCAGCGATAATGAGAGTAGCTGATGAGAAAAAGCTCTTCGATCTTCCCGACCAAAGAAAACTTCACAGAAACGCGATAGCTTCATTAGGAGGTGTAGGTATTTTTCTTGGCTTCTTTCTTGCCAGTCTTCTGACCATTAAAGGTGAAGCTCGGCCAGAGATACAATATTGCTACGCTTCCGGCATGGTGGTTTTCTTCCTTGGCCTCAAAGACGACATACTAGTAATTTCAGCATTGAAGAAATTTCTTGGGCAATTAGCGGCGGCTGCCATCGTAATTCACCTTGCAGGAATCAGGATCGAAAGCATGCACGGTGTATTTGGGTTAGGGACCTTACCCTTACCATTAAGCTATTTGCTCTCTTATATCACGATTATTGTGGTAGTGAATGCCTATAACCTTATTGACGGAGTGGATGGACTGGCAGGCAGTCTTGGCGTGCTGACCACCTCTATTTTCGGTGTTTACTTCTTCTGGGCGAACATGCCTGTATATTCGCTCCTCGCCTTTGGTATGACCGGGAGTCTTTTAGCCTTTCTTGTGTTTAATTTCAACCCCGCCAAGATATTTATGGGAGACTCGGGTTCCTTGCTCCTGGGCCTCGTGAATGCAATACTGGTAATGAAGTTCATCAAGGTGGCGGACGCCCCCAGCGCAGTGGTTCCTATAGCCTCAGCCGTGGCAGTTGGTTTTTCGATATTGGTTGTTCCTTTGTTAGATACACTGCGTGTTTTCAGTATGCGGATCGCCAAAGGCAGGTCCCCATTCGTTCCGGATAGAAACCATATTCACCACCTTCTTTTAGATAGGGGACTAAATCACCGCAATGTGACAGTAACCTGCGTAGGCCTTAATATCTCCTTTATTGTGATGGCCTATTTTGGAAGGGAGTTGGGATCAACGGCACTTCTTCTTATCATGTTTGCCACTTCGGCGGCAGTAGTAGGTCTGTTAATGCTCGTTAAAAGAACTTCTTCCACACTTGTCATAAGCAGTACTTTTCAACATCTGAATTCAGAGCCTGTGCTCCAGCCAACCACCAAGGTGGTACCTATCAGCAGCGAAGCCGCCGTGGCTGAGCAATGATCTTCGATATTTATTGATCCTTTATTAGATTTGCGCTACTAAATTGAAAAGGTATGTCAACAGAGGACGTGGCCCTAACGCTTGAGTTAGCGGAAGACTCCATGAAAAAAGCAATCAACCACCTTGAAGCTGAGCTGACCAAAATACGCGCCGGGAAAGCAAGCCCGCAAATGCTTGATGGCATCGTGGTAGACTATTATGGTTCACCCACGCCCATCGGCCAGGTTGGCAATATAAGCGTGATGGATGCAAGAACCCTTATGATCCAGCCCTGGGAAAAGAATATGCTTCAGCCCATTGAAAGAGCGATTATTGCTTCTAATATCGGGATCAATCCACAGAACGACGGTAACATGATCCGTTTGTTCTTACCTCCCCTAACTGAAGAAAGAAGAAGGGACCTTGTGAAGAAATCTCATGGCGAAGGTGAGCATGCCAAAGTGGGTATCCGTAATATCCGCCGCGATGCTATCGAAAACATCAAGAAAGCACAAAAGAATGGATTAAGTGAAGACGCGGCCAAGGACGCGGAAAATGACATCCAGCAACTGACCGACAAATTCATTTCCCTCGTGGATAAGCACCTTGCCAGTAAGGAAAAAGATATAATGGCTGTGTAGAATTCCGGCAGAAGACCGGGGTAATGATATAGATAAAAGCTGTCAACATTGGTTGGCGGCTTTTTGCTTTTTCATGACGCTTAAGAAATCTCATGCTTGTCCTACGATCTGTTGGCGAGGTATACCCCGGATAGTATAATCCCAAGACACGCGATTTCAAGACTTGTGATGTGTTCATTGGCCAACAGTCCCCACATCATGGCCACAATTGGAATCGCATAAGTCACCAGGGAGGCAAATAATCCGCCGGCCCTTTGTATAAGAATATAATAAACCGCTGTTGCAATCGCACTTCCAACAACACCGAGTAGGCAGGCGACTGCAATCGACCAACGGGCTCCCTCATCGAAACGGGCAATGGTAAATACATTCTGTTGCCACATGATCAGGGCAGACGGTATCGCCATGATGGCAAGCGAAACGGAAGCAATCTTCAATCCATCGATTCCCTTGAGAAAATGACTGACAAGGTTTACATTGATTCCATAGAAGATCGTTGCAATAAGGATTAACACGACGCCATTGTCTTCCGGTGAAACAGGTCCTCTCAAAAGATTCAGCAATACCAGTCCCCCGAAGCCGAGGAACACACCCACCATCTTTTTTCTTTGGACTTTGGATTTAAAAAACAAAAGGCCGACTACAATGACAAATAAGGGCGTCAGGGAATTGAGGATACTCGCTAAAGAACTTTCTCCATTCTCTTTTATCGCCGATGCAAAAAGAAGCGCAGGGAAGAAATTTCCGAGTAAGCCCGTCAATATGACGATGCCCATCTTCCTCAAAGGGATCCTTGAGACATACAATACAGCAAAAGGCAGAAAGGCAACACCGGCGGCGAAGATTCGTACCGAGCCGATCTGCAGTCCATTCAGGTGTTCGGCACTCGTCTTCATCAGGATGAATGAACTCCCCCAAACTAAAGAAAGCAGGAGAAACAGCAGCCAGTTTATAAAGTTTTGTCGCGCCATTGCGTTTGCAAAAGTGCATAAGATTACATTTGAAGAGCTAAATAATTTATTATGGCTCGACTAAAGGATATTTCTACAAAAGCACCCAAAGATCTCGACAAGAAAGAAACGAAAGAACAGACACTAAGGCTCCTGAATGAACTAAATGAACTGCAAAACCGGTTATATGCTGAAGCAAAACACTGTGTGCTTATCATATTCCAGGGGATGGATGCCAGCGGTAAGGACGGCGCGGTAAAGAATGTGCTCGGACAAGTGAATCCAATGGGCATTAACGTCACTTCGTTTAAAACTCCCACACAGGAGGAACTGAAACATGATTTCCTATGGAGGGTGCATCAGCATACGCCCGAGAAAGGAATGATAGCCGTGTTTAATCGCAGTCACTACGAAGATGTACTGATTACAAGGGTTCACAGATGGTGCGATGATAACACTGCTAAAAAGCGTTTCCGGGCTATTAATGACTTTGAGAGGCTACTGGTGGAACATAATTCCACTTCCATCTTCAAATTCTACCTGCACATCTCTCCTGAAGAACAGCAGGAGCGTTTCAAAGAAAGAATGGAAGATCCTGCCAAGACATATAAATACAATGTGAACGATTTTAAGGAAGCCAGCTATTGGGACGAATACCGTAAGATGTACGAGGACGTCTTTGAAAACTGTGAGGAAGTTCCGTGGACAATAGTACCTGCCGATCAAAATTGGTACAAGGAATACATTGTTGCCAAAACCATTGTCAAAGCACTGAAAGAATTGGACATGAAATATCCACAGTTGGAAAAGTAAGGCCGAACAGTCGTAATTTAAAGTAACCAAAATCAATTGTTATGGCATTTATGAAAGAGTTTAAAGAGTTTGCACTGAAAGGAAATGTGGTTGACCTGGCTATTGCTGTCGTTATTGGAGCTGCCTTTGGTGCTATTGTTTCCTCCCTGGTGGCTGATATCATCACACCGGCAATCTTAACCCCTGCCCTGGAAGCCGCCCACGTGAACGACCTCAAGGATTTGGCCTGGGGCAAAGTGAAATACGGAAGCTTTCTCGCATCAGTACTTAATTTCATTGTGATTGCCTTTTCCATTTTTATGATGATTAAGGGGATCAACAGTATGAAACGTAAAAAAGAACAGAAAGCTGCTGAGCCTTCACCCCCTGAATACAGTTTGCAGGAGAAATTGTTAATGGAGATCAGGGATTCGCTCAAGAAATAGGAGGTTCGGACCGAAAACTTTACTTTTGTCTAGTCCCGTCTATCGGGACTTTTCTTTTAAAAATTGCCCAGTGAGTTACCAGATTAAGCTTCCCCAGTTTGAAGGCCCCTTCGATCTCTTACTCTTCTTTATTGAAAGAGACGAGCTCGATATCTATAATATCCCGATCACTAAGATCATCAACGACTTCCTCGCATACATCCATAGCCAGGAATCGCTTAATATTGAACTGTCCAGCGAGTTTATTTTGTTCATCTCGACCCTGATGCGTATCAAGGCCAAGATGCTACTCCCAAGAAAGGAACTCGATGCCCAGGGCAACGAAATCGATCCCCGCCAGGAACTGATCGACAAAATCCTCGAGTACAAGAAATACAAGGAAGCCGCAGCCCAGATGGCAGAAATGGAAGCAGACCGTATGCTGATGATTAAAAGGGGTAACATCCAGAAGGAATTATCACTGATAGGAGAGGAAGCCAGCGAAGGAACCGAGATGCAAACCATCACCCTGTTTCGCCTTATGAAGGCCTTCGAAAGGGTGATGCAAAAGTACAGCGACCGTATGAATAAACCGGTTCATACCGTTGTCCGCTATAATTACTCCATGGAGCAAACAAAAACAGAAATCATATCCTTCGCCCAGAGCGCCCGGACCATGTCCTTCGAAAAGTTTTTCGACAAAGTAGAAAACCGCGTGCATGCGATATTCATGTTCCTTTCCATGCTCGAATTGGTACAGGGCAAGTTCCTGCGAATCATGATCGGAGAGGGGAGAAATAACTTCATTGTTGAATACAATGAGATGGAGGAAGGACTAACCGACGAAGAGCATATGCGTTTGCTTTGATCAATTAAGATTTGAACGCATTTCCAGTCGGGTAGCAACTTTTCTGAACCCTTGTTTGCCTTAAATGCCTTGTATCGTTCTTTTCTCTTAATGAATGAAGTGGAGAGCAGTGTAGTGTAGTCCTTTTTTTATCGACCTAGCGCCTTCACGGACAAAAACCGCTAATAAAGACTTCACATACATCGCTTAAATCCCCCCAAATCCCGGTTCAGACTATTTCCCAAACTTCCACCCCGCAAACAACTGCACCACATTATTCTTCGCATCCTGCGCAGTAAAGGACGGCGGCGTACCGGTACCCAGGTCTTTGTATAATTTACCAAGGCTGATATTATATCGTGCTCCAACGAGGAGTCCTTTAAAAGGATGTACTTCTGCACCCACAGCAAAACCATAATCAAACTTGTTATAATAATCCATCACAGAAGGATAGGAGCCCGACATTCCATTGCTATTCACGCTATCTGCTTTGGCGTTCAACAGGAAAGCTACCTGGAATCCGGCCTGCAATTGAAGAAGCTTAGTGAGATTAATTCCCACTAACTGCGGAATCAGTAGGTAGTCAAGGTTGACATTGCCCGACTTGGTACTCGTCGTAAAATCATATCCCTGCCTCGAGTAGATTATTTCGGTCCTTGAACTAAACAGTCCTTTACTTGCTGGCGCCAGGAAGGCACCGAACATGAATCCGCTCCGGCTGCCACTATTGATCGAGGATGCGTTAGTAACATTCGCAAAGTTCACACCCGCCTTCAATCCAACCTGGCTCAGTGCAAATAGGGGAGACCACAGCAATACATAAAGCAATACTTTTTTCATAACGATGGTTTTGGATGTAAATAAAACTTTCACT
>Ga0157372_10001908_pt1 | contig 22629 bp, 15 predicted proteins | sample C55metaG_FD_115307 | JGI IMG/M metagenome (GOLD analysis project Ga0157372, IMG submission 115307) | Corn rhizosphere microbial communities from Kellogg Biological Station, Michigan, USA - C5-5 metaG | ecosystem: Host-associated > Plants > Roots > Rhizosphere > Soil | place: USA: Michigan... | reverse complement strand
TCGCCCACGCCATGGCACGTCGTCAGCGATTTCGCTCGGGCGCACGGCGGCATCGCCGAGCAACGCGATCGTACGATCGGCTGCATCCATGCGCGCTTTGCGACCGGCGATGAGCTCGAACAGGATCAGACCGAGCGAATACACGTCGGTTGCCGTCGTGACGGCATCGCCGCGCAGCTGCTCGGGACTCGCATAGCCCGGTGTGTAATAGCCCGCCTCGAGCGCATTCGCGCGGCGCTGGCGATCGAGCGCACGCGCAATGCCGAAATCGAGCAGCACCGGCGTGCCGTCGGCGCGCACCAGCACGTTCGACGGTTTCAGATCGCAATGCACGACCAGGCGCTGGTGAGCGAACTGCACTGCGCCGCAGACTTCTTCGAAGAGACGCAAGCGCGCGTCTAGCGACAGCGCGCGTTCGCTGCAATACACATCGATCGGCTCGCCTTCGACATATTCCATGACGAGATACGGCTGCCCGTTCGGCGTCGCGCCGCCATCCAGCAGACGCGCGATATCGGGATGCTGCAGCGTCGCCAGAATCTGCCGCTCGCGCGTGAAATGCGCGAGCGTTTCCTCGTTCGGCACGCCACGAATCAGCTTGATCGCGGCGCGCTGTTCGAAATGGCCGTCCGCGCGCTCGGCAAGGTACACGGCGCCCATCCCGCCGCTGCCGAGGCGCCGCGACAGACGCCAGGCGCCGAGACGATCGCCTTCGCCGAGCTCCGTTTCGGGGCCGCCCGCGGACACACCGCGCCGCGCATCGGGCGCACTGACTTCAGTCGCCTCGCGGGCGAATTGGGTGTCCGTTCGCGGCGTGCTCATTCCCCAGCCCGTCGATGGGCGCCAGGCGGGCGCCGGGTTTGCGATCGGGATTCCTCCTGTTTTGTACTTTGTCGCAACGCGGCGCGCGCCGCAACCGCACCGCCATCGAATCCATCCGAGAAGACGACATCTTTCCATCCGCCCGAAAGCTCCCACGCGGATTCGCCGAACGTCGGCGCATCGGCGTTGAATTCGGGAACGATCTCGAAATCGATAATTCCCGCACCGACCGCCGGATCGATGAGGGCTTCCTGCTGCTGCCAGCGCCGCAGCGGATTGGCGATCGCCGGCGGGAACCGGCCGACGACGACGCCGTTTACGAGAATCTCGGCGCCAGGCGCCCCGGCGATTTCGCCGACAAATCCTGCGCTCGCATCGAACGTGCGGCGCAGGCGCAGCGGCGGCACGGCGTCGTCGACTTCAAAACGGAAGTGGCTGCTGCCGCTCGAGTACGAGCACACGGACGCGCTGCGCGACGTGGGTGGTTCGTCTTCGAATACGCCGTTTACCGCCGCGCAATTCGCGCCGGCGGGCAACGAATACGCATGTGCCGCGGCCGCAGCGCCGCCGACGTCGAAGCCATCGTACGGAACCACCAATGCTCGATCGGTGCGATACGCGTAGACGAGCGCACGCGCGCACGTCGGCACCGGCTCCTGGGGAGAAAAACCGGCCTCCTGCCTCAGCCGCAACGCGTTGGCATACATGAGCGCATCGCCCAGCATCCAGCGATACGTCGCCGTGGTTCCACTGCCGTCATTATCCGTTTCGCTCGCGCCCGAGAGTGCGAGCGCGTACTCGCCCTGATCGAAGTAGAAGCCGCCGTTGTAAAAATCCTCCACCCCCGTCCCGTACCAGGCCGGTGCAATGCCGTTATCGAAATAGGCGCGCTCGTCGCCTTCCAGATAACCGCGATCGGCGACGCCGTCGGCGCCATAGCGCGCCGCGATGCCGACGATTTTTCCGGCGCCTTGATGCGCGTACAACGCGATATCGCCGCCGGCCGCACATACATCCGTCAGCGTCGCCGCGAACGGAGCAACGGCGTCCGGGACGACCGCATTGTCGAATGCGAGCGAACTGTCGATCGATACCGGCGAAGTCAACGAGTCATCGGCGATGAGTTGAACACTTGCCGTTTGGCGATACGGCATCGGCAACCACGCATACAGCCAGCCGTCCGCACCCTCGCCGGCGAGAACGCCGCGCGGCGCGAGCACGCTCGTCGCTGCGGTCGCGAAGAAATCCGCGAGCGCCGCGTCGGCCACCGTGTCGTCGTCGAAGACCAAGTGCAGCCGCACCGCACCGTAATCCGTTCTCGGCAGATGCAGTCGAATGCCGCGCAGCCAACCCGAGCCCGCGCGCTCGGCGAGAACGAGTGTCGCACCCGGATCGAGCGTCGACGATGCATCGACCGTCGCAAGCATGCCGTTCCAGGGATCGTCACCGGCGTGCGTGAGGAACGCGCGCCACGCGGGAAAATCCTGGCCCGCGACGAAACTCTTCACCATCGTGCCGGGTTCCAGGCGATGGTGCTGGATTTGAAACCATAGGAGCCGTTCGTCGTTGCCCGTGCAAGGATTCGTGCCGCCGTTATCGGCATTGACGAGCGCGATCCGCAGCGCGTCCGCGTAGGCGATCGGCACGTAGCTCACGTAGCCGCCACTCGCCTGCGTGCGATCGGCGACGAGCGGTGGCGTGAACGGCGGCGTCGAGCCGTCGAAAAGCGCCGCGAGCGGAACGTCGAGCGCGGGCGCCACGGCTCCGTCGAAATAAAAGCGCACGCGGATCGCGGGATCGATGCACGTGGACGCGCCGAATCCGGTCGTCAGCCAGAAGCGTGTGATCGCACCCGGGCCGCGTTCATCGAACAACACCGCTTCGTCACCGGTGCGATAGAGCCAGCGCAGCGGATATGGATTGTCCACGGGATTTTCCGGGCCCTGATTGCTGCGATCGTAGCGGCAACCATCGAGACAATGACTCGAACGCTCGAGGACAATGTCGCCGGCATCGAGCGTCGCGAGGCGTGCGGGCGATTCCCAGATTTCCCAAGGCAGCCCGGTCGCGCCAGCCGACGTCGCGACGAGCATCACGACGAAACCCAAGCATGACGCCGCTTCGAGGCACGCTCGTTCGCGCCGAAATTTCCGCCACAGCGGCCGCATCTTTTTCCCCGTTCCGCGATCGCATCCCCGCATGCGACGAAATGGCCATCGATCCGATCCGTGCGATGCTACTCCGGATATAGCGCCGGCAATGGTGACTTGCCGCGCACGGGCCGAGCGGCATCGGGCCACGCCAAGCCCGCCTTGAATGCGCGCTCGAGCTGCGTGCCGACGCCGTGTGTGGAAGCACCGGCGTATCGCGCGCGTTGCAGGGCAGCGAGCGCATCGCGTTGCGCTGCATCGGAGAGTCGACCGGCGAGCTCGCCGAGATTACGCACGTCGGCGCGCTCGCTGCGCGCCCACGCGACGAGCGCGCGCTCCGCGCCGGCGAGCTCTCCAAGTGAGCAAGCGCGCAGGAACGCGGCGCGTTGTGCCGAAGCACCGGGCGAAGCGTGCGGCGCCGGACCGGTGGCAACAAGCGGAGCCGTGCGGCGCGATCGCCACCAGAGTCCGAGCGTGATCAGCCAGAGCAGGAATCCGAATGCGGCCAGCGCTTGCCACCGACGCAGCGATGCCGGCGTCGACGTCGGCGCTTGAGTCATCGCGGTGACGGCCGGCGCGTTGACGCCAGCCGGTTGCGTGTCTGTTTGAGTCGGCGAAGCACTGCTCGCTGCCTTGGCGCCGACTGCCGGCAGTACGGTCAGCGTATGGGCGGGCAACTCGGCGGTCTCCATGCGATCGTGCGCCGTATCCCACCAATGCACGCTGACGCCGGGAATCGTCAGCGTTCCCGGTTTGGTCGGAACGAATGCGAACTTCCGCACGCGCTCGCCGTACAGCCACGTGCCGTCGTCGCGCGTACGCGTGTCGGCCTTGTCCGGATAGATTTCCGCGCCGTCGGGCGCACTGAGATTGAGTTCGGGCAGTTGCTCGAAGCCCAGGCCCTGCGCCTGCAGGCGCACCGTGCGCGTGATCGGATCGCCGACGTGGATTTCGCTCGGCAGCTCGCTGTCGTCCTTGAGCAACATCGATTCGGCCGGCAGCCACGCGTCGCCGGTCCAGTTCGAAGGCTTTGGTTTCACGTTGAGCTGCACGGCATCGGAGCGCGCGGCGATGGTGCGCGGGCGGCTGAAGAATCCGGTCGGATCGGCCGCGTCGAGCGCGTTGCCGCGGAATACGAGCGCGGGCAGATTGAGTGCGCCGCTCTTTTCGGGCGTCAGCGCGTAGTGGCGTTCCATCACGTGGTAGCGCCGATCTCCGATCGTCGCGAGATAGCTCTTGTCTTGCCCGAGCCGCTGCACGACGACACCGTCCGCTTGCGGCTCGCTCAGATTTCCGTCGGTGAGATTGAACGCGTAGTAGAGCTTCACCGCGTAACGCACCTGCTGCTGCACGTACGGAGCGAGTGGTTCGGCCGTCACTTCGAGGAAAACATCATCGCCGGGTTTGCCTTGAGCGCCGGCCGGCTGTGCGAGAACAGTGAGTGCGATGGGCGACGTGCGCGCCGAGCCAATCGCGAGCATCGGAATCGTGATGCGTCCGGCGCGCTTGGGCTCGAGGCCGACAGCCCAGACCGTTTTCGCCGTACTGGAACCATTGACGATGCTGAACTGTTGGTTCGATTGCGTGCCGAGCAAATCGAAATCCTGCGCCAGCGCGCTGAAATCCGGCTGACCATCGACCTTGCCCTGCGCCTCGACATTGAGAGTCACGGTCTCGCCGAGATGCATCGTGTCGCGATCGAGCCATGCGCGCGCCGTCGTCGTGTCGGCATGCGAGGACGCGATCATGACGAAGGCAGCCATCAACGCGAATGCGTATCTGCCGAAGTGCCTCATCCGTTGTCGTCTCCGTGCTGCTGGCGCCGCTGGTGTTCAAGCAGGAACTTGCGACGCAGAAGGCCACCCGGATCGTCGGGCACGCGTTGTAAGAGGTGCTCGAGTGCCTGGCGTTTTTCCTGGGTCGCATCGTCTTCTTCGACGGCCGCCGCCGGCTTGTCGTCCTTCGAGGGTTTCGCGCCGGTAGCGAGCGATTGGTCGATCGCCTTGGACAGCGCCTGCTGCTGCTCGTTGCTCGGCTTGCCCTCGGACGGTTCCATCTCGGACTGTGGCTCGGTCGTCGCGCCCTCCGTACCTTGCGAGGATTGCTCTTTGTCCTTCTCCTCGCCGGACTTCTGCTGCGAATCGCTCTGCTTTTCCTTGTCGTCGGCGTTCTGGTCCGAATCCGAACCCTGGCCCTTGTTCTGCTGCTCCTGATCCGATTTCGAGTCGCCCGACTCTTTCTTGTCCTGATCCTGATCCTGCTGCGATTTGTCCTGCTGCGACTGTTTCTGATCTTTCGAGTTGCCCGACTTCGATTTCTGATTTTGCGACGACTTGTCCTGCGATTTCTGCTGCCGCTTGAGCCATTCTTCGACCGCCGCCTTGTTCGCCTTCGCGTCATCCATATCCGGCGCGACTTTCAGTGCGCGATCGTACGCGGCGAGCGCTTCGTCGAAACGGCCAAGTTTGGCGAGCGCGTTGCCTTCGTTGTATGCGCCGTCGGCGCCGCTGACGTTCGCGTAATCGGACGCTGCCGAGGCATAGTCACCGGCACGGAACGATGCGCTGCCGTGCCAGTCCGGCGAACGCGCGACGCTCGCCGCGGTTTTGGCATCGCCCTGCGCCAATGCAGCGGCGGCCTGTTGATCGGAGCGCAGCCACAAATCCGTGAACGACGCCGCTTCTGCACGCGGCGTCTGCGCGAGAAGAGCGAGCGCGACGGCCATCAGCCACCCGCGCCGAAACGCGCACGCGGCGAGCGGCACCAGAAGCAACAGCAGCCATGGACCGCGGTCGCGCCAGCGCGTGCTGGATGCCAACTCGCTCGACGCCGTCGACGGATTGGACGCGTTGGCAGCTGCGGCAGTGCGGTCGACGAGCAACGAGCCGATGTCGCGGGCGTCGGCTGTCAACGTCGCGTAACGACCGCCGCCGGCTTCGGCAACAGCCTTCAAACTTGCATCGTCTCGACGCGAGACGATGACGTTGCCGTTGTCGTCCTTCAGGAAATCGCCTTGCGCGAGCGCAACGGGCGCGCCGGCAGGACTGCCGATACCGAGCACGGACACCGTGAGTCCCTGCGCGTGTGCGGCGCGCGCCGCGGCGATGGCTGCCTCGTCCGCACTATCGGCAAGCAGGATGATGTCGCCCGCGTGCAAGCCTGCCTGTTGAATGAGTTTCTCGGCGTGCTCGATTGCACCCGCCGCGCGATTGCCGGCAACTGGCATCGTTGATGGATCGAGCGAGTCGACCAGATTGCGCACGGTGCCGATGTCGTCGGTCAACGGCGCGGCGACGAACGCTTCGCCGGCGTAGCCGATCAGCGCGGTTTGATAATCCTTGCTGCGATCGAGAATGTCGACGAGTTTGTAACGCGCGCGCTCGAAGCGGCTGGGCTTTTCGTCCTGCGCCATCATCGTCGCGCCGAGCTCGAGCGCGAGCACGCGCGCCGCCTGATTGCGATAGAGCGGCATCGGCTCGCGTTCCCACGCCGGACCGGCGAGCGCGCAGCACGCTAGAGTCCATAGCACGACTGCCAGCACGATGCCGGCGCGACCCGAACCGGCATCGATGCGCTCGATCAGATGCGGCAAAAGATGCGCATCTATCACATTGCGCCAGGCGCCCGCGTCGGCACGCCCGTGTCGACGCAGCAGCCAGAATGCCGGCACCGCGAGCAACAACAAGAGCCACAGCGGGCGCAGGAAATGAAAATCCGCGAACATGCTCATGCCGACGTGCTCATACATTCGCCCGCGCAGCGCCGGCGAGTGCGCGCATGCGCCATCCGGGCAGCAAGAACGCAAAGGCAGCCGCGGCCAGCGATCCGGCGAGCGGCATCCAGTACAACTCATCGATCGGGCGCAGGCTCTGCTTGGTGTCCGCGACGGGTTCGAGTTGATCGATCGTGCGATACACGTCTGCGAGCTCATCGCTGTTGCGCGCGCGGAAATAACGTCCGCCGGTTGCTTCGGCCATGCGCTTCAGCATCGCCTCGTCCAGATCGGCGGACGGGTTGACGACGCGGCTGCCGAACAAGCTGTTTACGCGTAGCGCATCGGCGCCGATGCCGATCGTGTAGACGCGCACGTGGTTCGCCGCGGCGAGATCGATCGCCTTGCGCGGATCGAGCTCGCCGGATGTATTGACGCCGTCGGTGAGCAGCACCATGACGCGCTGATTCTGCGGACGATCTCGCAAGCGCTTGACCGCAAGACCGACTGCATCGCCGATGGCGGTTTCGCGTCCGGCGAGACCGATCGTCGCGTCGGCGAGCTGCTTGCCGACGGTTTTCAGATCGAACGTGAGCGGTACCAGCAAATATGCGCGCGTGCCGAACAGGATCAGCCCGACGCGATCGCCGTTGCGGCGCTTGATGAAATCGGCCGCGATTGCCTGGATCGCCGCGAATCTCGGCGCCGGCGCGCCGCCGAGCTGCATGTCTTCAATGCTCATGCTGCCGGACGTGTCGACCGCGAGCAGCAGATCGCGTCCCGAGCGCGGAACGTCTTCAGGTGGGCCGAGCCATTGCGGACGCGCGGCTGCGAACACGAGCAATGCCCAGGCGAGGAGTCCGAGCAGAGTGCGCACACGCGGCACCGGCGAAATATCGGCCTGCTGCGGCAACACGAAACCGGTGTGCGGAAGATGCAGCGCGGTCGCGATCCAGCCCGGCGCCCGCGGCAACAGTCGCGCAACGAGGAACGGCAGCGGCAGCGCGGCGAGAAGCCAAGGCCATGCCAGCTCAAACACGGCTTTGTCCTCGCGGCAACGCGCGACGAAGCCAACGGCGCGCCAGACCGAGCAACGCGGCGCCATCGACGGGCGCTTGCATCGCGTCGTCGGCGCGGCGGTACGGTGCGTCGAGCAACGCGCGACCCGCATCGGTGCGGAATTGCGCTTCGCCGTCGCCGCGACTCCCCGCATCGTCGAATCGACTATCGAGGAAGGCGAGCCACGCCTCGCCATGCAATGCCGCGGCGCCAGGCTCGATCAAGAGCGCTGCGCGTCGCAGCAGTTGCGAGACGTCGGTGGCGAGACCGACGCTGTTCGGCTGCGCCGCATGCAACATAGCGATGCGATCGAGCTCGGTCATGACGCGCTGACGCCAGCGGCGTTCCCGCCACAAGCGCAGCAGCATCCAGACGCCAGCCGCGATCGCGATCAGCAGCACGATCGCAAGCAGCCACCAACCGGGCGCCGGCGGCCACCACGAGGGCGCCGGCGGTAAGTGGATGTCGCGCAGATCGGGGCCGGCGGGCGCATTCATGCCGTACCCACCGAATGCCGTGTGCGCGCGAGCAACGGAGCGAGTGCGCGGCGTAGATCCGCGTGACCATCGAGATCGAGAACACGCACGCCCACTTTCTGACATTCGCTGCGCAGGCGTTCGCGCGCATCGGCGAAACGGCGCGTCCATGCAGCGCGCACCGAGGCGTCGTTGAAATCGAGCACGCGGCGCGCCGCGCCAAGATGCAGCGCGTAGCGGCCGGGCGGCGGTGCGGCAAGCTCGAGCGCGTCGCGTAGAAGCACCACCGAAATCTCGTGGCGACCGGCGAGCTGCGGCAGGAGCTGCGCGGCTTGGGCGTCGGCGCTAAAGCCATCGGTCATCAGGATCATGCGCATGCCCGGTCGCAACAAGCGTCGCACGCGCGCGAGACCTGCGGACAATGCAACGTTGCGTTCCGAATCCGCCGCCGCGTCCCAATCACGCAGCGCACGCAACACGCGCAGCACGCCGCGGCGTCCGCCCGCCGGTTTGACCTCGCCATTGATGCCACCGCCGAAGCCGAGCGCGCCGATGCGATCACCCGCCGCCGCAGCCATCCAGGCGAGCAGCGCCGATGCGCGCGCGGCCTGCACGTTCTTGAAGCGCACGCGCGTTCCGAAACGCATGCCCGGGTTCATGTCCATCACCAGCAAGAGACCTTGCTCGCGTTCTTCCTGGAACACCTTGGTGTGCGGCTTGCCGCTGCGCGCGGTCACGCGCCAGTCCATGTGGCGGATCTCGTCGCCCGGCAGATAGATGCGCGATTCGCGGAAATCGACACCGCGTCCGCGCCAGCGCGACGCATGCCCGCCCGCGCGCAACGCGGGGCTGCGTCGACTGCGCGCGAGGCTCGCGCCGTGCGCGACAGCGCTGAGCGCGATCAACTCTTCGAGGGCGACGTGGGTCGGATTAGCGGGCGTTCGCATAGGTCTCGAAAACCGGGATACGGCATTCGGGATTCGAGATTCGCAGAGCCGCTCGTGCGCGATGTACGGGCGGACAACTTCCATCCCGATTTCCGAATCCCATATCGCGGCTCATCACGGCAACGGCACGCGCTCCAGCAACATCGCCACCACTTTGTCGGAATCGACGCCTTCCGCTTCCGCTTCGTAACTCAGCAACACGCGATGGCGCAGTACGTCCGTGGCGATCGCATGCACGTCTTCGGGTGTCACGTAGTCGCGACCGGCGAGCCAGGCATGCGCACGCGAACAACGATCGAGCGCGATCGTGCCGCGCGGGCTTGCGCCGTACGCGACCCATCGCTTGAGCTCGTCGCCGTACCGCGATGGTTCGCGAGTGGCGAGCACGAGTTGTACAAGATATTCCTCGAGCTGCGGCGCGAGATGCAGCGACAGCACCGCTGCACGCGCTGCGAAAACCTGAGCCTGACTCACGATGCGCGTGGGTTGTACGGGCGCCGCGAGCGCTTCGCGTGCGCGCTCGCGCGCGAGTTTGAGAATCGCAGCTTCGGCCGCTGCCTGCGGATAATCGATACGGACGTGCAGCAGAAAGCGGTCGAGCTGCGCTTCGGGCAGCGGATAAGTGCCTTCCTGCTCTATCGGATTCTGCGTCGCCATGACCAGGAACAGCGCGGGCAGAAGATACGTATCGCGGCCGACCGTCACCTGCCGCTCGCCCATCGCTTCGAGCATCGCCGATTGCACTTTGGCCGGCGCGCGATTGACCTCGTCGGCGAGGATCAGATTGTGGAAGATCGGCCCGCGTTGAAATTCGAACGTCGCGGTTTGCGGCCGGTAGATCTCGGTTCCGGTCAAGTCGGCGGGTAGCAGATCCGGCGTGAACTGGACGCGGTGGAAATCACCCTCGATGCGGGCGGCGAGTTCCTTGATCGCGGTGGTCTTGGCGAGACCCGGCGCGCCCTCGACCAGCAGGTGGCCGTCGGCGAGCAGCGCTATCAGCAGGCGATCGATCAGCGCGCTCTGGCCGATGATGCACTGGCCGAGTTCGGCGCGGAGCGTGGCAAAGGCCGCAGAGGCCGTGGTGGGTTCTGGCATGTCCATGATTCTGGGCGTTTCCGCAATGATCGCACGGCCGGCCGGAACGGCCCCGTGCGTGGATGCGGGGCGTTAAGACAGCGCGCGGAGCCGGAAGTTTTTGCCTTGCCGGCCCGGATGCGGTCAACCGTTCAGCGCTTCGGCGAGGGTCTTGGGCTTGCCCACCAGCCAGCCCTGCGCGTAACGGCAGCCGAGCCGGTGCAGGATCTCACGCTGCTCGCGCTGCTCGACGCCTTCGGCAATGAGGCTGCAATCGAGCGCGCGGGCCATCGCCACGATGACGCCGACCAACGCGACCCCGCGCGGCCGGTCGAGCGCTTTGACGAAACCCTGGTCGAGCTTGATCTGGTCGAAATCGAGAGTCAGCAACGGGCCGAGATTGGAATAGCCCGTGCCGAAGTCGTCGAGTGCGACATGCATGCCGGCCGCGTGGCAACGCGCGAGCACATCGGCGATGCGCGCGTTGTCGAGCACGAGGCTTTCGGTGATTTCTACTTTGAGTCGATCCGGCGGCAGCCCGCGCTTGGCGAGTTCGCTCAGCATGCGATCGACAAGCTGCGGATCGTCGAGCTGTCGCGCCGACACATTGAGCGCGATGAACGGCATCGGCTTCACGCCGTGCGCGCGGAATTCGACCAGCATGTCGCACACGCGCGCGAGCACGTAGTTGCCGACCGGGATGATCAACGATGTTTCTTCGGCGAGCCGAATGAATTCGGCCGGCGATACGGCGCCGCGTTCGGGATGTTGCCAGCGCACCAGCGCTTCGTAGCCGGCGATGTGGCCGCTTACGATTTCCTCGATCGGCTGCAGGCGCACTTCGAGATCGCCGCGCTCGAGCGCGGTGCGAAGCTCGCTTTCGAGTCGGATCTTGTCGAACGCGCCGGCATCCTGGCGCGCGCGTGAACCTTCGAGCAGGGACAAGCCGGCGGGTTCGTCGCCGGTCAGCGTGGCGAGCGCGGAGCGATACCGCGTGAGCTGGCTCATGAGAAGCGCGCGGACGACCGGATCGGCGGCCGACAAGCGTTCAGCAAATTGACGCCGATCGATCGGCGTCAGCGAGCAGTCGGTCAATGCGCGTGCTGTCGCAGTGCGCGGAGAATTGTCCAGAACGGCCATTTCGCCGAGCAGCATGCCGGCGCCGAGTCGACCCAGGATCGTCTGCTCGCCGCGCTGCAGCGTTGAGACTTCGACCTCGCCCTTTTCGATCAGGAAGGCCGTGGTCGGCGGATCGTTCTCGGCAAAGATGATGTCACCGGCGCGGATTTCGGTGCGGTGGCCGGCCATGCTGTCCCCTGGATCTGATTTCCCGGACGCCATTTCTTGCATCTTGGATGCCAATTCGGAAATCCGGCCAAAAAAGAGGGCCGCTCGCGCGGCCCTCTAATGTCAAACCATCGAAGGATTCACCACGTGGCGGTGCAAGTTGCGTCGCCGCTCATCGTTACGCTCGAAGTGGGACTGGTGCTGTTCGTGCAGTCGCCCGTCCAACCGGCGAAGCCCGGCGTCGCATCGCCGGCTCCCGACTCGGCCAGAGACACGATCGCGCCTTCGGTAAATGTGAACGTGCATGTCCTGGTTGTCGAAGCAGGCGGGGTCGGCACGGTGGCCTGGCATGAGGTGCCCTGACCGGTCGGCGGCGAGAAGGCATTGCTGTTGAGCGTGACGGTATAGGTACCGGACGGATCGCCCGCGTTCGTTGCGTTCACATTGATCGTAAGCGTATGAACGATCGGTGCGGTGATCGTGATGTCCTGCGACTGCCCCGCGGCGCTGATGGTCAGAGTTCCTGCCGTTCCACCCGCGCTCGAGCCGCCAATTCCGGACGTCACGGACGTTCCCTGCGTGCAGCCATCGAGACCGGTTAGGTGGTCGAACGTGCCCGTGTTCGGCGTCCCATCGACACTGCCGCTGCCTGCACCGGTCAAGCTGTAGAGGAATCCGACCTGGAGTCCGCGCAGCGGGATGCCGAGTGCATCCGTCACGCACACGGTGATCGTATTCGTCGTATTCCCGGCGATCGTCAGCGGAGACACGAGCAGCGTCGCGGGAGCGAGGCCCGGATAAACCAGCGTGCCGGCATCGACGACGCTGCGCTGACCGTTGGTCACGTTATCGACGCCATCGCCTTCCGCCCAGATCGCAACGGCGCTGCCCACGCTGTTGACGGTGTAGTTCAACGTCGTGTGCGCGACGCCGATGTCGTTGGTCGATTCGGGCGAGCTGATGTTGCCGTGCTGCGCGCGGCCGATGAGGTACGGCAATACCGAGCCATAATCGACGGAAACGCCGGTCGTGTCGTTGCGATTGAATGGCGACGACGCGGTGAGGCTGGTCTGACTGTTCACCGACGCGACCGTTACCGCGCTGACGAGATCCGAGTTGCCCTCGACGGCCTTGCCGAACACGACGAGAGCGTCGCCGGGTCCAGCACCGCCACCAGCGGTCTGGAATTGGCCGGTCGGTGCGGTGAAGAGCGTGCCGCCTTCCTGCGGATTGCCATCCGTGCCCGAGATCAGGAACACGTTGTCGTCGACCGTGCCCGGCGCGCCGACGGGTTCGTCGACGGCGCCGAAGCGGATCGACGTACCCGGCAACACTGGATTGCCCTGGCGATCGGTGCCGAGCGCGCTGACGACGAGGCTGAGGGTCGCATCCGGATCGGGCGGAATTCCCGAGCCATCTGAGCTGACGTCGCCCGAGACCGAATTGACCGTGATGCCGGGCAGATTCGGAGCGACGACGGGCGAAGTGATCTCGAGGCTGTAGAGCTTGCCGTCGGAAACGATCACCGAGAACGTCGCGGATACTGGATCGGCGATGCCATTGGTCACGTTGTTGTCGGAGCGATCCGCGGTCGCACGGACCTGGATCGGACCCTGCACCGTGCCGGCCTGGAACGAGGCCGTCGCAACGCCATGCACGGTGTGCGTCGCTACCGACGCGCCGCTGACGGGTCCGGTTACCGCATTGGCGGAAAGGCGCGCATCGCCGCTCGGATTGGTGACGATCTCGAGCAACACGTTGTCGACGCCGGAATTGCCGGCAGCCGGATCGGGTACCGGCTGCAAGCCCCCATCGAGTACGTTGACGGTAAGGACGGAATTCTGGTTGCCGCCCGACCCCGAGATATAGACGCCGGGAGGCTGCGCGCTCATCGTTACCGATGCCGGGTTCGAACCCGAGGCGTTCTGCACCGTGAAGTTGAGCGACGCGGAAACCGTGCCGCCGGTGACCGGGTCGGTTCCGCCGACGTTGAGCGTCGCGGTACCTGCCTGGCCAGTCGAGAACACCCAGCAAATCGCGTGGCCCGTGTCGGAGTGAACCTGGACGTTGCCCCAGTCGATTGCCGATTCATCAGTTTGCGGAGTGCTGGCGTCGTCGAGGATATGGATGCTGATGACTGCAAGATTGGTGATGCTGCAGGTCAGCTCGTGACCGGAAACCGGGGTTCCATCCGGGTTGGTCCAGTGGATGTCCACTTCGTTCGTATACGGCGACGCCGGCGACCATGGGCTCGCTTCGCCGACGTTGAGCGGCAGCACGGTCGAGTTGCCGGCCGGAGTCAGCGTGATGTGGCCGCTCTGCGGCGACACGAACGCCCCGTGGCCGTCGCTGCCGCCTCCGCCGCAGCTGCTCAGGGCGAGGCTGCAGAGCAGCAACCCGAGGGTCTTGTGGACAAAGTTCATATTAGTTCTCCAGGGTCGCACGTCTGTTCGTGTCCGTCGCAGCATGCCGTCGACGACGGCATGCTGGCGGTAAATCATTTCAGGCTGTCGTTGAGGATGCGCGGCGTGACGAAGATCAAGAGCTCGGCCTTGGTGTTGTTGCGGCTCGAGAACTTGAACAGGCTGCCGAGGATCGGGATATCGCCGAGATACGGCACCTTCTGCACCGAGTCGGTCTTGTTGACTTCGTAGACGCCGCCGAGCACGACCGTCTGGCCGTTGTCGACAAGCACCGAAGTATTGATCTCTCGCTTGTCGAGCTGCGGCACCTGACCGCCACCCGGGTTGTCGATGAAGCTTGCGATGGCGTCCTTCTTGACGTTGAGATCGAGATAGACGCGGTCATCCGCCGTGATCGTCGGCGTGACTTTGAGCTCGAGCACCGCTTCCTTGAAGTTGACCGTTGCCTGCGGCGCACCGGTGCCGCCGCTCTGGAACGTCACGTAGCCGACTTCCTGGCCCTGCTTGATGTCGGCTTCCTTCTGGCTCGCGGTAATTACGCGCGGCGTCGAGATCACTTCGCCACGGCCTTCTGTCTGTGCCGCCGAAAGTTCGAGATCGAGCAGATAGTCCGCACCCAGGATCGCGAGGCCGAAACTGCCGGCCGGGTTTGTCACCGGCATGTTGACGTTGAGTCGATCGGCGAGGTTCGGCGCGGCGATGCCGCCTTGCAGACCGGGCTGGGGTTGCGACGGCAGAATGCCGGGGTTCGTGCCCGGCAGACCGCGGGCGCCGCGCCCGGAAAGCACGGGGTTCGTGCCGAAGCGGTTATTGAGTACAACGTTGTTCATCTCATCGGTACCGAACGCGGTGCCGGATGTCGTGACGACGTTGCCGTTGCCGGTCTCGTAGCCGCCACTGACTCCGAACTTGACACCGAGCTCGCGCGCGAACGAATCGCTTGCGATCACGATGCGGGATTCGATCAGCACCTGCTGCACCGGACGATCGAGGATCGAGACCAGCTGGCGAATCTCCTGGATCTTCGAAGGAATGTCGCTGACCAGAAGAATGTTGGTGCGGTCGTCGAATGTGACGCTGCCGCGCGATGAAAGGAATCCGCGCTGCTGCGCGGCGCCCGCCCCGCTCGACCCGCCACCAGCCTGGTTCGTCGCCGCTTCCTTCGTCAACAGTGCTGCGACATCCTTAGCCTTGCCATAACTGATCGGAATGTAATCGGAAACCAGCGCTTCCTTATCCTCGATCTTCAGGCGCGCATCGGCGATCGCTTCTTCCCGTTCAGCGATCTCTTTCTGCGGCGCGACCCAGATCACATTGCCGCGGCGACGCTTGTCGAGGCCCTTGGCCTGCAACACGATATCGAGCGCCTGGTCCCACGGAACGTTGATGAGACGCAGCGTGACATTGCCCTGGACGCTGTCGGCGACCACGATGTTGAGATCGGATACGTCGGCGATCAGCTGCAGCACCGAACGCGTCGGAATGTCCTGGAAGTTGAAGGTGACTCGGCTGCCCGTGTATTCAGGTTCGGCGTTCTTGCCCTTGAGTCTCTGATCGTCCTTCTTCGCGGCGATTTCGACGACGTATTCGTCGCCGGTCTGATACGCGAGCTGCTCGAACGGCGGCGCTGCGGCGATCTCGACACGCACGCCGCTGGTGCCGTGCGGACGCGTTTCGATCGACTGCACCGGTGTTGCGAAGTCGAGAACATCAAGGCGCTGCGCGAGATTCGGCGGCAGATGCACATTGGAAAGATCCAGCACAACCTTGGTGCCTTCGCGCTTCAGATTGGCGGCGACGCCCGGACCCGAGAAGCTGATGACCACACGGCCTTCTCCGTTCTTGCCGCGGCGGAAATCGACATTCGAGACTTCGATACCTTGCACGGCGACGGTCTTGGTCGGGTCCGTGGCTCCGGCCGATACCGCCGCCGGTGTGGAACCCGAAGTGCCGCTATTGACGGTAAGGGTCAACGTATTGCCGCTGCCGCCCTTCTCATAACTGGCCGGCCTAAACAGATCGATGACGACGCGCGTACGTCCGGCGGCTTCGATCGCCGAGATGCCTGACGTCGCGCCGGCACCGACTTCTATGTGGCGCTGGCTAAGCCCGTTGCGCGTATCGGCGAGATCGATCGCGATGCGCGGCGGCGTCTCGGTCGTGAAGATCTGCGGTGCCGCGACGGGCGCCGAGCACTTCATCGTGATCTCGACCTTGCCGCCCGGCATGGCCGTATACGCGATGTCCTCGAGCACGTTCTCGGCGTGCGCGGTGCCGGCAATCAGGATCGCCAGCAGCGCCAGCAGCCTGAAGATGCCGGGTCGTACTGTCGGCTGGGCGAACCCGCGCTCCGAGCACTTAGCAGATGTCGTGATCATGTAATTACCCCCAACGGGCCTCATTTCTTGGTGTCGCCCAAGGCGATCGTCGCCTGCCGTTCCATCCAACCGCCTGAGCCGTTAGGAACCAGCTCGACAAGATCGATATGGTCTTCCGTAATGCCTGTGATGCGGCCGTAGTTCTGGCCGAGGTAATTGCCGAGATGGACGCGATGGACGACGCCGTCAGGGTCGCGGATCAGACCCTCGATCGACTTCGCAAGACCAAGCGTTCCGGACATCTTCAGGCCATCGAGCGGAAAGGCCTCGAGCGGTTCGCGCGCGCGGTCCTGATCGGGATGAGGACCGTTGTTGGCGGACTGTTCCTGTTCTTCGGCGCTGGCGTTGAAGGGATCGCGAAGATCCTGATCCTTGTATTCGAACGTCTCGAACGTTTTTATGACCGGCAACGGGTCCAGCGGCGCGCCTTTCTTCGCCTTTTCCTGCGTGACCCATTGGTGCAGATCGCTGCCCGGAGAGCAGCCGCCGAGTACAACAACGACGGTCGCGATCGAAATCATGCGCATGAGCGTGTCCGCGCGCATCACGCACCCCCCGTCTTCTTCGCGGCCGGCGGCGGTGGCGGTGGCTTCTTCGCCGGTACCACGCCCTTCGGATTGTTGGCGGCTTGCGCGGCGGCGGCTTCTTCATCGTCGACGTAGCGGTACGTTTTCACCGTTCCCTCGAGCGTCAGCTGGCCGCCGGTCGCGAGCGCGGTATTTGCGCCGGGTTTGACGGGCCGCAGCGAGACATCGTGCATGGTCAGAATCACCACGCGCGGCAGCGAAGCGACGCCGCTGATGAAGGTGCCGAACTGGTGATAGGTGCCGAGCATCTTCAGCTGGATCGGCTTTTCGGCGTAGAACTCCTTGACCACTTCCGCGCCCGGCTGAAAGAGGTCGACGACGATGCCGGCCGCCAACGCGGTCTGCGAAATATCGACGAGCAGATCAGGCATCTCGGTTTTGCTGGGCAGCTGACGCAGCATCGTGCGCAGCATTTCCTTCATGTCTTCGAGCTGCTTGCGGTACGCCGGCAGATTGACGACCTTCGCCTGCTTGGTCGAAAACTCGGTCTTCAGCGCCCCTTCTCTTTGCTGCTGTTGTTCCAGAGTCGCCTGTTGGTCGCGGATCTTGAACCACCATCCACCGAGCAGGATCAGGAAGACGATCAGTACAGCAAAAAACGTCTTGATCGACTTCGGCCAGCCACCGACGTTGTTGCGGTCCAGGTTTCGGAGATCGTCGAAGAAACTCATTTCTTCTCTCCCTTCTCCGTACCCGTCGCAGCGGGCGCTGGAGCCGGAGCCGCCGCCGGAGTCGCCGGTGCTGCTGTCGTCGATGTGGGCGTGACACTCGATTGAGCGGCGCCGCTTGCCGCAGCAGCGGGCGCGGCGGCGGGCGTACCGTTGTCGGCAATCGACTTCTCGTTCTGCGCGTCTTCGGGCTTGCGCAACTTGACATCGAGCGAGAACAGATACGGCGCTTTCTTGTCGACGTCCTTCGAGCCGGCCTTGTTCTCGATCTTGCGGAGATCCGTGCGTCCCATCCACGGCGAGTTGTCGATGTTGCGCATGTAGCTCGCGACGCGCGCGTTCGATTCGGCAACGCCTTCCAGCGTGAGGATGTCGCCCGCCTGCTTCATCGAAGTCAGGCGCACGCCGTCCGGAATCGTCTTCACCATCTCGTCGAACAGATGCACCATCTGCGCGCGGTTCGACTGCAGCTGTTCAATGATCTGCTTGCGCGTGAGCAGCTGCGAGCGCGTCTTGTCGAGCTCCTTGATTTCCTCGATCTGCTTGTCGAGGCTTTTTATCTCGGTCTGCAGATACGTGTTGCGTTCCTGCTGGTTGTCGATTCGCGCGCCCATCCAGCCGACCAGCACGAGCAGAGCAAAAACGCCGCCGACCGCCGAGGCGATCAGCAGCATGTAGAACTCGCGCTCGCGCTGCTTGCGTCGATCGGTGCGCCAAGGCAGAAGATTGATTCTGGCCATCAGTCGAAGCTCCTGAGCGCAAGCCCGCAGGCGATCATCAGCGCCGGCGCGTCCTGCGCCAGCGTCTGCGCCTGGACGCGGCCAGACAGCGACATCTCGGAGAGCGGATTGGCGACGACGCACGGCACGCCGATCTGTTCCTCGACCATGTCGGCGACTCCGGGTATCGATGCGCAGCCGCCGGCGAGCACGATCTGATCGACCTTGCTGAACTCACTGCCCGCGAAGAAGAACTGCAGCAGACGACTGATCTGCTGGACCATCGCCTCTTTGAAAGGCTCCAGCACTTCGATTTCGTAGGATTCGGGCAAGCCGCCCTGACGCTTGGCGAGGCCGGCTTCCTCGTAACTGAGACCGTAGCGGCGCATCACCTCATCGGTGAGCTGCTTGCCGCCAAAAACCTGTTCGCGCGAATAAATCGTGCGCTGACCCTTGAGCACGATCAGCGTCGTCATCGTCGCGCCGACATCGACGACGGCGACGACGGCATCTTTCGGCACCGCAAGCTGATCGGCGATGAGCTTGAACGCGTTTTCCATCGCGAACGCTTCGACGTCGATGACCTTGGTGCCGAGGCCGCCGAGATCGAGCGCGGCGATTCGAAGGTCGACGTTCTCCGTCCGCGATGCGGCGAGCAGCACGTTGACCATGTCCGGGTTGTCCTTGACCGGACCCAGCACTTCGAAATCGAGGCTGACTTCCTCGATCGGATAAGGGATGTACTGGTTCGCCTCGACCTGGATCTGCGCTTCCATGTCCTCTTCGGTGAGATCCGCGGGCATGGGGATGATCTTGGTTATGACCGCTGAGCCCGCTACGGCCGCGGCGGCGAACTTGCTCTTCGCGCCCGAGCGATTGAATGCGCGCCGGATCGCTTCGCCGACGGCCTCGACCTCGACGATGTTTTTCTCGACGACGGCGTTCGGCGGAAGCGGCTCGACGGCGTAGTGTTCGACGCGATAACGGCCGCCGACCTGCCCCAGTTGAAGCAGCTTGACCGCAGTCGAACTGATGTCGACGCCTATCAGCGCCGGCGCTTTAGGTGTGAACAGGCCCACACTTTTTCCCCTTCCCACGCGCTCTTACGAGCGAAAGATGCGCCGTTACATTAAATCCAAACTTTAACGATTTATCAACACCCCGTCTCAATACCGGGCAAAAGACTGTTCTTTTGATGGCTGAACGCGGACTTCGACCCTGGCGAGCTAACACCGCCATGTCCCCTGGCGGGTGAGCGATCTATACTCCGTTACTTGCCGCGTTTACCTTGATTAGCATCACAAGTCCCGCCCGTAACATGAGAATCCTCCTCCGGTTGTTGCGCTATGCGCTCTACCTGGCGCTTGCGGGCGGCCTCTTGGGCGTCCTTGCGATCGGCACCGCCTACTGGCTGATTGCCCCCCGACTGCCCTCGGTCGAGACGCTCAAAGACGTCCGACTGCAGGTTCCGTTGAGGATCTATTCGGCAGACGACAAGCTGATTGCGGCTTTCGGCGAGACCAAACGCACTCCGGTACGCATCCAGGACGTGCCCGAGCGTCTCAAGCAGGCATTCCTCGCCGCCGAGGATGCCGATTTCTATACGCACGGCGGCATCGACGTCGGCGGCATCTTCCGCGCGGTCTGGCTGGTCATCTCGACCGGCAGCAAGCACGTCGCTGGCGGCAGCACGATCACGCAGCAGGTCGCGCGCAATTTCTTCCTGAGCCCCGAAGTCAGCTACACGCGCAAGCTTTCCGAGATTTTTCTCGCGTTCCGCATCGAGAGCGCGCTGACCAAGGACGAGATCCTCGAGCTCTATCTCAACAAGATATTCCTGGGCCATCGCTCTTACGGCGTATCGGCCGCCGCCGAGTTCTACTACGGCAAGACATTGCCCGAACTCACGATCGCCGAGTGCGCGATGCTCGCCTCACTGCCGAAGTTTCCCTCGACAGGCAATCCAATCAGCAATCCAACCCGCGCGATCGAACGCCGCAATTACGTGCTCGGCCGCATGCTCGACAATCACTTCATCGACAAGGCCACGTACGACCAAGGCATCGCGGCACCCGACCTTGCCTATCCGCACGAGCCGCCCGTCGAAGTCGATGCGCCGTATTTCGCCGAGATGGTCCGCATCGAAGCGATGGAGCGGCTCGGCAACGACGCGCTGACCGATGGCTATGTCGTCAAGACGACGCTTGATTCGATGCGCCAGGAGGCCGCGAACAACGCGCTGCGTACCGACCTCGTCACCTACGATCGCCGTCACGGGTATCGCGGCGCCGAAGCGCACGTCGATCTCGCCGAAGACAGCAGCAACGTCGACTGGGACAAGGCGCTGCTCGACTACCACACGCTCGCCGGTCTGGTTCCCGGCATCGTCACGCGTGTCGATGCATCGTCGGCGTCGGTCTATTTGGCCGACGGCAAGACCGCGATGCTGGATCTCGCCGCGGTCGATTGGGCGCGCCGGCAGATCGATGAAGACCGGCGCGGCGCAACGCCCAAGAAAGTCGACGACGTTCTCAAACGCGGCGACATCATCCGCGTCGAGCGCAACGACAAGGACGCCTGGATGCTGACCCAGATGCCGGCTGCCGAGGCCGCGTTCGTCGCGCTCGATCCCGAGGACGGCGCGATCGAAACGCTCGTCGGCGGTTTCAGTTTCCTGCGCAGCAAGTTCAACCGCGTGACGCAGAGCAATCGCTCGCCCGGATCCGGGTTCAAGCCGTTTCTCTATTCCGCTGCCTTCGAGCATGGATTCACACCGGCGTCCGTCGTCAACGATGCACCGCTGGTGTTTCCCGATCCGTCCAAACCGAATGGGCTGTGGATGCCCAAGAACGACGACGACACGTTCCAGGGTCCTATTCGTCTGCGCGAAGCGCTGGTGAAATCCGTCAACCTCGTGTCCGTGCGCGTGCTCGACGCGATTGGCGTTCACTACGCACGCGAATACATCACGCGTTTTGGTTTCCCGGCGGAGCAGATTCCCGAAAGTCTGTCGATGGCGCTCGGCACCGCGTCCGTGTCGCCGCTGACGATGGCGCGCGGCTATGCGGTATTCGCCAATGGCGGTTTTCTGATCGATCCGTTTTTCGTTCGCGAAATCGACGACCGCGACGGAAAGGTCGTCTACAGCGCCGACCCCGCGCTTGCCTGCATGACGTGTCCGCAGCGGCAACTCGCCGAGGCCGCGCATCCGCCGCACGTCGAATCGAACACGACGACCAGCGCACTCAACCCGATCGGCAACGCGAAAGCCGAGCCGGCGCCGCGAGCGCCCGGCGAGCCGCACCTCGCGCCGCGCGTGATCGATGCGCGCAACGCGTACCTGGTCACTTCGCTCATGCGCGACGTCGTCCGCCGCGGCACCGGCGCGGGCGCGATGGTGCTCAAGCGCAATGATCTCGCCGGCAAGACCGGATCGACCAACGATCACCGCGACGCATGGTTCACCGGTTTCGATGGCGACAAGCTCGTCGCAAGCTGCTGGGTCGGCTTCGATGATTTCGGCTCGCTCGGGCACGGCGAATTCGGAGCGAAAGCCGCGTTGCCGATCTGGATCGACTTCATGCGCGTCGCGCTGAAGGACGTTCCGGAACAACCGTTCGACATGCCGCCAGGAATCAGCAAGGTGCGCATTGATCCCTCGACCGGCACGTTGGCCTCGGCCTCGGATTCCGGCGCGATTCTCGAAGTTCTGAAGTCCGAAGATGTCGCGCGACTCGCTGCACAACCGGCGCAGGATGCGCAGAAGAACGGCGAGCAGCGCGAAGCCTACGACGTGTTTTGACCGAGCCGCCGGTGCGCGATTCGCAACGCTAGAACGGATCGTTGTTCCAGGACCTTGGCTGGGGCCTATCCTGTGGCCGGAAAAAAGAGCCCGCTAGGTTGGGCTTCAGGCCGAAACGCGACAATGACCGCGCGTTCCTCGACGCGCCAACACACGAAGGATCATGCCGAACCGCGAAGACCACGCCCGCTATGCTCAGACCCGCGCGCACGAACAACGGCGGCGCATCGCAGTAGAAGCGGCGCGCCTGATTTCCGAAGAAGGTTTGCGCGACTATCGCCAGGCCAAGCTCAAGGCAGCCGCGCGCCTGGGCATCCACGACGATACGAGCCTTCCGAAAAACGGCGAGATCGAAGACGCACTGCGCGAACATCAGCGTCTTTTCCGCGCGAACGAACAACCGCGAACGCTGCATAAACTGCGCGAGTCGGCGCTCGAAGCGATGCGATTCTTTGCCGATCACGAGCCGCGACTGGTCGGAGCGGTGCTCGACGGCACGGCCGACGAACACTCCGCCGTCTGCCT